>Ga0306920_100002222_pt1 | contig 24460 bp, 27 predicted proteins | sample flu12Cox44000170_FD_204666 | JGI IMG/M metagenome (GOLD analysis project Ga0306920, IMG submission 204666) | Lab enrichment of tropical soil microbial communities from Luquillo Experimental Forest, Puerto Rico - flux4day.12C.oxic.44.000.170 (v2)... | ecosystem: Environmental > Terrestrial >...
CAGCCGAACGGCATCGGCCGGCCGTTGAACTTGTTCAGGAGATCCTTCGAGTGAAGCCGGTGATATTCAACGCCGCGCCGCTCGTCGACCGTGACGCCGAGCCGCTCGGCAATTCCCGGCGCCGCGACACCCGGCTTGATCGGCGACCATCGCTTCATCGTCATGTGTTGAGTTTACCAGCCGAAAGAAAAGCCCGGGGACCAAGCTGCGTCCCCGGGCTCTTTTCTTACGTATTTACCGGCGCCACCCTCCGCCGCCGCCTCCACCGGGCCGCGGCCCACGATCGCCGCGCGGTCCTCCACCAGCTCCCGTCCGCTGGGGCTGAGGTCGTGCCTCGTCGACGACGAGATTTCGGTCCCTGAAGAGACGACCGTTCAACATCTCGACTGCCTTGCCAGCCTCTTCCTTGGTCGCCATCTCGACGAACCCGAATCCGCGCGGCCGTCCCGTGAACTGGTCCGTGATGATTCGCACCGTCTCGACGGTTCCGGCCTGCTGGAAGAGCTCGCGAAGGTCCTCCTCGGTGGCCTGGAAGGAAAGGTTCCCCACGAACAACTTTGCGGCCATCGTTCGACCTCCTAGCCCTAACGAAAGCGGCGGAAATAGGACATTACTTCCGGGCTGTCCCGTGCTGGCGCACAGATATATGACAACAGGCGACGCATGTCAAGTTGATCGGAAAACGAAAGAATCGTGTTGCGCGCTGCAGGCCGTCGCGGGGCTGGGGCCCCCGCCGGCCGAGGCGCGCCAAAGATCAGAGGTAGACGCCACGGGTAGCGCCGCCGTCGACGGTGATGCATACGCCCGTGATGAATGAGGCTCTCGCCGATACCAGGAAGCACACGAGATCGGCGATGTCCTCGGGCGTCGCGATCCGCTTGAGCGGGTACTGGCTCGCGGCCTCGGCGCGCACGGCCTCGACGCTCTTGCCCTCGGACGCGGCCTGCTGGCTGATCAGGCTTTCCCAGCGACTAGTCGCGGTCGCGGCGGGCGACACGGCGGTGACGAGAATGTTCGATGGCGCGCCGAGGTCGGCGAGACCCTTCGTGAAGTTGATCAGCCCCGAGTTCGCGATGCCGCCGGTCAGATAGCCGGGCGTCGGATTGCGCGCGGCCGCGCCGACGACGTTCACAATGCGTCCCCCGCCCTGTGCCTGCATCATCGGCAGGACCGCGCGCGCCATTCGCACGTAGCCAAGAATCTTCAGGCTCCAGTCGCCGGCCCACTGCTCGTCAGGGATCTTGATGAACTCGCCGCCCCGGATCGCGCCCGCGTTGTTCACGAGGATGTCGATCCGCCCGAAGCGCTCCTTGACCGTCGCGGCCACCCGGTTCACGTCCTCGAGCCGGCTCAGATCGCCGGGGACGACGAGCACCTCGGCGCTCGACTTCGCTCTGAGCTCCTGCGCCGTCTGCTCGAGTCGCGACTTGTCGCGCGCGCAGATCGCGACCCTCGCACCCTCGGCGCCTAGGCCGAACGCGATGGCCCGCCCGATACCCTGACTGCCGCCGGTCACCAGCGCCGTCTTGCCGCTCAGTTCGAGATTCACGTGATCTCCTTTCTCAGGTTCGTCGTCTTGAGTCTGGGAAATGCGGGGACCGTCCGCCAGTCGAAGCGCGAGAGCCGCTCGGCCGAGCGGACGACGCCCTGCCGGAAGGTTTCGAGGTCGAGCCCGTCGAGCGCCTGTCCGAAGAGGCGGCGGCAGCCTTCGTCAAGCAGCGCGCGGGCGCCGGCGAGGTTGCCGTTGGCCAGATGCTGGTAGCCGACCGCGACCTGGATCAGCCCCTGGAGCGCCTCGCGCTCGCCGCCCTCGGCGTCGCGCCACGGCGGCTCGAGCAGCTCGTGAACCTCGAAGTAGAGGTGCGCGTCGAAGAGCGCCGCGGCCGCGTCCAGAACGGCGCCGCGCGAGCGCAGCGGCGCGGTCGAGCGCGCGGCGAGCGCGGCCGCGGCGCCCGCCGCCCGCTGCCGCACGAGCGGCCGGCAGTCGAGATCGTCGGGCGCGAGCCAGTCGGGCGCCGGCGCGTCGGGCTCGCCGAGCGCGGCGAGCTCGCGGCAGGCCTCGGGCGTCTCCAGCGCGGCCAGGATGATCTCGGCGAGACGGTTGCGGACGCGCAGCGGCGCCGTCGGGATCACACGGCGCCCGCGGCGACCGGCCCGGGAGTCTCGGCCGGAGGCGGCGGAGCGGCCCCGGGTTCCGGCGTGCGCTCGACCCGCGTGCCGGCGATCAGATCGTGGAGCGCGCGCTTGTCGCGGCGGAGCCCGGCGATCACGAAGCCGAGCATGGCCGTGGAGGCCGAGGCGAAGTACGCGGCGAAGCGGAGCAGCGCAGCGCCGAACGGCGGCGGCCCCTCCTCGCCGGCGACGACTCTGACGCCGACGAGCATCTTGCCGATGGTCTGCCCGGCGAGGCAGTGGAGCACGGACGTGTACGCGCCGGCGAAGACGAGGGTGAAGAACGACACCAGAGGCTTGAGGCTCTCGGAGGTCTCGAGATCCGCGCCCGAGAGCCGGACGCCGATGAGCTTGAGCGAGGAATAGACGACGAACAGGATCACGAAGTCGAGGCCCGCGGCGAGCGCGCGAATCCAGAAGCCCGCGGGGCGAGGCCGAATCATGGCGCGTATAATATCGCCATGATTTCGGTGCAGGACGGCCAAAATCAGATCCTCCGCCAGCTCACCGCATCGACGCCTCCCGAGCTCGTCGCGGTCACGCGCGCGCGCGAGCGGGTGCTCGCCGAGGACCTCCTGGCGCCGTTCGACGTGCCGCCGAAGGACAACTCCGCCGTCGACGGCTACGCGGTCGCGAGCGACGACGTGCCGGCGGCGCGCGCGCGCGAGCTCGACGTGGTCGGCGAGATCATGGCCGGTGAGACGTTCGCCGGCACGGTGGCGGCGGGTCAGACCGTCCGCATCATGACTGGCGCGCCGATGCCGCGCGGCGCCGACACGGTCTATCCCCAGGAGGTCGTCGAGCGCCACGGTGACCGCCTGCGCGTCGGGCCGATCTCGAAGGGCTCGAACGTGAGAAAGCGCGGCGAGGACATCCAGGCCGGCACCGTCGCGATCGAGCGCGGCACCGTGCTGCGGCCGCAGGAGCTCGGGCTCGTCACCTCGCTCGGCCAGTGGCAGGTGCTCGTGCACCGTCGGCCCCGGGTCGCGCTCCTGTCGACGGGCGACGAGGTCGCCGAGCCCGGGACGCCGCGCCGGGCCGGCCAGATCTACGACGCCAACCGTTTCACCCTGCGCGGCTCGATCGAGCAGTGCGGCGGCGAGGTCGTCGATCTGGGTATCGTCGCCGACGTGCGCGAGGAACTGCGCGCGCGCCTGCTCGAGGCGGCCGGGATCGGCGACATGGTCGTCACCTCCGGCGGCGTCTCGGTCGGCGTGCTCGACTTCGTGAAGGACGTGCTCGACGAGATCGGCGCCATCGACTTCTGGCAGGTCGCGATGCAGCCGGGGCGGCCGCTCGCGTTCGGCCGGATCGGCCCGGCGCACTTCTTCGGCCTGCCCGGCAATCCGGTCGCCTCGATGCTCGCCTTCATGCTCTTCGTGCGGCCCGCGATCTACAAGCTGGCCGGCCGCCGCCGCCTCTTCCCGGAGACCGCCGAGGCGATCGCGGTCGAGGCCATGAGCAAGAAGAAGGGACGACGCGAGTTCAAGCGGGGCATCGTACAGTGGCAGAACGGGCGCTGGGAGGCGCGGACCACCGGGCCGCAGGGCTCCGGTATCCTCTCCTCGATGGCGGCGGGCAACTGTCTCATCGTGCTCGACGAGGCGCGCGGCGACGTGGCGGTCGGCGAGACCGTCCTGATCGAGCCCTTCTGATGACGCGCGTCTCGGTCGATCTGATCGATACCGTCGCGCCGATGGTCGAGACCCGCGTGCGCGAGGCGGCGCGGCGCTTGCCGCACCTGCGCTACGCGGATATCCGCCTGGAGGTCACCGAGGCCAAAGGGGCCGGCGCCGAGAACGGCACCCCCAAGTTCTCCGGCGACGACTACGGCTTGGCCCTCGGCGCCCGCGTCCTGGCCGGCGACCGGATGATCGCCCCGGGCTACGTCGGCCAGACGCTCGGCACCGCCGACGTCGCCGACCTCGATCGCATCGTGCGCGAGGCGCTCGAGCGAGCCTACCGGCGCGCGATGGTGAACGGCGAGATGAAGGCCGACGCGCGCGAGAAGTTCGGGCCGCTCGGCGAGTCGCTGGCCGACACGCGCCTGCATCCGATCGAGGTTCGGCAGGACGCCGTCCCGGCGGTCTATCGGGTCGATCCGCGCACGATGGCGCTCGCGGAGATGGTGCGCTACTCGACCGACGTCTCGCGCCAGGTCGCCGCCGTCGACGCCGGGATCAAGTACAACTACATCGGCACGATGACGGAGCTCTCGCGTGAGCTCTTCGTCTCGAGCGAGGGCGCCCGGATCAACCAGTCGTTCGCGCTGACCCTGGGCTCCTGCACGGTCGTCACCGTCGACGGCGAGGTGAGCCAGGACCTCTACGACGCGATCGGCCACCAGCGCGGCTGGGAGATCCTGCTCGACGGCGTCGACGAGCCCACCCTGCGCTTCCCGCGCTTCCTCGAATTCTCGCTGAGCCTGGCGCGCGAGGGCGTGGCGCTCGCGGCCGCGCCCGTGTTGCCCACCTCCGACCGCGAGGTGGTCGTGGTCACCGACCCGCACTACAACACGCTCGTCTCCCACGAGATCATCGGCCATCCCGTCGAGCTCGATCGCGCGCTCAAGATGGAGACGGCCTACGCGGGCCGCTCGTGGCTCCTCGGCGGGCTCACCGAGCACCAGGTCGGCCGGCGCGTGGCCTCGCCGCTGGTGACCGCCTACTCGGATCCGGCCCTGCCGGGGTTCGGCCACTACAAGTACGACCACGAGGGCACGCCGGCCCGCCGCGTCGTGCACATCGACCACGGCATCTTCCTCGGCTTCATGAACAGCCGGCAGACCGCGGCGATCTTCGGCGGCGAGCCCAACGGCCACTGGAAGGCCACCGACGCCTCGCTGGTCCCGCTGATCCGCATGTCGAACACGGTCTTCGACGCCGGTACGCGCCCGGCGGAGGACATGGTGAAGGAGGTCGACCGCGGCTACTACGTGGCCGGCCACCGCACGCCGTCGATCGCCGAGAGCCGAGAGAACTTCCGCATCTCCGCGCGCCGCGTCTACGAGATCCGGAACGGCGAGCTCGGCCAGCTCTACCGCGACGGCGGCATCGCCGCCGACTCGCGCGACTACCTCATGAACGTCGACGCGGTCGGCACGGACTTTCGCCTGTACCCGATCCCGAACTGCGGCAAGGGGCAGCCGATGCAGACCAAGAAGCTTGGCAACGGCGGCCCGACGATGCGAACGCGCGCGCGGGTGCTCGGCGGCTAGACGTGCGCGGCGCGCTCACCTTCGTCGGGGCCGTCGGCTTGCTGGTCGCGAGCGCCGCGCCCGCGGCGCCTCCTGAATATCCCGTCAGCTTCATCAAGGTCGACGAGCTCAAGCAATCGCTCGACCGCGGCGTCAAGGCGGACATCATCGACGTCCGCCACTGGGAGCAGTTCGTCGAGAGCCACGTCAAAGGCGCCCGGTCCATGCCGCTCAGAGTCGTCAGCGAGCGCGCGGGAGAAATCTCCAAGACAGGCCTGGTAGTCTTCTATTGAACGTGTCCACACGCGCTGTCCCGGGGGGCCAGCGACATTCTGTACTCGCTCGGGTGGCGGAACCACCGCGTGCTCGAGGAAGGTCTCCCGGGCTGGATGGACAAGGGCTATCCCGTGGAGGGTCGCAACCCGAAGGCGCCGCCCGGACACTGAGCCGACGATGAGGACGGTCGACGAGCTGGCGCGGGCGAGCGAGGAAGCGCTGGCGCTCGTCGCGCGCCAGCCGGACGTGCGGGAGGCCGAGGTGTTCGTGTCCGCGAACTCCGCCGTCTTGACGCGGCTCAACTACACCTCGCACATCCCCTGCAACGGCGTCGAGGAGCCCAAATCGACCGAGTCCTACGGGCTCGGCATCCAGGCGGTCTTCGACACACCCGAGGGCCCCCGGATCGGCTTCGGCAGCGAGCCGAGCGATCTCTCGGTCGGGGGCGCCGAGCGCGCGCTGGTGAAAGCCCGCCGGGCTGCGGTGGCCGACCTCGAATTCGTCTCGCTCCCCTCGCCCACGCGCGCCGCGCGCACACTGGCCGACTACCACGATCCGCGGCTCATGGCGCTCGACGATGCGGGGCTGGTGGAGGCGGGCTGGAAGATCACCGGCGGCGCGCTCCGGACGTTCAGCGCCTCGAGTCGGCTGGCCGAGCTCGCGCAGGACGACGAGGGCCTGCGGTGGCTGGGCCTCATCCTCGGCGGCGACGTGACGATCCTGCGCGAGCGGATGGCGATCGCCTCGACCACGATGCCGCGCGCCCAGACCGACGAGACGTCGCTGATCACCGCGTTCGCGACCGCGATGGTCGAGACGCGGGGCGCCAAGGGCTCGGGCGCGTCCACCGGCACGCGGCTCGACCACTTCACCGACGAGGCGGGCGTGGAGGCCGCGCAGAACGCGATCGCCGCGATCGGCGGCGAGCGGGTGCCGTCGGGCACCTACACCGTCGTGTTCGGCCGCCAGCCCGTGGCCGATCTGCTCAACAACATCGTGATCCCCGCGTGCACCGCGAGCTCGTTCTACTCGTCGAGCACGCCGTTTCTCGGCAAGCTCGGCCGCGCGGTGGCCTCCCCTCGAGTGTCGCTCTACGACGACGGCGCGCGCCCCGGCTTCATGGGCTCGAAGGGGATCACGTGCGAGGGGCTGCCGACCGGGCGCACCGCGCTGATCACGCACGGCCGGCTCGTCGGCTGCCTCTCGAACTGGTACGAGACCCAGCGCCTGCTGCGCGACCCGGCCCTCGGCGAGAAGCTCGGCGCCACCGGGGCGGCGGCCGAGGCGGCCCTCGCGCCGCGCAACGGCTTTCGCTTCGGCTCCGGCGGCGGCCGGCAGTTCGACACGGCGCCCGGCGTCGCGGCCTCGAACGTGGTGCTCGAGGGCGCCGAGGCCGTCGCGCTCGACGAGCTCCTGCGCCGAGTGGGCAACGGCCTCTACGTCGGGCGCATCTGGTACACCTACCCGATCAACGGGCTGCGCGCGGGGGATTTCACCTGTACCGTCGTCGCCGATTCCTATATCATTCGCGACGGGCGGATCGCGGCGCCGCTCAAGGCCAACGCGATCCGGATCAACGACAACATCGCCACGTTCCTGAACAACGTCACCGGGATCACCAAGGACGTGAAGGGCACGATCGTCTGGGCTGCGGACGAGGTCGTGTACGCGCCCGAGGTCGCCGTCACCGGCGTCCGGGTCGACGAAATCGCGGGATTCATGGAGGAGCTCGACTGATGGCTGAAGTACGTCTCGAGTCGATCGCGCGCGAGTGTCGTGTGCAGATCCTTCGCATGCTCGCCCACGCGGGCTCCGGGCATCCCGGAGGCTCTCTCTCGGTGATCGACATCCTCACGACGCTCTACTTCGGGCGGCTGCGCTACGACGCCAAGCGCCCGGACTGGCCGGATCGCGACCGCGTCGTGCTCTCGAAGGGCCACGCGGTGCCCGCCCTCTATGCCGTGCTCGCGAAGGCCGGCTACTTCCCGGAGAAGCAACTCATCACCTTGCGCAAGCTCGGCTCGCCGCTCCAGGGCCACCCCGATCGGACGATGCTGCCGGGCATGGAAGCGGCCACCGGCTCCCTCGGCCAGGGGCTCTCGATCTCACTCGGGCTGGCGCTCGGCCTCAAGCTCGCGGCCAAGAAGTCGCGCGTCTACTGCATCCTCGGCGACGGCGAGACCCAGGAGGGCCAGGTGTGGGAGGCCGCGATGTCGGCGCCGAAGCTCGGCCAGCCCGACCACGCGCTCGACAACCTCGTGGTGATCCTGGACTACAACCGGATCCAGCTCGACAACTTCGTGAAGAAGGTGCTCGACATCGAGCCGGTGACCGCCAAGTGGCAGTCGTTCGGCTGGCCGGTCGTCGAGATCGACGGCCACGACATCGGGCAGATCACGAAGGCGCTGGACCAGGCCGAAGCCACGACGGGCGTGCCCACCTTCATCGTGGCGCACACGGTGAAGGGCAAGGGCGTGTCGTTCATGGAGAACGACCCGGAGTGGCACGGCAAGGCGCCGAAGCCCGCGGAGGCGATCAAGGCCATCCGCGAGGTGCTCGGGGTCACCGAGAGCGCCTGGGACGACTACGTGAAAACCGATGCGGCGACGCGCGCGATCGTGGACGAGCTCGCCGCCCTGGAGAAGAAGTGATGCCGGCCAAGGCCAGCCGCGCCGCGTTCGGGGAAGCGCTGATCGATCTCGGGGCCAAGGACGAGCGGATCGTCACGATCGACGCCGACCTGTCCAAGTCGACGATGACCGTGAATTTCGCCAAGAAGTATCCGCAGCGGGCGTTCAACGTGGGCATCGCCGAGTCCAACATGATCGGGATCGGCGCCGGCCTGGCGCTCACCGGGCGCATCCCGTTCGCGTGCTCGTTCGCGTGCTTCCTCGCAGGCCGCTTCGAGACGATCCGCACCTCGGTCGGCTACACGAACGCGAACGTGAAGCTCGTCGGCACGCACTCCGGCATCGCGATCGGCGAGGACGGCTACAGCCAGATGGGCGTCGAGGACGTCGCCTGCATCCGCTCGCTCCCGAACATCGGGATCATCCAGCCCGCCGACGAGGTCGAGACCAAGCAGGCCATTGCCTACGCCGTCGAGCACCAGGGCCCACTCTATCTCAGGCTCACGCGGCAGAACCTCGAGCCCGTCTGCCCGCCGGACTATCGCTTCCAGTACGGCCGCTGGCTCGTGCTCAGGAAGGGCCACGACGTCAGCTTGATCGGCTCGGGCGGCCCGCTGTTCAATTGCCTCGAGGCGGCCAAGCGGCTGGAGGCCGACGGCATCTCGGCCGAGGTGATCGACGCGGCGTGCATCAAGCCGCTGGACGAAGAGCTGCTGGTCCAGTCGGCGGGCAAGACCGGCCACGTCGTGACCGTGGAGGATCACTCGATCCACGGTGGCCTGGGCGGCGCGGTGGCCGAGTTTCTCGGTGACGTACTGCCCACGCCGACGAAGCGACTGGGCGTTCACGGATTCGGCGAGTCGGGCGACGCGAAGGGCCTCTACGCCAAGCACGGCCTCGACCCGGCCGGGATCGCCGCGAGCGTGAAGAAGTTCCTGCACCGCTGAGCCGGCGCGCGTCACCGCGAGTGGCAGGTCGGGCGGCGAGGGCGCTCCCCACGCTGCCCGACTATCTCAGGTCCGGGCTCGACCTCGTCTTCGTCGGCATCAATCCTGGCCTCTATTCAGCGCGCCAGGGACATTACTTCGCGCGCTCGACGAACCGCTTCTGGCCGGCGTTCACGTCGTCGAGGCTCAGCGCGCAGGTGCGCCGCGGCCTCGGCGTCGAGGTGCTCCGCCCCGAGCACGACGGGGCGTTGCTGAGACTGGGTATCGGCTTCACGGACGTGGTCAAGCGCGCCTCCGCCAACGCGGCGGAGCTCGAAGTCGCGGACTTTCAGAAGTGGGCGCCGCAGCTCCTTCGGAAGATCCGTCGCCTTTCGCCGCGCGTCGCATGCTTCCACGGCCTCACGGCCTATCGGCCATTCCTCGCGCTGGCGCTCGGCGTCGGGGACCGTGCGCCGTCGCTAGGTGCCCAACCGGAGATGGTCGGCGCGACGCGCCTCTTCGTCGTACCGAATCCCAGCCCGGCCAACGCTCACTTCACCCTCGCCGATCAGACGACCTGGTACGACCGCCTGGCGGACTTCATCACCACCCCGAGCCCAGCGTCATAAGAGGCAGTTGAGAAGGTTCCAGATCAACCGCCTGCCCCGGGGTGGACCATCTCGTCGGGCCGGACCCAGCGGTCGTACTGCTCGGCGGTCACGTAGCCGGAAGCGAGCGCGGCGGCGCGGAGCGTGAGCCCGCCGGCGTGCGCCTTCTTGGCAATCTCGGCCGCCCGGTCGTAGCCGATGTGGGGCGCGAGGGCGGTCACCAGCATGAGCGAGCGCTCGACGAGCTCGGCGATGCGTGCGCGGTTCGCCTCGATCCCCTCCACGCAGAACTCGCGGAAGCGCGCGCACGCGTCGGTCAGGAGCTCGACCGAGTGCAGGAAGTCGAAGATGATGACCGGCTTGAAGACGTTCAGCTCGAAGTTGCCCTGCGACCCGGCGATCGCGATCGCCGCGTCATTGCCCATCACCTGGACGGCGACCATCGTGACCGCCTCGGCCTGGGTCGGATTGACCTTGCCCGGCATGATCGACGAGCCCGGCTCGTTCTCGGGCAGCGCGAGCTCGCCGAGGCCGCTGCGCGGGCCCGACCCGAGCCAGCGCAGATCGTTGGCGATCTTCATGAGCGCGCCGGCGAGCGTCCGCAAGGCGCCGCTGGCCATCACGAGATCGTCGTGGGCCGCGAGCGCGGCGAACTTGTTGGCGGCCGAGGTGAACGGCAGGCCGGTCAGCTCGGCGAGCTTCGCGGCGACGGCCTCGCCGAATCCCGGCGGCGCGTTGAGGCCGGTGCCGACGGCGGTGCCGCCGATCGCCAGCGCCAGGAGGCCCGGCAGGGTCGCGTCGATCCGCCCGAGGGCCGCGTCGAGCTGGGCGACGTAGCCCGAGAACTCCTGACCGAGCGTGAGCGGCACGGCGTCTTGCAGATGGGTGCGACCGATCTTCACGACGTCGTCGAACTCCCGCACCTTGGCGGCGAGCGCCTCGCGCAGCGCGCGCACGCTCGGGACGAGCCGCCGGGTCAGCTCGAGGGCCGCCGCGACGTGCATCGCCGTCGGGAACGTGTCGTTGGACGACTGCGACATGTTGACGTGGTCGTTGGGATGGATCGGATCCTTACTGCCGAGCTTGCCGCTGGCGAGCTCGATCGCGCGGTTCGCGATCACCTCGTTGACATTCATGTTGGTCTGGGTGCCGGAGCCGGTCTGCCACACCGACAGCGGGAAGTGATCGTCCAGCTTGCCGACGATGACCTCGTCGGCCCCGCGCACGATCAGCGCGGCGCGCTTCGGATCGAGGAGGCCGAGCTTCTCGTTGACCAGGGCCGCCGCCTTCTTGAGAAGCCCCAGCGCGCGCACGACCGGGAGGGGCATGCGGTCGTGACCGATCGCGAAGTGGTGCAGCGAGCGCTCGGTCTGAGCGCCCCAGTAGCGATCGGCGCGGACCTCGATCCGTCCCATGCTGTCGGTCTCGATCCGGGTCGCCGGAGCTTCCGCCATGCGCGACCTACTGGAGCAGCTTGTAGCCGTAGAAGAGACCGAAGGCGATCGAGCCGACCCCGGCGCAGAGCGCGATCATCCGCTGAGCCCGGCCGTAGCGGAGCGCCATCGACACCGGATAGGCCATGACCGCGGTCAACAGGGTCATGCCGATGATCGTGCCGATCCCGAAAATCAGGAGATAGAAGACCGCGCTCACCGCGGAGTGAAGGGTCGTCAGCACCAGCAGCGAGATCGCCGCGCTGCCGGCGAGGCCGTGCACCGCGCCGACGACCACCGCGCGCCCGGCGGGCCAGCCGCTCTTCCAGCCGAGCGCGGCCATCCAGCGCGAGGGATGCACGTGCGGGTGCTCGTGCTCGTGCTCCCCGCCGTGTACGTGGGCGTGGCTGTGAACGATCGTGGCGCCGCGGTCGTGGTCGTGATCGGCGACGAGATGCGCGGTCGGCACCGGCTCGGGCGCCCGCATCCCGTCGCGCAGGCGCAGGGCGCCCAGCACGATCAGCATGACCGCCACCGCCAGCTCGAGGCCGTCGCTGATCGCCGTCGTGATCGTGAGCTTCAGTCCGATGATGATGGCGCCCACGATCGTCAAGGTCGTCATGTGGCCGGCGCCCCACAGGGCTCCGACCAGGGCGCCGTTGGCGAAGCGGCGCTCCCGGGTCATGATGGTCGCCACCGCCACCAGATGGTCGGCGTCGGTCGCGTGCTGAAGACCGAGGACGAATCCCAGGGCGAGCGCCGAGAACGGCGCGGCGTCCACGAGCGCGATCACTCCGACATCTTGAGGAGGAGCCCGGTGCGCCGCGCCCGCTGGATGGCGGCCCGGAACGCCCAGTGGGCGAGCGCGGCGTAGAGGGCCGAGAGCGCGAGCCCGGTCGCGGCCGGCGCGCGGAACTCGGACGCGAACCCGTAGTGCGCGCGATAGGCGTCGAGGAAGTAGGTGAGCGGGAGCGCCCGCGCGACGGCGGCCATCGAGTCGGGGAGCACCGAGATCGGATAGTAGATGCCCGCGAGCACGAGCACCAGGTTGACGCTCGCCCAGGCGAAGGCCTCGGCGCGGTTGCCGAACAGGGTGATCAGGGCGCACACGGCGACGCCGACCACCCAGGCGGTGAGGAAGCAGCCGAGCAGGAACGTGCCGAGCGCCAGCCAGCCCGGCTGGAGCACGTGGAAGCCGAAGGCCCAGCGGCCGAGCGCGGCCAGCAGCACGAACACCGCGAGGCTGCGCACCATGCCGACGATCCACGAGCCGAGCGTCAGGTGGCGGATGCCGATCGGCGCCAGGAACTGGTGCTTGAGCGATTTCGACCACACGTCGAGCAGGACCGCGTACGCGACCTCGAGCTGGCAGACGTTCACGACCGAGAGCGCGATCGTGCCGACCAGCACGAACGACGCCTGCGCCTCGCTGAGCTCGAGGAATCGCGACATCAGGCCGATCGACAGGATCCCGACGATCGGCCAGAAGAGCAGCTCGAAGAAGAAGAACACGTTGCGCGCGCTCATGAGGGCGTTGCGGAGCGTCACCGCCCAGACCGCGAGCAGCTCATTTCGCCAGCTCAACGAAGACCTCCTCGAGCTCCGGCTCGCGGACCTGCACGTTGCGGATGACGACGCCCTCGGCGTGGAGCGCGCGGAGCAGCTCCGGCAGCCGCTTCTCGGCCTCGTCCACCGTGCACTCGACCCAGCCGTCGACCTCGACGCAGCGCAGGACGCCCGGGCTCTCGGCGAGCCACGGCACGCGCGCGGGGTCGAGCTTGAGCGCGATCACCTCGCCGAGGCGGATCTGGCGCTTGAGCTCTCCGGACGTGCCCCGCGCCAGGATGCGCCCGGCCTTGATGAACGCGATCTCGTCGCAGAGCTCGTCGGCCTCGCGCATGTAGTGGGTCGTCAGCACGATCGTGATCCCCTGCTCGCGGCGCAGCCGCGCGATGTGGGCGCGCACCCGCACCGCGACGTCGGGGTCGAGGCCGAGCGTGGGCTCGTCGAGGAACAGGAGCTCGGGCTCGTTGACCAGCGACTTGGCCAGCGCCACACGCTGCTTGAGCCCGGTCGACAGCTCCGAGTACGGCACGCGCCGGTACGGCTCGAGCTCGGTGAGCTCGATCAGCGAGTCGACCCGGCGCCGGAGCGCGCGGCCGCTCAGGCCGTAGAGGCGGCCGTAGAACGCGACGATCTCGCCGACGCGCAGGCTCCACAGGAACGACGGCCGACCGCTCACCATGTTGAGCCGCCGGCGCAGCGCGCTCGCCTCGCGGACGACGTCGAGCCCGAGCACCGTCACCCGCCCGCGATCGGGCGTCAGCAAGGTCGCGAGGATCGAGAGCAAGGTGGTCTTGCCCGCGCCGTTGGGACCGAGCACGCCAACGATCGCGCCGCGCGCCACCGTCAGCGAGACGCCGCGCAGCGCGACGGTCTCGCGGCGCCGGAGCCATCCTGAATGAAACGTCTTCTCGACATCGTGCGCGTCGATCGCGAGCATACTCAAGGATGATACCATCCGCGTCATGGCGGGCTCCGGCGAGTGGCGCTGTGCCGCCGCGAGGGTGCCGCCCGGGCGCAGCGCGATGTTTCGCCTCGAGCGCGCCGGGCGCGCGGTGAGCGCGTTCGTCGTGAACCACGACGGCGAGTTCCGCGCCTACGTCAACCGCTGCCCCCACGTCGGTACGCCCCTCGATCTCTGGCCCAACGAGTTCTTCACCGACGACGGCCGCGCGCTGATCTGCTCCACCCACGGCGCCGTCTACGAGCCGCTCACCGGGCGCTGCACGGCCGGCCCCTGCGTCGGCGATCGCCTCGCTGCGCTACCGCTGACGCGCGACGGCGACGTGCTCGTGGTGCGCCTGCCGGCGGCATCCCGATGATGGCCGGCGCTCGCCCGTGAGCGACGACGTCTCCGAGGTCGAGCAGGCCAACGCGCGCTTCTACCAGGCGTTCGAGACGCTCGACCTGGCGCGGATGGAGCGCGTGTGGGCGCACGACGAGCACGTGAAGTGCGTGCATCCCGGCTGGCCGATCCTGATCGGCTGGGAGGCGGTGCGGTCGTCGTGGGCGACGATCTTCGAGAACACCGGCGAGATGCGCTTCACCCTGTCCGACGTGCGCGCCAGCGCGCGCAGCGATCTGGCCTGGGTCACCTGCACGGAGAACATCTTCTCGGAGGTTCACGGCCGGCTGGCGGTCACCTCGGTGCTCGCGACCAATCTGTTCGAGCGGGGCCCCGACGGCTGGCGCCTCGTGCACCACCACGCCTCGCACGTCCTCACCCCGATGGGTGACGGGCGCGCGAACTGATCCGGGCGGAGCGTCAGGACAGGCGAGAGTAGCGGGCGCGGAGGCTGTCGAAGCGGCGCGAGCGCCGGAGCCCGCGCTGGTTCAGCGTGAACCAGAAGAGCACGGACAGGATGCGCAGCCCGTAGACCACCGAGGCGACGAAGCTGGCGGACGAGGCCTCGGGGAAGTACCGGGTCGGCACCGCGATCTCGGCGATGCGGAATCGCGCGGCGACGACCTGCGCGATGATCTCCTGGTCGAACACGAACCCGTCCGAGTTCGCGAGGAAGTTGACGGTCTCGAGCGCCTCGCGCCGGAACGCGCGATACCCGGTGTGGTACTCCGACAGGGACAGCGAGAACACGCGGTTCTCCAGCCCGGTCAGGAAGCGATTCGCAAGGTACTTCCACCAGGGCATACCCTGCGCGAGGGCCGAGCCTTCCTTGAGGCGCGAGCCCAGCACGACGTCGGCGTCCCCGCTCACGATCGGCTGGATGATCTGCGGCACCAGCCGCGGATCGTACTGGTAGTCCGGGTGCACCATCACCACGATGTCGGCGCCCGCCCGCAGCGCCTCCGCGTAGCACGTCTTCTGGTTGGCCCCGTAGCCGTAGTTGCGGTTGTGGACGAAGATCTCCAGACCGAGCTGGCGGGCGATGTCGAGGGTGGCGTCGGTGGACCCGTCGTCCACCAGTATGACGAGGTTTACCGCGTCCTTGGGCAGCTCTTCGTAGGTCAGCCGGAGCGTCCGGCCCGCGTTGTAAGCCGGCATGACCACCACGACCTTCTGCGCGGTCCGCTCGACCCTCATAGCCCATCATCGGACGTCCGGGCCTCGAACCGCAAGAGTCGCGTGGGAGCGGTCCGAGCTAGGTCACCTTCACCAGCGCCTCGGCCGGCAGGCGCCGGAGGAACTCGGTCAGGGCGCCGTCGAGGTACCCGCGGTCGCGGGATTCGAGCGTCACCTTCACCGTGTACTCGGGGTTGGAGAGCTCGGGATACGAGCCCAGCAGCAGCAGCGGGAAATCGGCCAGCAGCCGGTTCAGGTAGTCGGCGAGCACCCCCTCCCCGATGGCCACGAACACGTTCTTGAGATGGATCGGCTCGTCGCGGAACCGCTCGCGGATGGCCTCGAACTTCTGGCGGAAGATCTCGGGCACGCCCGGCAGGACGTACACGTTGTGCATGAGCACGGTGGGGAAGCGGATCGTCTCGCCGCCGACCAGCTCGGCGCCCTCCGGGATCTCGGCCATCTTGAGGTGCGACTCGTTGAGCCGGTCGCGGAAGTGCCGCTCGAGCAGACCCACGAGCATCGGGTGGCGGACGACCTTGGCCCCCATCGCCAGCGCGACGCCCTCGATCGTGACGTCGTCGTGGGTCGGCCCGACTCCGCCCGACGTGAACACGACGTCGTGGGCGCGGCTGAAAGCCGCGACTTCCTGGGCGATCAGGGGGATCTCGTCGGGAATGACCGCGATGCGGCGCACGTCGACGCCGAGGGCGCGCAGCTCGCGGCACAGGTACGCGGCGTTCACGTCGGCGATCTTCCCGGAGAGGATCTCGTTGCCGACGAGGATGATCCCGGCGGTCTTCGGCATGGGTCCCGTGCGATTCTACGATGCTAGAATGACGGAGTCCACGAGTCGGCCACGGGCCCATAATGGAGAGGCGATGATCCAACTCAACGGCTGGGCGCTCACGCTCGGCGCCTCGTCGGGGTTCGGCGAGGCGGTGAGCCTCGCGCTGGCGCGCGCGGGACTGAACATCTTCGGCGTGCATCTCGATCGCAAGGCAACCCTCCCCAACGTCGAGCGGATCACCGGCGAGATCAAGGCGCTCGGCCGCGAAGCGGTGTTCTTCAACGTCAACGCCGCCGACGCCGAGAAGCGCGCCGAGATCGCCGGCCAGATGGCCGAGATCCTCGAGAAGCGCGGCGAGGCCGGCGGCCTGCGCGTGCTCCTGCACTCCCTGGCGTTCGGCACCCTCAAGCTCTACGTCGCCGAGCCGATGAAGGAGGCAGTCACCTCCGCCCAGATGGACATGACCCTCGACGTCATGGCGCACTCGCTCGTCTACTGGACGCAGGAGGTGGTCGGCCGCGGGCTCATGACCCGCGGCGGGCGTATCTACGCGATGACGTCCTCCGGCGGCACGCGGGTCCTGCCCTTCTACGGCCCGGTGTCCGCGGCGAAGGCCGCGCTCGAGTCGCACATCCGCCAGCTCGCGTCCGAGCTCGCGCCGCAGGGGATCACCGCGAACGCGATCCGGGCCGGGGTCACCGACACGCCGGCCCTGCAGAAGATCCCGCGACACGACCAGATCATCGCCGAGGCGCGGCGCCGCAATCCGAGCGGACGCATGACGACGCCCGACGACGTCGCGCGGGCCATCGTCGTGCTCTCCCACCCGGATACGTACTGGATCACGGGCAACGTGATCGGCGTCGACGGCGGGGAAGATATCGTCGGGTGACCTACACCCAGGGGGTGGTGCTCGGCCTCGTCCAGGGGCTCACCGAGTTCCTCCCGGTTTCGTCCTCCGGTCACCTGATCCTCGTACCGCGCCTCTTCAACTGGCCCGACCAGGGGCTCGCCTTCGACGCGGTCATGCATCTGGGAACCCTGGCCGCTCTGCTCGCCTACTTTCGGCGTGAGCTCCTGGGCATGGCGTCGGGTACCTTGTCGCGGCGGCTCGCCGGTCTGCTCATCCTCGCGACGATTCCGGGCGCGGTGGCCGGCGTGCTGCTGGAGAAGCTCATCGAAGCGAGGCTCCGCTCGCCGCTGCTCATCGCGTGCACGACCATCGGATGGGCGCTCGTCATGTGGGTCGCCGACCGGCGGGCCGCGGCCGCGCCGACCGCCCCGGGCGACCCCCTCGAGCGGGTCTCGCTCGGCCAGGCGCTCACGGTCGGCTGCGCTCAGGCCCTGGCGCTGATTCCGGGCACCTCGCGCTCGGGGATCACGATCACGGCGGGCCTGCTGGGCGGCATCGATCGCGCGACGGCGGCGCGCTTCGCGTTCTTGCTGGGCATTCCGATCACGGCCGGGGCCGGCGGCCTGAAGGCTCTGCACCTCGTGAGGGAAGGCGCTGGGCCGGGCGAGGCGGGGCCGCTGGCGGTGGCGCTCGTCACGGCGTTCCTCAGCGGCTGGTTCGCCGTGTGGTTCCTGGTGGGCTACCTCAAGACGCGTTCGCTCCGACCGTTCGTCGTCTACCGGCTCCTGCTCGGGCTGGCCCTCGTGATCGCGATCGTCCTGGGCGTCCTGCGCGCCTGACGGTTCTGCGCCCGGTCAGGCCCACATCAGATCGAAGAGGCGGCAGGTGTTGGTCGAGAGCTGGTACATCACGTCCTCGACCGGCAGGTGCTTGAGCTTCGCGACTTCCTCGGCGACGCGGCTGGCGAGCCAGGGCCCGGAGTCGATGCCCTCGAACTCGCCCCCGTACTCCCAGGGGCCGTCGCTCTCGACGAGGAGCGCCTCGAGCGGGACGCCCGTGACCAGATCACGGTCGCGATCGCGCGAGACGACGTCCGGCGTGACCGAGACGAGATAGCCCGCGTCGACGATCGCGCGCGTCACGGCCGCCGGCGCCTTGTGCCAGTGGAAGACGGCGCGCTCGACGCCGTGGTCCTTGAGCGCCTCGAGCGCGTGGGCGGCCGCGCCGTGCGGCGCATGCAGCGCCACCGGCAGGTTCCAGCGGATCGCCAGATCGAGCAGCCGATCGAGCCGCGCTCGGCCGCGGGCCTTGATGGCGTCATGGTCGGGCGCGCCGTCGAGCGAATACCAGGGCAGGCCGATCTCGCCGATCCCCACGATGCGCGAGTGGTGCGCGGCGATCTGCGCCTCGACCCGCGTGAGGTCCTCGTCGGTCAGATCCGAGCGGTCCGGGTGGAATCCCAGGCACGGCCAGACCGCCTTGGGCGCCGCGGCCGCCGCCTCGAGCGTCTGCGCGTTCGTCTCGGCGTCGCAGCCGACGGCGATCGCGCCCCACACGTCGTGCGCCATCGACAGCCGGAGCGTCTCCTTGATGTCGGCGTACGCTGGATCGTGCAGGTGACAGTGGCTGTCGATGATCATCGGGTCGTTGATCAGGTCCCCGCCACCACCATCCGGCCGATCCTGAGCGTGGGCGCCACCGTGCGCTCACGCAGGACCAGGTCGTCCCCGACGCCGTCGATCGCCGACAGCATCTCCAGCAGGTTGCCGGCCACCGTCACCTCCTCCACCGGATACGCGAGCTCGCCGTTCTCGATCCACTGCCCCACGGCGCCGCGTGAATAATCGCCGGTCACGCCGTTCACGCCGAAGCCGATCAGTTCGGTGACATAGAATCCATTCTTGACCGATCCGATCAGGTCTTGGGGCGTCGAATGGCCCGGCAGCAGCATCAGGTTGGTCGTGGTGACCGAGACGCCGCTGCCGTCGCGGCCGGCGTGGTGCGTGGACGAGAGGCCCAGCTTGCGGGCGCTGTAGGTGTCGAGCAGGTACGACTCGAGCATCCCCTCGCGCACCAGCACGGTCCGGCCCGTCGCAAGCCCTTCACCGTCGAACGGGCGCGACCCGAGCGCCGACGGGATCAGCGCGTCGTCCACGATCGTGACGGAGGGCGCCGCGATCTTCGTACCGAGGCGATCGAACAGGAACGAGGCGCGGCGATAGAGGCTCGGGCCGCTCGCCGCGCCGGCGATCGACCGCACCAGGCTGGCCGCGGTCTCCGGATCGAAGATCACCGGCACCTCGACGGACTTCATCTTGCGAGCGCCCAGCCGTCGGACCGCGCGCGCCGCCGCCTTGCGCCCGACCGCCTCCGGGTCCTCGAGCTTCGCGCGCTTGCGCGCGCTCGAGTACCAGTAGTCGCGCTGCATCTCGCCGTTCTTCGACGCGATCGGCGACACGCTGACGCTGAAGCCCGTGGTGCCGTAGTCGTGGGCGAAGCCGTGAGAGGTCGCGTAGGCGTAGTGCGCCCGGCGGTCGGAGTACTCGGCACCCTCGGAGTTGGTCACGCGCGGATCGCTCTCGAGCGCGGCGGCCTCGGCACGGCGCGCGATCTCGATCTTCTGCTCGGGCGTGAGGTCGGCGCCGGCGTCCTCGAGGTCGAGCTCGGGCAGCCGCGTGATCAGGGTGGCCGGATCCGGCAGCCCGGCGTGCGGGTCCTCGGCCGTGATCTTCGCCAGCGCTGTCGCCTCGTCGACCACCCGCTCGAGCGACTCCCGTGACAGATCCGACGTCGACGCGGCGGCCGAGGCGCGGCCGGCGAAGACGCGCAGCGACAGCCGCTGCTCGCGCGAGTGGTTGACGTTCTCGATCTCGCGCATGCGAACGGAGACGCTGAAGTGGCTCTCCTCGACGAGAAAGCCGTCGGCAGCGGTCGCGCCGCGCTGCGCGGCGCGCTTGAGGACCGACACCAGCAGATCGGTGTTCATACCGTAGTGCCCCCGACGGTGATGCCGTCGATGCGGATCGTCGGCAGGCCGACGCCGACCGGCACGGACTGTCCGTCCTTGCCGCAGGTGCCCACCCCCTCGTCGAGCTTCAGGTCGTTGCCGACCTGCGTCACGCGCGTGAGCGCCTCCGGGCCGTTGCCGATCAGGGTCGCGCCCTTCACCGGCGCGGTGATCTGCCCGTTCTCGACCAGGTAGGCCTCGCTCGCCGTGAACACGAACTTGCCGTTGGTGATGTCGACCTGCCCGCCGCCGAAGGTGACGGCATAGAGGCCGTGCTTCACCGACTTCAAGATGTCCTCGGGGGCGTCCGGCCCGGCGAGCATGAACGTGTTCGTCATGCGCGGCATCGGCGCGTAGGCGTACGACTCGCGCCGCCCGTTGCCGGTCGGCTTCATGCCCATGAGGCGCGCGTTGAGCCGATCCTGCATGTAGCCGGTGAGGATCCCGTTCTCGATCAGCACGGTGCGCCCCGTCGGCGTGCCCTCGTCGTCGACGTTGAGCGAGCCGCGGCGGTTCGCGATCGTGCCGTCGTCGACCACCGTCACCAGCTCCGAGGCGACCTTCTGCCCCATGCGCCCGGCGAAGGCCGAGGTGCCCTTGCGGTTGAAGTCGCCTTCGAGCCCGTGGCCGATCGCCTCGTGGAGAAGAATGCCCGGCCAGCCGGGCCCGAAGACGACCGTCATCGAGCCGGCCGGCGCATCGACGGCGCTGAGCTTGAGCGCGGCCTGGCGCGCGGCCTCGGTGGCGAAGCGGCGCCAGCGCCCGTCCTCGAGGAAGAAGTCGAAGGTCACCCGCCCGCCGCCGCCGTACGAGCCGATCTCGCGCTTGCCGCCTTCCTCGGCGATGGCGGTGACGTTCAGCCGCGTGAGCGGGCGGACGTCGCCGACGGTCCAGCCCGAGGCGGTGGCGATCAGCATGATGACTTCCTCGCTCGAGAGCGACGCGATCACCTGCGTGACGCGCGGGTCGGCCGCGCGCGTCTCGGCGTCGATGCGCCGGAGCAGCTCGAGCTTGCGGGAGAGCTCGGCGGCGATCGGCGGCTCGGCGAGCGTGTAGAGGTCGTGCGGCCGGCCGCGGCCGGGCAGCGCGAGATTCCCGGACGTGGCGCTCCGGTCGGCGATCGCCCGCGCCTGGCGTGCCGCTTCCTCGAGGTTCTTGAGCGAGATCTCATCCGTGTGGGCATAGCCGGTGCGGGTGCCCGACTGGGCGCGCACCCCGGCGCCCTGGCTCACGTGGCGCGAGGCCTTCTTGACCGCGCCTTCCTCGAGGACCAGGTCTTCGTTGATGCGGTACTCGAGGTAGATGTCGGCGTCGTCGACCCGGCCGAGCAGGCTACCGCCGAGGACGCGTTCCATGAGATCGGACGTGATACTGAATCGGTCAGAAAAGAAACTTTCCGGGCGAGGGCGGACAAGATCTGTCATGGCGGTTCGGCCTCCAGGGCCGTCGTGAGGGCCAATCCTATCGCGCGACCCTCAGCGCCCCAAGCTTTTTGGATTCGCGAGTCCTACATCTTCATTCTACCCGTCGAGTGAAGAACGAGACCGGCGGCACGAAGCTAACCACTTGCTTGAAAGCCCTGGATTATCTCGTGAATGCGTCGGACGCCCTGCACGAGCGACGGACCGGGCGAGAGGATGTCCGCGCCGTCGACTTCATGAATTTGGTTGCTCTTCACCGCCGTGATGTGAGCCCATCCGGGACGGCTCGCGATCTGCGCCGCGTCGACCGGCTTGCCGCACCACGACGCGAGAATGATCTGGGGATCGCGCGCGACGACGGCCTCGGGCGCCACGATGCGCTCGCGGGCCGCGGGCTTGTCTCGTAGCTCGGCGAACACGTCGCGGCCGCCCGCGATCTCGATGGCCTCGGAGACCCACCGAATCCCGGCGATCAGCGGGTCCATCCACTCCTCGAAGTACACGCGCGGGCGATCAGGCCACGCCGCCGAGTACTCGCGCACCTGGCGCAGCTCGTCCTGCATGTCGCGGATCAGGTCGCGCGCGCCCTCCTCGCAGCCGAGCGCGCCGCCGATCAGCAGGACGGTGTTGAGGACCTCGTCGAACGACCGCTGGTTCGTGCACAGCACCGCCACGCCGGCGCCGATCAGATCGCGAACGACGTCGCGCTGGAGGTCGGAGAAGGCCAGGACCAGATCGGGCTGGAGGGCCAGGATCTTCTCGAGCTTGAAGGTCGTGAAGCCGCCGACGCGCGCCTTCTCGAGCGCCGCCGCCGGCCGCCGGGCCGTGCCCGGGACGCCGACCACGCGATCGCCGGCGCCGAGCAGAAAGGCGATCTCGGCGGTCTCGGCGGTGAGGCAGACGATGCGCCGCGGAAACTCGGCGCGACTCGTCCCGTACATCGCCAGCGAGTCGAGCCGCTAGGAGGCGCGGGCCGACCGCGGCCGCGCGACGTCGGCAAAGTGGCTGCGCAGAAGCCATCGCGGGAAAGCGCGCACGAGCTCCCGCGCTCCTTCGACGCGAATGTCCCGCGCGCGGACGGCCGCCTCGAACGAAACGTCGCCGAGCCAGACCCGCGTTAACGCGGCCAGATCGGCCGCGACGACCAGATCGATCCCGTAGCCTGGATCCTTGTCGCACGCGTCGACCTCCTGCCGGCTGAGGACAAGCCAGAGGGTTGCGGGCCCGCGACCGCGTGGCACCCCGCGGAACTCGAACCGCACGACGACGCGCCGATCGGGCAGCTGGTCGACGGCCAGGCGACGCCTGATGTCCCACAGGAGCAGCTGCGCGTCGAGATTCTCGGCCGAGGCGCGTCCGTGGATCCAGCGCTGGCCCCAGATGCCGAGGCTTTCGATCACGCCGTGGAACTCCTCGCCGGCCTGGCTCAGGCGGTACTCGCGCCCCCGCCCGACGGGCCGGCTCTCGATCACTCCGACATCTTCCAGATAGCGGAGCCGCTGCGTCAGAAGCGCCCGCGAGATGAGCGGCATCCCTCGCCGCAGGTCCGAGAACCGTCGGGCACCCAGGATGAGCTCGCGCAGGATCAGCGGGGTCCACCGCTCGGCGAAGACCTCACAGGCAACCGCCACCGGACAGAACTGACCATAGCCGTGCATGATGGGTTGACTCTAGGCCCGTCCCGGGCTCCCGACAAGTTCATTTTTTGGGCTTTCGTCGGGCGTGCGCTCGGGGCATCGTCAGGCCATGACATCGTCGACTCCAACGCTCCGAGCCTCGAGGAGGATTGCGATGGCAGAGAGCCGATCACTCGATCACTGGATCTCCGTCGTTCGACAGCTCGGGCCGAGCTTCGCGGCGCGGGCCGTCGGCCACGACGCGGACGACTCGTTCGTCGCCGACAACTACAAGGACCTTCGCGCCCACGAGTTCTTCTCGGCTGGTGTGCCGGTCGAGCTCGGGGGTGGCGGCGCGACGCAGGCCGAGCTCGCCGACGTCTTGAGCGTGCTGGCGACCTACTGCGCCTCGACCGCCCTGGCGATCTCGATGCACACCCATCAAGTGATGATCCCGGTCTGGCGGTGGCGCAACCAGGGGGCTCCGGTCGAGCCGTTCCTGCGGCGAGTGGCCGCCGAGCAGCTCGTCCTGGTCTCCACCGGCGGGTCCGACTGGGTCGCGGGCTCTGGCACCGCCGAGAAGGTGGACGGCGGCTACCGGATCACCGGAAGAAAGATCTTCGGCAGCGGCGCGCCAGCGGGCGATCTTTTGATGACCATGGCCGTCTACGACGATCCGAAGGACGGGCCGACCGTGCTTCACTTCGCGGTCCCCCTGAACGCCCCGGGCGTAAAAGTCGAGGACACCTGGCGAACGCTGGGCATGCGCGGCACCGGGTCACACGACACCGTGCTCGACGGCGTGTTCGTTCCGGACGCCGCGATCGGCGTCCGCCGGCCCGCCGGCCACTGGAGCCTTCCGATGCACGTGACGGCCGCCGTGGCGCTGCCGCTCATCTATTCCGTCTACGTCGGTGTCGCCGAAGCTGCGCGCGCCATCGCGCTCGAGGTCGCGGCGAAGCGGCGCGACGATCCGACCATCCAGCGTCTGGCCGGCGAGATGGAGAACGAGCTCTCGGCCGCGCGACTAGCGCTCGGTCACATGCTCGAGTCGGCGGCGCGAGGCCCAATGGGCGCCGAGACGACCGGCAAGGTGCTCATTGGACGGACTCTCGTCGCGAATGCGGCCATCAAGACGGTGGAGCGAGCGATGGAGGTCGCAGGCGGAGCCGGCTTCTATCGGAGCCTCGGGCTCGAGCGCCTGTTTCGCGACGTGCAGGGCGCTCGATATCACCAGGTGCGTGAGCCCGCGCAGGTTCTCTATGCAGGCCGGCTCGCGCTCGGTCTCGACGTGAACGGCTAATGCTCTCGGCCGCTCAACCAGAGCATGAAGGAGTACAGCTCATGCATATGAAACATTGGATCGGCCTCGTCGTGCTCGCCATCGCGACCTTCACCGGTGTCCTCCCGGCTCAGGCTGATGTCGTCACCGACGCCAACGCCAGGGC
>Ga0306920_100002223_pt1 | contig 24457 bp, 36 predicted proteins | sample flu12Cox44000170_FD_204666 | JGI IMG/M metagenome (GOLD analysis project Ga0306920, IMG submission 204666) | Lab enrichment of tropical soil microbial communities from Luquillo Experimental Forest, Puerto Rico - flux4day.12C.oxic.44.000.170 (v2)... | ecosystem: Environmental > Terrestrial >...
TCGATCCTTGCAACAGAGTGGCTGCCATTGCCGGCGGTCTATGGCCTCAAGGCGCACAGCCTCGTCTTCGAAACCGGGACGAAGCTGCCCCCAGAGGCGCTCTTCCTTGAGGTTCGCGACGCGAGTGGCGGGGTGCAATCGCCAGAAGTGTTTCCGCGGTCGGACGGCACCACCTATGTCTGCGCGATCTCGAGCGAAAGCCCATTGCCGGTCGACCCCGCCGCGGTGCGCCCGGATGCGGGGGTGCTCGAACGGCTGGAGCGGATGTGCAGCGCGATATCGCCGGTGCTCGCTTCCTCGAAGATCCTTGCACGCCAAGCCTGCTACCGCCCGGTCACGCGCGACGGATTACCGCTGATCGGCCGGCTACCGGGTGTCGAGGACGCCTATGTTGCCACCGGCCATAGCGTCTGGGGCATCCTCAACGCACCGGCTACCGGCGAGGCGATGGCCGAGTTGATCGCGGACGGAGCCGCGCGCTCGGTCGATTTGTCGCCCTTCGACCCGGGTCGGGTTCCTCCTTTCGATCCGGCGCGGCTGCGTAGGGGCTAAGCGGCTTTCTCGCAGTTGACCATCCACGTCGGGTTCTCTCGCCAGATGATCTTCTAAACGGGGGACGCCGCGGAAGTGTGGAGCCACCGCGGCGCTAGTTCCTTGCTAACCCTTTTTGGTAGCTTTCTTTTTTGCTCTAGCAGTTGCGGGACGAGTCGTCTTGCTCTGTGCAGTTACGGCTTTGCCGCTGACTTTCTTCGACATGGCCATAAATTTACCCTTGGTTAGTTTAACTGAACCGGTTATTGAATAACCTTAGTGTATTAACTTTAAGTATAGAGGCTTCGTCGCGAAATTCGGGGGCGCACCTTCAACGTCTGCCGCACAGTACGGGCGCTGATTCGCAGTGCAGTGTGACGATCCCCCAAGCCCGTAGTCCGCGAGCCTCGCGAATGTCCTTCGGGCTCAGTTCCCGATCCCCGCGGGCCTGCGGTGCGTGCACGCCGGCGTGAGACGCCTTGAATTGCAGCTTGGAGCGCAGCGCGTGCTGATCCCGAAAATCCGGAATCAGAGTTAATTCTCTAAAATTTTACGTTTGTGCAACCGTTCTCTGACATCACAAGTGCATGTCAGATGAATCCTCGTATTCGTTGCATCGCGCCAGCACGGAGTATCGCGACGTTGACCTGTCGCCCCCTGGTACAAAACGCTGGGTAACGCGGCGCAAGGCCGTAATCGTCAGCGCTGTGCGCACTGGCGTGATCAGCCTTGAAGAAGTCTGCCGACGATACGGGTTGTCGGTAGAAGAATTCCTCGCATGGCAACGTGCGATCGACACCCACGGAGTGCCGGGTTTACCGTAAGAAAATGTTCAGTCACCCTGATTACGACGGCCATGAGAAGCTCGTGTTCACGCAAGATAAGGCCTGCGGCTTGCGGTCGCTGATCGCGATCCATGACACGACACTCGGCCCGGCCTTCGGCGGCTGCCGCATTTATCCATATGCCAGCGAACAACACGCGATGACCGACGTATTGAGACTCTCGCGCGGCATGACGTACAAGGCGGCCATTTGCGAACTGCCCTATGGCGGCGGCAAGTCAGTGATCATCGCCGACCCCCGCCGTGATAAGACTCCCGCGCTGCTACACGCGATGGGTAGAATCGTCGAGGACCTCGGCGGCAGTTACATCACTGCCGATGACGTGGGCACAACTCTCGCGGATTTGGGAATCATGCGGGAAGTGACACGCCATACTGCGGGAGCAACGCCGGCTGCGCTGCAAGCTTTACCAGCAACTGCGTTCGGCGTGTTCGAGGCCCTGCGCGCTGCCGCGGAGGTCTGCCTCGGCCGCAGCGATCTGGAAGGGCTGCGGGTCGCCGTCCAGGGATTAGGCAATGTAGGTATGCCATTGTGCGGTTACTTGTCGGTGGCTGGCGCGATATTGGTGGTCAGTGATCTTGACGCGAACCGCAGCGCGCAGGCAGCAGCCACCTACGGTGCGACCGTGGTGTCACCCGAGGAAATTTACACCCACAACGTCGACGTGTTTGCGCCTGCGGCGCTCGGCGCGGTACTGAATGACGCGACCATTCCTTGCCTGCGATGCCACGTCGTCTGCGGTGGTGCCAACAACCAGCTTGCTGAATTGCGGCACGATGCGGCATTGGCTGTACGTGGCATCGCGTTCGTGCCGGATTATCTGCCGAATGCCGGCGGCGTCATCGACTTCCATCAGGAAACCATCGATGACCAGCCCGACGCGGTGCTCGCTTCCGTGGCGCGCATCGGTGCCATTACCCGCGACGTGCTACGCCGCGCCGCCGCGGCCGGCGTCACCCCTTTGAGTATCGCGGATGGGATTGTCCGGGCGCGGATCCGGCAGGCGTCGGGAAGCGCGTGCCGGTAGCCGGTCAGCATGCACTGCCGTCGGGTGCGGTCTATTCGGCGCCAACCGCGGCTTAAAAGGCGAAGCCAGGCGAATACACTTTACCTACCCGAGGGCGTCGTCATTCATTAGATGTTTAGTCCCGGCATTTGCTGGAGCGGGTTGAGGGTGAATCGTTCTGGCTGTGAAGTCCAGCACTTTACAGATGAACTCGTTAAGGGGTAAGGCCTTTGAGGGTCTTGAGGCGGTTAAGGGACAATCGCCGCATGACGGATGCGGCTCATAACCAGCATTCGGAGACCTGCCACCCGAGCGATCGCTACGGGAACAGCTTCAAGTCGGTGACGTTCTCTTGCGGTGCGATGTTAACCAAGCGGCCCCGCAATGCTTTCAACATCAAGTGCTTACGTGCGGGTTTGGTTGTCGGCGATCCTGTCGTTTCTGCCAATGATGGTGCTGGTAATTTCTATCGTTGTAATGGTGTAGCCAACATTGACGCAGAATAGCGCAAACCAGACCTGAGAGTAGATGGCGCACAAGTTATCTGGTACTTTTCAGCCGCTATCAGGATTCTGCGCGATAAGAGGTTGTTCGCCATTTTTGCTATCCTTCAACATGAAAGAGCCGCCCAACCCTTGCCCTCCATGCCCTTTTTGCCAGCCATTCTGATTTCGGAGCATCAACTTCAGAATGGGCAGAGGCAGGGCGCGCTGCCGTGATCAGCGCCTCGGTCGAGGCCCTTGCCGCAGGGCCCGGCTCGGTTCGCGTTACTCCGGCGTTGGTCGTCGCGCTGGCGGCGGTGTATAGCGGCGGAGCTTCTGCGCGAGTTCCGGAGGCACCGGTCCCATTTCGCCAAATTTACCGAGGATCTCTTGCAGCAGTCGGATGCGCGGCGAGCGCGGGCATCGGTCGTCCTCGATCGTATCAATCAGCAGGTTGAGCCGCGCCCGCGCTTGTTCGTCGCTGAGGTCGAGGATCATGGCCGGCGCTCGCCGAGTGGCCCGAAGGCGGAACATGCGCGCTTGGCCTGCCGCAGAGAGAGCTCGTCGCAGGAGCCGACACCCTTGGTGCATTCCTGGGCATGCGGTCGGCCTCGCGGCAGGCGTCCTGACGGCGTTCTAGTCTAGCGATCCCAATCAAAGGGGCCGGCGCCGGCCCGCGCCGGTACCATCGCGAGCGCCAGGGCGACGACGAGCGGGGTGCGCCGGTCATTCATAGCGGTAGGCCGGCCCGAATGGCGGGCGGATCAAGATCTCGATGTCGGGACGCAGGCGGCGCGTCTCGGCGGTCGTCCTCGATCTCCCGGCGCGAGCGGGTGCTGCCGTGAACAGCACGACACCGTGGCTCATGATCGTCAGGTGCCAGCCCACCCACGGTCGTCCGCCGTCGCGCAGGCACTCGTCCTTGAGCCGCTCGACTGTCCGATTATCCCAACCTCCGAGGGCGCACTTCTTCTGCTCGTCGTCGTTGAGGCGGCAGGAGTACGGGCGCTGCGGGTCGTCGCACGCGCATGGGTGATCATCGCCACCGCGAAATAGACGATGGCGATGGCATGCCCGAGGATAGCGAGGCCGATCACCCAAGCCCGTGCCGAGATCCGCCGGGCCTGCCAATAGCGCGCACCGGGGCCGCTGCGGTCATTGTGCCGCTGGCCGCTTAAGCTAGTCGGCGGCGTCTAATTCCTCGACTTTGATGAGGTCGGCGTTGCGCGGGCAGCGCTCGCGCATACGGGCAGCATGCGCTTCCGCCAACTCGCGCTTGCGGAGATCAAGGGCGCGGCGCCTGTCCGTCGTCCAGCTGCCGTCGTAGTAACCGACTACTGTTCGGGTCTCGCGATCACGGAGAGTTATGCGATAGCTCCTCACGACTCCCTCCTCCCCCAAACATGACCCCAAGTTGACGACGACAAAGGTGGCACACCTGTAGTGCCGCTTTGCATCGCGCTCTGTTGTGGGCGGAACGTAAGGCCGATGAATAAAGTTCCCGCATTTGGCGAAATGGACTTAAAATTGCCATAGGATCTCGTCGCTCATCATCGGAACAGCAATTCGATCCCGGCGAGGACAAGCGCCACGGTCGTGAGCGTCGCGAGAATTGACCCCTGAGATCGGCTGTACGCCGTCATTCAATTCAAAAAATTGCCGGCTCGACCAGCAAACAAGTGATCCCTGGTAATGCCAGCAGCTAAGGGCTTTCGTCCACCAAATGCGGGTAGGGGCCGAGAGTTAGGCTCGAAAAACAAGCTCCCCGCCCAAGTCAAAGAGATGATCCTCGCCGCGCTCGACCAAGTCGGCGGCGTCGATTATCTCGTGAAACGGGCGCAGGATCAGCCTGTCGCCTTCATGGCGCTGCTCGGCAAGGTGCTTCCTCTGACCATCCAGAACCAGCCCGAGCCGGTGGAAGAAATGACCGACGATGAGGTCGAAAGCCACATCGCGGCAATCGCGCAATACCTCAGCAGGCACGGAGTGGATCACCAGCAAGCCTTGAGCCGCCGAGCGGCGATCGGGGCGAGACGCGCCACACACGGCACTGATGCTTAACCAGGAGACCTTGACTTCCTGGCAGTGGTGCGAGGGGCCGTTCCGGGCACGGCGGGGCGGCTCGCCGCAACGCTTCTGCAGCAGCAAGTGCAGGTCGGCGTTCTGGACCGCGCTGCGCCGCTGGGGAGAGCGCGCGGTTGCCGCCGGCCTGCTGAGGCTCGATCAGATCAGGGAGGGCGCTCCGGAAGCGTGCATGCTTCTCCCAGGCGGGGAAGCACCCGCACCCGCCCTTAGGCACCCGGTTCGACAATCGGCCCCTGCGGTGCCACCGGAGCGGCTTGGCGAAGCTGCCGACAGGTTGCTTTTCACCGAAACGTGGGAATTCAGAGCCATGGTCGCGGAAGCCGTGACAGCCGCGCTCGTCAAAGCGCTGCCACGGATCATCGCGGCGCTGACTGGCAACACATTGTAAACTAGGCCGCTCGTCAGCCCGGCGTCGGCTCCCCTCTACCGAATTTCCGTTTGCGGCGCGCGCTCGGGCGGCGTGGCGGGGCCTTATGCTCCACCGCGGGCCAGCGCGGCGAGTAGGCGCTCCGCTACGCCGCGATCGGCAATACGGCCATTTCCAGGAAGTCAGCCTAGAGCCGTATTCCGATTCCTAGCGCCGCGGCCGCCGTCCTTGCCGCGGGGGGGCGGTTCGGGTCGGTCGACCAGCAGGTTGAGAAGCGCGAAGGTCTCCTCGTCTGTTAGATCGAGCCGCATGCAAAGTACGGCCAAAACGCCTCGATCCCCACGATCCCCACCACCGCGCCGATGAGCCCGATCAGCGTTGCCGCGCGCCACCGATCCCGCGCGGTCGGTAGCCGATTGATCTGCTGCATCAAGAATTCCTGACCAGCTTTCGAGATTGGCCACATCGGTTCGCAGCTGATCGACTTGGCGCAAGGCCAGCATGTGTTCGTCGGGTGACCTGCCCGGCATGCTGCCCGAATATGGTTGACCCTCCGCGCATACGTCGCTGGCTACCGCACTTATATAAGAGAGGCGAGTATAAGAGAGGCGAGGCCCGCAGCCGGTTGGACGACTGCGAGCCTCTGACCATCATCGCAATAGAGGTGCGACAATGGCCGAAGCCATCGTAATAAAATTTCTGACTGGCGCGGTGCCCGGATTCGAGGTGCCGACGAGCTGTTATTCGGGCAAGCCCAAGCCCAACACCTGTTATGCCACGAGCCGCGCACCCGGGCGCGAGGCCTGGGTGCTCGTCCACAATCCTTCGTTTGAACGCCGCCGCACCGGCTGGTGGTGCCCAGACTGCGCCCGTCAATTGCGGGAAGAGATGGCGAAGCTCGGCTTCTCCGTCAGCTCGCAGAACATTCCGATTGCTGGGCCGGGGACGGCGTGATGTGTCAGCATCCAGCGGAAAGCTCACCGTGAGCGAGGCGCGGGTGAAACGCAGCGCCCCCGAAATCTTTCTGGTCGTGCTGCTCTTTGGGCTTATCGGCGTCATCCTGGTCGTCGTGCTGATCGCCGTGGCCTTGCGGATCGTTGGGTGATGATCCTCGACCTCGGCGACGACGAAGCCCGCTCGCTCCTGAACCTCTTGGTCGACGCAGTAGAGGGCGATCCATACCCGATGTCGCCGCGGGTGCGGGTGTTGAAGGACATCCTTGTGAAGTTTGGCGAAATAGGCGGGCTGGACCCGGAGCTGGCGCGTAGGCTGCGCCGCTATGTATCGTCCCCACCAGCGCCACGGCCGCCGCCCAGGGTCTATGAGCCGCCGAGCCGGGGCAAACACAAGCGGCGGTGAAGGCCTATGGTCCGCCAGCGACCTTGGGCAGCACCGCTTCCGCTGCGGTGCGGCTGATCGTCTGGTGCAACGCGTGCCGGCATCGGATCGAGCTCGACGTCGCCGCGATGGCTGGGAAATACGGTGTGGCAACGCCCGTCCGCGACTGGGTCAGCCGCCTGGTGTGCTCGAAGTGCAGCGCCCGGAACATCAGCTTTGTCCTCACCGGCGCCAGGCGCTGATCGCGATGGCGCTGCCGCGGATAGAGCCGATCGTCCCGACCTTGGCAGCCGAGCCGTTCGACGACCCGGGTTGGTTGTTCGATGTCAAATACGACGGCTTTCGCGCGCTCTGCTTCCTTGAGCAGTGGCGCGGCCACTTTGTCTCGCGCAACGGAAAGCCGCTAAGCCGGTTCACCGCCCTCGCCGACGAGCTGGCGGATCTGCTTCAGGTCGACGAGGCGGTGCTCGACGGCGAGGTGATCGTCGCCGATGCAGCCGACAGGCCGCAGTTTTACGACCTTCTCCGCGGCCGGCTGGCGCCCGCCTATGTCGCGTTCGACCTGCTGTGGATCGATGGGGTTGACCTGCGTCCAAAGCCGCTAAGCGAGCGGCGGGCGGTGCTGCGCGGGCTGCTGCCAGAGGGCTCGTCGACGATCGCCGAGGCGGTGTCGGTTGAGGGCCGGGGATGCGAGCTGTTCGAGTTGATGCGGGCGCACCATCTCGAAGGCATCGTGGCAAAGCGCCTCTCTGACCCCTACGGCCCGCGCACCAGGTGGCTAAAGATCAAGAACCCGGGCTATACGCAGGCGGAGGGCAGAGCCGAGTTGTTCAACCGGGGACGAGGATAGGGATGTCGGGCAGAGCACGCTTGCCCGCAGGCGAGCCGAGAAAAGCAAGTCAACGGCGTGCCCGGCCGGCCGCACCCTCCAAAGTCTACGTAATCCCGGTCTGGCGTACCGGAGACAAGGTGCGCTGGCGGGACCGCATTGGCGATTTTCGGCGCGAGACCGGTGACGGTGAGCACGCCGAGATCACGATCTCCGAGCGAACCTACCGGGTGCGCCTAGCAGACCTTGCTTGAGTGGCCCGCGTCACCAGAGCCTTGCCACGAGAGCTCTGATCTCGCTGGCTGTGAAACCGTCCGGCGGCCGACCACCCACGCGCAGCCACTGGACGAGCTGGATCAGTGCTTGCGTTGCCTCATCCTCATCGGGCTCCAGCGCGGAGATCGACACCAAATAGCGGTGCCAACAGGCGGTCGGATCATCCATCACACCCCAGCGAACTTATTGCAGCGATTCGCCATTTTCGGCGGGGGACGGGATTGCAGGCCGTGTGCAAATAGTGTCACGTCGCTTCTTAGCGTTGCGGCGCGGTAGGCGGCACCGTCCGGCGGACGGATGAAGATCTTGACATCGGGACGTAGCCGCCGGGCCTCGGCGGCCAGAGCCTCGATCTCCCGGCGCGAGCGGGTGCTCGCCGTGAACAGCACGACACCGTGGCTCATGACCGTAAGCTGCCAACCCACTCAGGGGCGCCCGCGATCACTCGCCCGATACGCAACGGTAGCTGACCACCGCCGGTATCCCGGTGACGCTTGCTCCGCTGCTCATTTGGCGTAATGCGCCGAAGCGCTGTGGCCTTTGGACTTGTGTCGGGCCGACCTATGGGTCGAGGCGTGCCGGTCATCCGGCTCGACGTCCGGTGTTGTGGCACCGACATCTTCCTCGTCAAAGGATGCCGCGCGGTCGACCCGGGCGGGTTCGGGCAGCGTCTCGTTGGTAAAGTAAGAAGGTACGGCGGCCGAGGGGCTGAAATTCTTGCTGCCGTCCGTCGGCATCTCGACAGCAAATGCCGGGATCGCCGCCAGCGCAACACCCGCGGCGGCAAGCGCAATCTTCAGCCTAGTCTGCATGATTTCTCCCCCCACCTCCCGATGCCCCGCTCACCGGAACCACCGCCGCCACCACCCGGCTCCTCACGGCTATTTCCGGAAACCTGCGATGGCCCACCACACGGCCGCGCCGACGATCAGAGCCACAACCGGGGGGCCGAACGCCCATTCAAGATGCGGCCGAATATTGGACTCCCAGTCGCGGGCGACATCTCGGGCGAGCTGAAGCGGGCTATCAGACAATGTCCATGAGGGAGACCAGTAGCGAATCGCATCGATGCTCACGAAGCCGATCCAGGCGATCGAACACACCATCCAGAGCCGCAGCAATCCGCGTCGAAGGTTCATCGCCGCTCACTCGCCCCGCAGCGCCCACCGCAGGCGGCGCAGCAGGTGCCAGGTGCCGCGCTCATCGGCCTGGGTGCGCAATGCCGCAGCCTCGCTGCCCAAGATCATTGCGGCGGTGCGGGCATCGGCTAGGGTGGTCAGCAGCTCGTCGACCTTGCGCTCGGCGTGCTCGGCCCGCCGGCGCTCCGCTTCCTCCCGCTGATCCGCATTGGCCAGCTGCTCGCGCAGCGCCTCGACGGCGCTTTCAAGGGCACGGACAGCCCCCCTGTCATCCTCCCTGATATCATCCCTGACGTCCGGAGGGGCCGAGCCGGCTATCTCGCGGATGACCTCCCTGACGACACCCCTGATATCGGGCTCTGTCCGAGACGGATGTCCACCCTGATATCCGGGGTTCGCTACGCGGCGCTTTCCGCCGGTTTTGCGGGCCTCTGTCAGGGGGACAAGGACGCGGACAACGCCGTCATTTCCGGTTTGGCGCGGCCAATGCCGGCGCCGGACAAGACGCTCGGCTGACAGGGCGGATATCCCCCTGATAGCCGCGAGCTCGGCATAGGTCATACGGCGGGCGCCGTCGCCGACCGCCAGGCTGATGTCAGATGCCATAAGCCCCCTTCCCGGCCAACAGGAGCCGGTTCTCACCCCCAGTGGTCCCGGCGGCGGGGGAAACCGCCGGGTCGCCGTCAGGCACAACGCTTGCGGACTAGGGGAAAGCCCGCGCGCGGCCCGCGGCGGAATATCTATATCACGATTTGTGCGGTTGCCGCTCGGCCTTGCCGTGCCGGGGCCCAGGCCAATCGCCGATCAATGCTGGCAACAAGTCCGCAACCTGGTCGACTGCCGGGCCGGCATCCCCGACGAGCGCTGGGAGGATCAAGCGCGGCTGCTGGTCGACGTCGGCACCAAGATCGGCTGCAAGCTCGACAACCTCGCCCCGCAGCGCGACGGCTGAACCCGCGCGAGGCTGCTCTGAGCGCCGACGACTGCACGATCATCTCGGGACCGATGCCGCAGGGCAGCGACCGGGCATGGCGCTATCGCGAGGCCTATACCCTCCTGCCGGGGCAAAGCCTGTTCTACCGCTGGGAGCGCTTTGCCGTGGTCCGCGATCCCGGTCATGCCGCCCGGCAATTGTGCTACTGGCTGCGCCGGCATCACGGCTGGCAGGTCCGCTCGCGCTGTGTCGAGGGTGGGGTCTGGATCGAAAGATGGGCATAAGAGCTTGCCGACGGCTATCGCTTTGAGCGGCGATCATAGTCCTTTTGCCGCTTTCACCAATCCCGCCGCCGCTTCCAGGTGCTCGTTGATGCGCTGCGGCAGGCGTTCGCGGCTCTTCTTCCTGGCTCGGAAAGCCGCCGCCCGCAGCCGGTTCAAGGCCAGCCGCCTCACCTCATTGGTGCGCTTGGAACGCCCGCGATCCTCGGCGTTCTCAACGATCGTCCGCACCGTCCGCAGCGACAACCCAGTCACCCTCACGATGGCGCGCAGGCTGTGCTTTGCCTTATGCCGCTCGAGCACCTCGGCCGCTTGGGGGCCTGACGCCTGAAGCGGCCGGCCGCGCTCCCTGGGCGCCACGACGGCATTGTACTCGCCGACAAATTTATTCCATTGCCGGACGAGCCTCTGGTTATCGGTCAGTACGCCATAGAACCGCTCCCAAAGCTCCGATTGCTTCGGATCGAAGAGCCAGTCGCCGGCGTCATTCTGCTGCATTTCGAAAACCGCGATCCAGTCTTCGATCAGCTCGCTGCCCTCTTCGACCTCCTCGCGCATCCGGTCAACCAACTCCAAGGCCTCGTCCTTCTCCGTCGTCACCTCTTTGAGCTTTGCCCGGCATTGTTCGAGCTCGACCTCGAGCTCGGCGATCCGCTCGGCTGCTTCCATTGCCCGCTGTGTCCAAATGATCCGCCTTTCGTTACACGCAAGGTATTGGCAATGCAAGCGTATTCATGGCGGATCGATTTTCGTAACGCTGACGGACGGACGAGCAGCCGAGATATCGGCGAAAGTTGCCCATTTGCCCGATAAAACTGCCGAAATCACCCTTTCCAGGCCTGCCGATCTCAGAAAAACATCAATGATATCAACGGCTCCCGCTCGTGTGCCGTATTATAATACGGCCCTCCCCGCGTACGCGGGCGCAGCCTCGTCTATCTTCGTAGTACCTATCAAGATAGGAGTCGCTCCCGGCGAATCACCAGCGCTGCCACCAGCGCCGGGCCCGCAGCCGCTCGAGCTCGTGGCGCAGCGCCGCAGCCTCGTCGCGGGCGATTCTCTCGGCGCCGATCGCGTCGTTCAACAGCGCTGTCAAGGCGCTGATCGCCTGGGCGAAGGCTTGTGCAGCCTGCTCGTGCGCCTGTTCAGACCCGTTCGGTTGTGCATCGAACACAGGCGCACTGTGCATTGCACGGCCGCGAACAATGTGGTTCTCCGGGACCATTACGCGCACCGGCTCGCCTACTCTGTTCGCTGCACGCTTAGGCCATTTCTTGCGATGAGCGAACATCCGTGCGGCGTTCGGTGTGCACCCGAGTTCCCCGCCAAGCTCGCGATACGTGAGCCAACGACCTTCGTCCGATTCGGCCATGCACATTCCCCCGCACTGTGCATTGCACAGCGCTGCACCTGGGGGAACCCGGCTCGATTAGCTCATTTCGCAGGCGACTTGAAGCAGCGAGTCGGCGGTTAGCACGACGGCAGCAAAATGCCGCCTGTCCGGTAATGTTATGTTATACATAGATATTGTAGCGAGTATCTATTCGCTCCACAGCCTATTGTGCCGGCAACTGGCATTCCCGGAACAAAGCGAGTAAAAAAGAAGCCGGTGAGATTAGGGCTCTCACCGGCCGGGAACACTGAAGATGTCGGTAAATTGGAACCTGGAGCACCTCTACCTAACATCAACGTAGCCGGCCGACAAGCTCTCATCTCGCCGACCTCACCTCGGGGCGGCAAATGCGTTATCGAAACAATGAGTTAGGGCTAGAGGGCGAGTTCCGCATTCCAGGCCCGAGGAGGCCTATAGGACGCGAATCGGCGGCTCTTGCTGCCGGCGTCGGTGCCCGACCAGCGCCACGCGCTAGGATCCGCAACGTCCGGCCGTACCGCAACGCCGCGGGCACCATCAGGGCATTCCTTTCCGTCGAAGCGCCGTCCGGCATGATCGTCAACGGGCCGCGCTTGATGATCGGGCCACGCGGCAGGCTTTGGATGGCGCTGCCGGACATCAAGCGGCGCGATGAAAACGACAAGCCGGTGCTCACTGCCGATCCGGAAGCCCATCTACGACCCGGTCATCGAGTTTCGCCACCGTGTGACGCGCGACCGATTCGCCGAGATGTTTCTCGAAGTCTTGCGGCACTCCAACCCCGAGCTGTTCACGGAGCCCGCGCCATGACCGCCGTGCAATGAGCCGGCAGCGGCAAAGGAGCTCGTTCCGACCCTCGGCCGCCGCCAAAGCCGCCTGCGGCGAGCACGGCTTTGTGCCGCTCACCTTCGAACTCTTGAACTCTGATGTCTGGTGCAACCTGTCGATCCATGCCTTCCGCGTGCTCACGTTCCTGATGAGGGAGCATCTCACGCACGGCGGCAAGGAGAACGGCTTTCTCGCTGCTCCTTATGACCAGCTGATGCAATGCGGCATTAGCCGATACCTTGTCAGGCCCGCGCTCGACGAACTCGTTGCGTCCCGGCTCGTCGAAGTCACCCACCGCGGCCTCGGCTGGAAAGGCGGCAAGCCTGACCGCTCCATGTATCGCCTGACCTTCCTGCAATGGAAGCTCAATGGCGCTACGGGACCGCAGTGGATTCCGCCGACAAACGAATGGAAAGCATGCGGCGTCAGAAAACCGGCCCCGCAAATCAAACAACAATTGAACCGATACAAGACGATGAAACCCACCAAGCAGGAGCAAGAACGTAACCGCTATCTTATAGTCAATACTCCTACCTTCGGCACCGAAGATGCCGCCAAGCGCTGGGACGCTTACGAAGAGCTCATCTTGACAAAATATGGCGAAGCCGGCTGTGAACCTGAGCCCTCACGCGAAGAGCGACTCAATGTGGCGTGGCGGAATCGCGACCGGAAACACGCGTGATGGCCGCAAGCATCGGTTTGGCGCATTCGCTAAAAAATCGTTTTGCATAGTACCAGCGTATGGTACTCGACCAGTACCACATACTGGTACTCGATCCCCCACAGAATTCCTGAATTCCGATCAGCCACACACAGTACCAGCATATGGTACTGCTATCTAGATGTGCGGTCTTAATGGGGCTGGCCAAGAGCAGAAGCTTCGCTCGGTCCCTCGCGCGTGTGCGTGGCCGCTGCGGCGCTCACTGGTGCGTCATCTCCGTTCCAGGTGCTCGCGACGGTTTTCGGCGAGAGGTGCAGCAGGCGAGGCTCGCCGAGGGGCGGGCAGGGCGATAATCTGGCCCGCGCATTATCGGGCGCTATCGAGGCACTGAGTGGGTGGCAGTAACAGGTGAGAAAGAAGGCAAAGGCGTGCGGCATCGTACTTTATGGGATTGTGCTTGGTCTGGTTCTGGCGCTGCCGGGGTGCAACGCCACCAACTGGCCGGCTATAGGGTCGAAGGGGGAGCAAGAGGCCCTTTGTCAGCTGCCGGGCCACTGTGCACAAGGAGGGGGCTCCGGAAGCTCAGAATTGTGAGATGCCAGAGACGCCAGGGGCAATCCCACACAAGGGTGACCACTTTCGTGTCTCCATCGTAAAGATCGAATTGCCCCTGTGTGCCAGAAGCCGAATCCTCACGCCCGCAGGAACTAACAACATTGACTCCTTCGGATCCACTCTCAATCACTTGCCCATTAACCTGCTCAGGACTTAGTTCATTGTCTTTATCGTCGAATTGATAGAACTCCCCCAACTGAGGGATGCGTTCTTGATGGTGGCGTTAAAATTGTCGGCGAGTACGGTGTAACTGACCCATTGTGCATAAGCCATGCAGACCGTGTTGAAACGCGGCCTTGCGGTTGTCACCAGCGATATTAATCGGCACCGGAGGCTCTGATTGTGCGTTGGGAGCCGGGCAATCAGGTCTGGGAATGACCTCTGTCGCGAGGCGACGTAACCCAAACGTCGCGGATTTGGGCGACAGAACGGCTTCAAGCGTGCTTTTCAAGCCCGGAGCGCGGCAATCAAGTCTGGGAACGCCACGATCGCCATACCTGTTCACCCTTGATAGCCGTGTACCCCGCCGCAGCCGTCGCCTGGCGCGGCTCCGCTCGGTGGCCCTCGGCGTCATCGCCCCGGTTGATGTTTCGGGTCGTGTGGGTGCGAGTGAGAAAGGCCATTTCAGCGACCTCAGATTTGACGGAGTGCCGAAGATCCGGGCTTGTTCGAGCAAGGCCGGAATGCCAGAAGAGTGAACCCAGTCCCCTGCCCAACTGTGACCCAGCGTTCTTTGGTGATGTGGCCGCGGGCGAGCACGATTGCTTGGGTGCGCCGACGAGCGGCTGAGGCCGAAATATTCCGTCGACCTGCACCGCGGCGCTCACCGAAAAAAGAACGCGATCGGACCGGCACGTCTGCCATAATTGCTTCACCTCCCATAAAGGAGACGGGCATGCCCGCGGATACGGCCGACAAAGCAGAGCCATCGGGACCTTTAGCCATCGATTAACGCGCTTTGATCTTCATTGTGATCCATGCTCTTCTCTTCGTGGCAAGCTACCGGCGCCGAATATTGCAGCACTTGGGCATTGTGATCGATCCAGCACGGCATATTCCGATCGTTTCCCAAGCTTGGGATGCCGCCGAGGCTCAGACCGCCATCGACGAGGTTGTCGCCGACGCGCACGCACGGCTGGACCCGGCGCGCTTCTGGCCCGCGCATCCGCAAGACGACGGTGCCAGGGATGGCGATACGAGTCTTTACAACGGCGCGGCCGGCGTGATCTGGGCGCTGGACTATCTCGCCCGCACGGGCGCAGCGCGATGTGAAGCCAGCCTGGTTGCCCTGCGAGATCGATTGGTCGAGTCCGCGCGGCAGAAGCGTGCGGCGCTCGGTAGCTATGGCCTCCACAGCTCTCTGCACTTCGGAGATTTTCCGGCGCTGCTGGTTTCTATGCGGCTCCGGCCCGACCCGGCGACCGCCGATGCCATCCATGCGCGCACCAGCGACAATAACAGGCTGCCCATCCGCGAGTTGATGTGGGGCCTGCCAGGATCGATGCTGGCATGTGTCTTCATGGACGCGATAACGGGCGAGGCTCGTTGGCGCGCTCTTTTTTTGACGCAGGCCGCGCGTCTTCTCGACGAACTCGAGGATAGCGATCTCGGCCCTTTATGGACGCAGGACCTCTACGGCTCGCGCAAATGCTACCTTGGGGCGGTACACGGGTTCACCAGCAACATGATTCCGTTACTTCGCGGCTGGCGCTGGCTGGACGAAGGCCAGCGCGCCCGCGTCGCCGACGCCGTGCCGCGCACGCTTGCAGCCAATGCGGTCACGTCGGAGCTCGGCACGCAATGGCGGCCGATTGCCGGAACCCGTGAGCCGCCGCGCCTCTGCCAGCATTGCCACGGCGCGCCGGGCATAGTGACGACGTTCGCCGCCGCGCCATTCAGCACGCCCGATCTCGAGGAGCTGCTGCTCGCCGGCGGCGAGCTAACCTGGAACGCAGGGCCGCTCGCCAAGGGGTCGAACCTGTGCCACGGCACCGGGGGTAACGGCTATGCTTTCCTGAAACTTTACCGGCGCACGAGCGACATGCGCTGGTTGGAGCGTGCTCGCGCTTTCGCTATGACAGCGATCGCACAATTCCGACAGGCGCGCGCCAACTATGGCCGCGGCCGCTATTCGCTCTGGACCGGCGACCTGGGGCTCGCCGTATATCTCAGGGATTGCATCTCAGGCGCGCCTGCCTTTCCGACGGTGGATGTGTTCTGAGCTGTCACCGTCATTCATATCATGACACCAGCCGCCGCCGGTCTTGCCTGCAACCCGCCGTACCCGGCCGTAGCGCTGGCGTGCCGCCGTCGCTGAACTAGTCGCATTGCAAGCCGAATATGCCGCCTGGCTCGACCGTCTCCCTTAAGCCAGAGCGTCACTGGCGAGGCGGTGCAGGTAATCGTTGACTTCGACCTCGAGGAGCTGGGCGCAATCGAGCCGCCGCGCGGCTACGGACGGGACTGAATTGCAACCACTTGCCCACTAGCCTCACAATATTCGTGCAAGCCAGGCGCCGAAACCGGGCGACATCATCCCGGAACGCCCAGGCGACTTCGTCGGAAATCCGCAGCAGGTGGCGCACAGCTCGGAAAATCGGCAAAAGAGTGCCGAAAAAACACGGGCGGTCGCTACGCTTAATGGGATTGCTTCGCGACGTCGAGCCCAGCTACGATCCCGGCCGGCCCCTGCAATCGGCAACCAGCATGACTGCGCCACCGAGCGCTTGAGGCAGATGCTCAAGCAAGCTCGGTGACGCATTGTGGTATGCCCGCCCCATCAGAGAGCATGGCAGCGCTGCGCTCACACGCGCCTATTTCCCAGTCCGCTTCTGCTCTTCTTTTAACTGCTTCGCTACAGCGCCGGCATCCAGAACCAGTGCCGGAAGAGCATCCTGACTAATGTTTAGCGCAAGACGCTGCTGCTCTTCTTTTAACTCCTTCCCTACAGCGCCGGCATCGAGATGCAACAGGTTTCGGCGGATCCAACCGATCAGACCCTCAACTTTGCCTTTGTCGTTGCCCTTACCCGGCCGGCCAAACCGGTCGCCAAACACGTAATGGGATTGCAGCTCGCTGAACACGCGCGTCCGCACTCGCACCCCCGGCAGGTGACCGTCGAGCTCAACAAGGGCGAGGCGCGCAACGCCCTCGCCCGCGCTGTCTGCTTTCATCGCCTCGGTCGGCTGCGCGATCGTGCGACCAAAACACAACAATATCGTGCGAGCGGGCTCGCGACCGTCACCGCCGCTATCGTCCTCTGGAACACCGTGTATCTCGGCCGTGCTCTCGACGACCTCCGCCGCGGCGGGGACATCATCCCGGACCCGCTGCTTGCTCACCTTGCCCCCGTCGGGTGGCAGCACATCAATCTCACCGGCGATTATCTATGGGACGCCGATACCCACCTCGCTCCGGATGGCTTCCGGCAGCTGCGCGCTCCCGCTGCGATCACGGCTCATGCCGCATAATGTTCTTGGTGTGTCCGCTTAACGTGAATCCAGCACCCCTTCTATGGCGTGACCCCGGTCTTGGCGTTGCGGGGGTGTCGCACCGCTAAAACCAGTCGTATTAATGCTCTTGCGTATCTTGTACTCGAACCATCCGTCTGCGCAAAACCGCCGCGGCTCGCCTATTGCGTCATGGGCGGCGGGTTGACGTCGACTGGCCGGCCGAATTCGACCCAGCGCACATTTTGAACACAGCCCGGGGCCACCGAGCAGTCGGTCGATCTGCTCGGATCAACTAGGTCGGCTTCATACGCTAAGGTTCCGAACAGACCGGAGGCGGTGCCCACGCGGCGCACTGACAAGAAATCACCTGATCGAGTGCAATGGTTTGTAACAGCCCCTCCGGACGCGTCATCACATCCAAAAAGTCCCGGCGTAGCGGGATTCTGGGTGAAGGTCACATTGCTTGATGTAGTATTGTAATACGTGAAGTCAAAAGGAAAGCCGACCGCGTGATTCATATAATAACTGCCACCGCCACCCCACATCAACGACATGGCTACTTCTCCCGAAGCGGAATTAACGGCCAGTGCGGGATAGGCGAAGGCATAAGCGGAATTCCACACAGAAAGCTCGCCAACATTGTGAAAGCCTGTATCAAACATTGCGATCCGGATATAAGGCTGCGGGAACGTGTTCTCACGGCCTACAGTCCACGCGAACCAGAGTTGGTCCGGCGGTGTCGGCTGGCCAGGCGGTACTATGCCAAGGAACGGGACTCTCGCGGCGCCGATGATGGCGTCGCCCTTCGGTCTCGGATCAAGCCAGTATTGTCCGTCGCGCGCCTTCGAGGTATAATCAGCTGGAATGGCGAGACAGAAATTAAAGAAGATCGGTACAAAACAGTTATAGCCAGTGATTTGAGAGAAATTCCAACTGTATTGATTTGAATTCTCGGGCCAATAGAAAATTTGTAATTCACTGTTTGTAAAATGTCCGGCCCAGTACATTGTGTCTGATGCGTTCTGCGTCAGATGGGACGACACTGCGAGGGATGACTTCGTAGGATCAGTGAACTCCCAGGTGACGGTGCTACCTCCGGGTAACTGCAGATCCGAATAGGATATACGAGCCACCACGAGACCCCCCTGAGTTACGTCGTCCACCGAAAGGTAGAGATGGCCGTCTGCTGTTGAGAGGTCTGGATAATCGAGCCAGTCGTTGCCCAGGCCCAGGAAATCCGAGCCCACGTCGAACCAGATCCAAGCAGTATAGAAATTTTTGACTATGTCGGCGGGCCTCGCCCAGGCCACGCGCAGGCTGTTGTGCCCTGTAACGTTTCCCGAAGCATCCTTGACCTGGTTCGTCTGGATCAACCACACCATTAGGTCAATACTAGGAATGTAATGCACGACTTGATCGCAGCAGTAGCCCCCGTCGGGGTTGTCGCCGAAGACGGTCGAGTAATTTGGATTTGGGGCGCTGCCGTCGGCAGAAAGCGTGGTGAATGTCTTACCGCCATCTGTCGAGTATTTAATATAAAGATTTCCAGTGGCGAGCACAAGGTTACTTGAGTTGCCGGATCCGACGGCACTGGGGTCCGGCGGGAAGCGGTTTATTATGCCGTTGGACTCGGTGTTCAAGACAAAACTCACGCCGGCATCGGCGCCTCCGGGGTTCTGCACCGGCGACTGAAACGGTGTCAACGGATATACAATATGCGGTGTCCCGAGCGGCGTCGGCGCGCGAAATTCGTTATTCTCGGTCTGCGGCGGAGCAGGTGAAAGAGTGGGATAGGGCCCTGCCGACTTGTGAGTAATTCCGCTGTTGCTGTTTGAAGTGGCAGAGCCAGGCGTGAACGACGGAACCTGGATCCGAGTATGGATTTCAAACTCCCGGCCATGGTCACCGTCGTCGCGTTCCTTAGCGCCGTGGTCCGGCCTATTTGCAATGCCGTAGCGGCCCTCGATGTCCAACTCGTAGGTGCGGGAGGCATGGAGGTTGGGTACGCGAAAACTAAGGTACAAAATCGCCGACTTATCCGGCGCGATTGCTCCGAGCGAGAACGGTAAGGGGTTCGGACGGTCGCGGTGACCATCTTCGAGCTCGATCTCCGACACGGTTACCGCGAATGCCGTAGTATCACCGGAATTCTGAACCGGCTGCGCTATCAGAAGTTCGGTACCTCCCTCGACTGCAACTCCAGGAAGTTCGGGCTCGAGTTTCACCATGGCGGATGAAGGCGAGACCCATCCAAGAAGGGGGGCGAGCGCAAGAGATGTCCCCAGAAAGAGCTGTGCTGTGCGCAGCGCGGGCTTCACCATCGTTTCCTCCTTTCCGGCCACGGACGGGACCTCCCGGTTTTTGCCCTCTGTTGAGCGTCGATCCGTACGACCCTTATGCGGCGAGGGTAAAACACAGCGCCATCAACCCTGAAAGTGCACCAGCGTACGACAATAGATTGATTTTCGGCATCATCGCTATTCTCCCTTCAAGCCACCCGTCGGCGAACGCATTAAGCCGGCATTCGCCAGATGAGCGCCCCGAGCCGCCGACCCTTAAGCAGCATCGATCAGGAATCGGTCGAGAAGTGTGAGGTAGTTCACACTTCAGGCTGGTGGTTCAAAAATTATTCAGCATCTCACCCGAACGGGTGATGACGCGGCTGTCGTGCCGATCGTGCCGAGCGTCGCGTCGACGAGCTGCAGGCCTTGCTCACCGAGGAGCGGCGCCAGCCCCAGACATCCGCCCCGCCGCCTGCGGCATCAAACCTGATCCCGTTTCCCAGTCCGGTTCCCGACGACCGCGCGACCCAGACCGTGCCGCGCGCAACATCAGCAGAGCGGCCACTGCAAAAGCCTACAGCGCTGCGTTTTCCAAGGAAAAAATTACTGCGTTTCTGACTGACCTACCGAACGAGCCGGGTTTCCGCGCCATCGACACAGTGAGGAACCTTGTCGGGCACCGGATTAGCGGCAGGCGCAGCGTTGCCACATCCGGCACAACGCACGCGGACGGCACCCGTACCGAGTGGCGCGAGGACACATGGTATCTTCCCGGCGCTGCCGGAAAGCTGGTGTTCGATGAAGAATTGCTCCAGCGCCATCTGGATGACATCACCTCTCTGCTCACAGCGCTCGCTTCGACGGCGCGTGAGTTCGCGCAAAGCCACCAACCAGTGCGGCCGACACCATGAGTACTGAAATCGCCCTTATTCCCTCCCCTGCCCCCGTTGTGCTACCCGCGCTGTTCGCGCCCACGCCCAAAGCGGCGCGGCGCGTGCTGGAATTCTTCACCGCCCAAATCAACAACGACCACACGCGCGCGGCCTACCTGAACGCCGCGCGGCGCTTTGCGGAGTGGTGCGAGGCCAAGGGCCTCCCCGAGCTCGCCGACGTGCAGCCGTTCCACGTCGCCGCGTTCGTGAAAGAGCTGCAGCGGCAATTCGCAGCCCCGACCGTCAAGCAGCACCTGGCGGCGCTGCGGATGCTGTTTGACTGGCTGGTGACCGGCCACGTCATCGACACCAACCCGGCCCACGCCGTGCGCGGCCCGCGCTATGTCGTGAGGAAGGGTAAGACGGCGGTGCTTGCTGCCGACGAGGCCCGCGCGCTGCTCGACAGCATCCCCGTCGCCTGCAACGTCCTCCTCGAGGACGGCACGGAAATCGCACAGCCCCTGCTCGTGGGCCTGCGCGATCGCGCCCTTATCGGCGTGATGGTCTTCACCTTCGCGCGCGTGAACGCCGTTACCCAGCTGAAGGTGAAGGACTACTACACGCAGGGGCGGCGCGGCTGGATACGGCTGCACGAAAAGGGCGGCAAGGAGCACGACGTCCCGTGCAACCATGCCCTTGAAACCTTGCTCGACGCCTACCTGGCCGCCGCTGGCATCAAGGATGACCCCGAAGGCCCGCTGTTCCGCACCGTGCCCAGCCGCGCGGCGCAGGAGTTCACCCGCAACCCGCTATGGCAGCAGGACGCCTACCGCATGATACAGCGGCGGGCGAAAGCGGCGGGCATCGGGACGCGCATCGGCAACCACTCGTTCCGCGCGACCGGCATCACCGCGTACCTGAAGAACGACGGGTTGCTCGAACACGCGCAGCAGATAGCGGCCCACGCCTCGCCGCGCACGACCAAGCTCTACGACCGCCGCGCCGACGACATCACCCCCGGCTCCGGGTTCTCCGTGCCATTCCAAGTACTTCCTTGGCACGTCAATCCGCAACCATCCCCAGCAACAACACGCTTTTTCGGGTCAAGGTCTAATACCGAGCTGAAAACCTCCCTGTTCGCGTTCTAGACGAGACCTGCCACAATCGTGACGCCGCGGCTCTTCCCCCGTGTCGCGGCTGGCACAATGTGCCAAGGCCCGCCGACGGTGGTTCCGGTGACTGGTTATATTGTGCCGATGATCTTCGAGCAGACCCGCCAACTCGACAAGATCACCTGCGCGGCAAGGTGTTCGAAGATTACCTGACGCGTCACGCAGCAAGAGATAACTCAAGAGGAGGTGTCTAATGGCAACGCAGACCTCGTGGCGTATGCATGGTGATGTCATGGAAGCATGTAGTTGTGCGACCACGTGTCCGTGCAATTTCGGCAGCGACCCGACCCCTCTACCCTGCGAGGTGGTCCTCGGCTGGCGGATCGAGGAAGGCCGTTACGGGAATACACGGCTGGATGGCTTGAACGTGGTGTTCTACGCGCGGATGCCCGGCAACATCTTTCAGGGGAACTGGACCGCTGGCGTTTATCTCGATCAACGAGCCAGCCGGGAGCAGGCCGAAGCGCTCGGGGACATCTTCTCTGGCAAAGCAGGCGGCTGGCCGGCCGTGCTTGTCCCTCTGATCGGGAACCTCTTGGCCGCCAAGCAGGTTCCGATCCAGTTCCAGACGGTCGACGGCGAACACCGTATTACGGTGCCGGGTTTGCTGGAAGTCGGCACGGAGCGTGTGCCCAACCCCCTGCCGGGGCAGCCGCCTCTCGACCCCAAGGTCAGCGATCTGGCGGTGCCGTTCTACACAGGTCCGGCCAGCGTCCGTCGTTCCAGAACGATGACGCTATCTGACCCGGGGATGAGCTTCCAACACGCGGGGCGCTCGTCGTTAGTCGGGCGGTTCGACTACAGTGGACCATAGCTGAAAGCTGTCATCCGCTCGCCGCCTCGAACTGGAAGCTGCCGGTGCTGGCCCCGGTCACGTTTGGCTGCAAACCGAGATAGCTGCGCCACCGCTGTGAAACCGAAGATCGCACTCAGCAGAGCGGGTATCCGGGAAGTGTCCGTTCAGCGACGCTAAACTCGACCAGAACATCGGACGGGGTGCGTTTGGGAGCATCGTGCACGACGCCGACATCATCAAGACCGCGCTCGACCTCGCGGCGCGGGCGATCAACCAGCGACCTCTAGGTCATGCACTACGTCATCATTTTTTTCTGGGCGTGACGTAACCCCCTTCCAGCCGCGCCAGGGCACCGACTCACCCCCCGGAACTTTCGGAGACGGCTATTTATGGACCGCTGGAGAGGTCCTGCATGAGCGCTTTCAGTGCTTCAACCCGCTGAGCAATAATCGGCGCTCTGCACACACCAAATCGAAGCACCACCCCCTCGCGATCAAAATCACCTGATAAAAAAAACAGGCAAGCGGCATCCTTGAATTTGACCCAGGCACGCTGCTCATCCAATAGTGTTTGAGCGGCGCGCTCAGATATCTTCTTCATTGTGGCATAGGTTTCCTTCCAAGCCTCGGTTAATGATTTTTCTTGCCGGTCGATTTCCTGTTTAGAGCATTCCTCCAACTGTACGTTCGTTGTCATTGAGTTTAGACATTCGGTGTATTCCTTCGACAGATCAGCGCCAAATGCCGCATAAATGCTCCCCGACAGCACTAATGCGGCCACGCTGCCGCGCATTGCCGTCCGTGCGAACAAGCCCGCAGCCTCCTGGGTGCCTAACGTCATCGCCGCCTTACCGGCTTCTCCGTCCCTGCCGTGGCCGCCGCGAAGGATCGCGCTCCTCCGGTGTCGGAGGCCGGGCTGGAGGCGGCGGCGCATAGCGGCGCAGCCGCGCAGCGAGTTCCGGCGGTAGCCCGCCTGCCTCGCCGCACCTGGCAAGGATCGCTGCAGCGCTCGCGTCTCCTCATCGGTCAGATCGAGGTGCATTGCCGACCGCGCAATGATAGCTGACCACCGCCGGCACTCCTTTGACGCGGAGATCCCGCGTATCAAACTTTTGGTACTCGCTAGCCAGCTTCCGGCACTCGGCCATCGTCGCATGCTCGCTCAACGACGCGCAGCCGTCCCCGGTGCGGGTCGCGTAGCACTGGATCAGCGTCGCCGCGAGTGCGAAGGGCTGGTCAGCATCCTTCGCTGGAATGATCCGCATGGCCACGGTGATCAGCGCGATGGCGAGGATGACGCCGACAAGCCGGATGAGCAGCACGACCAGGAAGACTTCGCGGTAGCTGCGTTTTTTCATCACCCCTTACCAGCGGCGAACAGAACGGCACTCACCGTCCGAACACCACCATCAGCACGACGCAGACCGCGATGACCGCCAGCCACAGCGTGTGATCGGTCATTTCGCGCTCCTGGCAAACCCGACGACGAAGATCGCTGCCAGCACGCCCAAGATGATCATCTGCGTCACAGGTGCGGCACCACGGCCAGCGCCGCGATACCGGCGGCATAGGCGGCGATCAGCGCGGTGAATGTGAAGGCGGTTACGACGGTCACCGGATGTGTCGCCCGCTCACGTCAACGATCCCGTTGGCATAGCACTGCATCGCAAAAGCGATGCTCTGCCGCCGTCCTTCGATTGGAAAATGGCAGGCAAACCACCACGAATTGATCACGGTAACGGCAATCCAAGTCAGCAGCGCCACCACGAGAATCGCGCCAACGGCTCTCACGCCGTCCCTCCCGCCTGGGGTTGGCGCAGATGCTGCAAGCGGCGCAGAAACTCGCCTGTCGCAATCCGCCCGGTCCAGTAATCGACTAGCGCATGGGTCGAGGTCCGATCTCGATTGGTGGTTAGAGGCGGGGTCTCGGGGGCAAATCCGAGGCGCCGCCTCGCTTTCATAGCATATTTCGGGCTGCGCTCTCCTGCACCCCTCACTCAAAGGGTGACGCCTTCAGTCACCGAGCGGCTGGCGCCACCGGGCTGATCCTTGGTAAGCCCAGCGCAACCGCTTCCTGGCCGGACCAGCTACGCTTGCAGACCGATGTCATCCTTGCGAGCCCCCGGCGCAACCAGCGGCAGAGCGAATTGCCGCTCGGATGCGGAAACCGAGCAGACTGTGTGAGAAGTGGGGCTGAGCGGATTCCCGCGTGGTGTCGGACACGGTAGAATTCGGCATGACGTACATCACTGGTCACGACCGCGCGCAGCTGCTGCTTTTGCCGGAGGCAGTGGA
>Ga0306920_100002225_pt1 | contig 24451 bp, 21 predicted proteins | sample flu12Cox44000170_FD_204666 | JGI IMG/M metagenome (GOLD analysis project Ga0306920, IMG submission 204666) | Lab enrichment of tropical soil microbial communities from Luquillo Experimental Forest, Puerto Rico - flux4day.12C.oxic.44.000.170 (v2)... | ecosystem: Environmental > Terrestrial >...
GAGCTACATGCCAGATGAAATCGCTGACGCTTGAATTGAATGGTGGCACGGTCACCCACGAAGTGGAGCCGCGGGAAACCCTTGCGGATTTCCTGCGCGAACGCTGTCGCCTGACGGCAACCCATCTAGGGTGCGAACACGGCGCATGCGGCGCCTGCACGGTCGCCGTGGACGGGCAAGCCACACGTTCTTGCCTTCGACTTGCGGTCATGTGTGACGGCCGTTCCGTGCAGACCCTCGAAGGGCTGGAGGGCGACCCGACGATGGAAGTCCTGCGCCGGCATTTCCATCAATCTCATGCCGTGCAGTGCGGATTTTGCACGCCGGGCATGCTGATGATGGCGCGCGACATTCTGTTGCGTATGCCGCGTCCGAATGCCGAGACAGTCCGGGAACAACTCAGCGGCCAGATTTGCCGCTGCACCGGGTACTCCGGCATCGTCACCGCCATTGTGGCGGCGGCGCAAGAGCTTGGCGGACCGGCCGGGCAAACGACGTGACCAGCGCCGTGGCTCGGCGGGGTCGCGACCTATCCCGGCCGGCGCACGGCGCCTATCATTGTCCATTCAAATTACAGGGCGGCTGTCTGCCCTACGACGAAAGCAAGAAGTAGCCGTACTCAGCTGCGGAGAGCATCACCATGCTGGCGCCGGAAGACAAACCCAAGCTCGCGACGAAGCCCTACCTCGCCGCTACCGCGCGTTTTGCCAACAGCGCGGACACGCCGCGCGATTTTCTCGAGCGCTGTCTCGCCGATCTTGCGGCGCTCGACCCGAAGATCGGCGCCTTCGTGCATCTCAATCTCGAAGGTGCGCGCGCCGCTGCCGATCGCTCCACGAGGCGCTGGCGCGAAGGCCGGGAGCTTTCGCCGATCGACGGCATGCCGCTCGGCATCAAGGACATCATCGAAACCGCCGACATGCCGACCGAGAATGGCTCGCCGTTGTTTACCGGCTTTCGCTCCGAGCGCGACGGCGCAAGCGTCGCGGCACTGCGCGAGGCGGGCGCGGTGATCGTCGGCAAGACCGTGACCACCGAGTTTGCCGCCACCGAGCCGCGCGGCACCCGCAACCCGCACGATCTGCGCCGCACGCCGGGCGGATCGAGCAGCGGCTCGGCGGCGGCGGTTGCGTCGGGAATGCTCAGCGCCGCGCTCGGCACGCAGGTGATCGGATCGACCATTCGCCCGGCCAGCTATTGCGGCTGCATCGGCTTCAAGGCGAGCGTCGGCGCGCTCAACCGTGGCGGCAGCTATGACGGATTGAGCCAGAGCGCGACGGGCGTGCTCGCCGCGACATTGGAGGATGCCTGGCAAGTCGCCTACGAGATCGCCGCTCGCACCGGCGGCGATCCCGGCTATCCCGGGCTGTTCGGGCCGGCGAGCGCGCCGGCCCTGCGCAAGCCGCGCCGCCTCGCCTTTCTCGAGACGGCGGGTTGGGGCGCCGCCTCGGCGGGCGCGAAGGCGGCGATCGCCGACGCGTTGACGCGGATCAAATCCGCCGGGATCGAGGTCGCAACCAGCCAATCGCATCCCAAGGTCGCCGCCGTCGCCGCCGCGATCGAAGGAGCGCGCGCGCTGTCGATGCGAATCAATGCCTGGGAATGGCGCTGGCCGCTCAACACCTATCGCGACCGGGACGCAAGCAAGCTCAGCCAGGTACTGCTTGACCGTCTTGCCGAGGCCGAGCGCATGACGCTGGATCAATATCGCGACGATCTTGCCGAACGCGACAAGGTGCGCGCGCGCTACGCGGAACTGGCGTCCGACTGCGACGCCTGCATCAGTTTGTCGGCACCGGCGGCAGCGCCGCTGGGCCTGGGCTCGACCGGCGATCCAAACTGCACGGTCCATGCCTCGTTGCTCGGCATCCCCGCGCTCTCGCTTCCGGTGCTGCAGGATGAAGGGCTGCCGCTCGGGCTGCAGGTCGCCGGCTTCGTCAACGGCGACGCCCAGGCCTTCGCCGCGGCGGCCGCGATCAAGGCGTTGTTTTAGCGGGCCAGACGGCCACACGTGAACGCGCCTCGCTTAGACGCCACGCCAGGCGAAATAGATGGTCAGCGCGGCTCCGAGTACGATAACGAAGCCCTTGATCAGCCGTTGATCGAGCCGCTGCGCCCAGTGCGCGGCCATGTAGGAGCCGACCGCCGAGCTTGCGAACATCGGTAGCGTCTCCGGCCAGCGCACCACGTTTGCCACCATGAATGCGATGATCGCCGTGATCGTCATCACGCCCACCAGCGCCATCTTGAGGCCGTTCATCGCGTTGATGTCGCGCATGCCGAACAGCGTAAACGCGGCCAGCATGAGGAAACCGATGCCCCCGCCGAAGTAGCCGCCATAGATCGAGATGATGAAAAGCACCGCCAAGGCGCTGCGCGGGCCAAGCTGGATACGCCGGATTGCATGCACTGGAGTGAAATTGCCCACGGCAAATACAATCGTTGCGAAAAGAATCAGCCAGGGTACGAGACTGGCGAAGATGCTGGTCGGGGTCCACAACAGCAGAAGTGCCCCGATCAGCCCGCCGACGAGACTCAAAACGAACATGCCGAGGATGCTGAATTCGGCGACCGTGAGGATATTGCGGCGATACGCCCATGCGCCCGCAAACGTTCCGGAGAACAAGGCGACGACGCTCGAGGCATTGGCATCGATCGGATTGAGCCCGGCGAACAGCAGGGCTGGAAATGTCACCAAGGTTCCGCCGCCGGCGAGCGAGTTCAGGGCTCCGCCGAGGAACGCGGCGGCAATGAGGAGGAGGGTGGTCACGGTCTGTGTGGGTTGCGGTGGGAGGCAGTTGACGTCGTACCGTAGCACTGCGTTCGCCGCGCGCTAAGTGCGCGCGATCAGGTGAGTAACCTTCGGGGTCCCTGCGGTATGAAATCGCTGAACCGTCTCTTGGAGCGACATATCCGCCTTGGTGACCCGTTCGTGCTGGCGCAGGTGCTCGAGCCAAGATTCCACGAGGAAGGTTTCCAACATGCGTCCTTCTTCGGAAGCATCCTCAAAAATGCCCCAGGCGTAAGCGCCGTCACGGCGACGCTCCTGGCCGAGCTTTTCGATTGCCGCGAGAAACGGCTCACGATCACGCGGATCGATTCGGTATTCGACGGTAACGAGCACCGGACCTTGATCACTCTCGATGTCGTGCGTGAGCACGGGAGTGGGCCAGTGCATTGATGGCGTCAGGTCGACTGCCGCGCCGGTTTGCAGCTTGCAGCGCCACGTCAATGGAATCGCGATGATCGCGCCGGCAGCTGCCAGAAAGTGAGCCGCGGGCAGCCCGAACATCGCGGCAATTTGTCCCCAGATCGCGCTGCCCAACGTCAACGACCCGAACATCGCGGTGACGAAAATCGCAAGTCCGCGCCCTCGCACCCAGTCGGGCAGCGCGACCTGAGCGGAAACGTTGACGCTCGCTAGCACGGCGATCCAGGATGCTCCGGCGATGATACTCGCCACCACCGCCGTTGCCGGCTCGCGGGCGAGCCCGAACAGCACCATGGCCAATGCGGTGCCCAGTGTGCCCGCCGTGACCTGACGGTCGGGGCCAAGTTTTGTTTTCAGCCACGGCAATAGCAATGCGGTAGCAACCGCGGCGGCCCCGATGGCTCCGAGCAAATAACCATAAAGCTCCGCTCCCGCCGCGATCTGGTTTCGCGTGACCAGCGGGAGCAATGCCCAATACGCGCTGGCGAACAGAAAAAACGACACCGCACGCAGTAAGGTCGCGCCCAGATGCCGGTTATGCCGCGCGTAGCGGAAACCGGTACGAATCGCGCTGTAGAACCGCTCGACCGGGAGCTGCTTCGTTCCCTTGTGCGGCGGATGCCACCACAGCAAAGCGCCGATCACTGCGAGATTGCTGATCGCAGTGAACCAGAACGGCGCCGCAATTCCCATTTTGGCGGCCATCACGCCGCCTAGGGCAGGGCCCACGGCGCGACTGACATTGATGCCGACGCCGTTCACGGCCACCGCCTGATTCAAATCCTGCTTGGGAATGAGGTGAGGAACGACCGACTGCCAAGCGGGGGCCGTCAGCGCGCCGGCCATATTGGTTAGAAACGTGAACAGCAACAGATTGACGGGTGTTGCGAGGCCCAACCAGACGATTACTGCGAAGATCGCAGATATAAAGGTGTAGGCGGATTCGCTGACAATGAGAAACTTGCGAACGTCGAGGATGTCGGCGAGCGCGCCTGCCGGAATTGCGACCAGAAACATGGGCAGCGTGGTTGCCACCTGCACCAGCGATACGATGAACGGGTCGGGGCTGAGGCTGGTCATCAGCCAGCCGGAGGCCGCGCTGAACATCCAGCTGCCGACATTCGCGATCGCCGTCGCTGTCCAAATGATCGCGAACGTCGGGGACCGGAATGGGCTGAAAGGCGACTCTACCTTTGCAGAAGAAGAGGGCTGACTCGCGCTCATGTCCGATCCGCAGCCCTGCCAGGATGCGCGTTGTTCGATAACTCAAACAACCGCACTTTACAGGGTGCGTGGCCTTGGCCCTAGGCCGCCAGGCGGTCGAACGCGATTACGAACGTTGGAGAGGCAGTCAGCGCCGGCGCTACACGCGGTCGGCACGCGGCCGCGACGCTCGATCGCGCCTGGCATTTCCCGGTCGCAGATTGGGCGCGCTGTAGCATCGAGAAGTGGGGTCGCGACTATTCGAGCGCGTTCGGCGAGCCGCTTCGAGTTTCGCGGGATCGCCCGATCGAGCCGCGATCCGCTCTGTCCACATTTCCAACGGATGCATGACAATGCCGGTATTGGCCTTTATGAGGTCGCCGCCGCATTGCCAGAGGTTGGCCCGTTCGATGATGGGGATAATCCTTTTGATCCAGTCGGCTGACACCCCAGCCGGCACGTAATATCTATCGAGCAGCTGCAGCGTCTGCTGCTTTAGCTCCTTTTTGTCTGCGCCCGGCGCGGCGACCTCGTGGAAGATCCAGCCACTCGTGCGTCCGGCGAGCCGGTCATTCCCTTGCAGGAAGATGGGTATGCACATGGAGGCGCAGAGCTTGTCGTCCTCGACGACGGTTACGAGCCGGCGCATTTGTTTGAGTTCGTCCAGGACACGAATGACGCGGTCGCCCTCCTCGACTTGGCCTCCTGCGGAGTCGAGGAACAGGTTCACGCGATGCAATTCAGCTCCGTAGGCCGCAAATGTGCTGTGCAGATAATCCGCCATCCCTCGAGCGATGGGTCCCGACCACTCGATATTGAGCGTGCCGTCCTTATCGTCGAATTCGAGCGACGCGTTGCCTGCCATCGGTTCTTCGGCCGACGCTTCATTGGCGCCGATCAGCGCAACCGCGGTCATCGCAATGGCCACGGCCAGAGCGGCGCGATTTGCGAGAGTGGAAAGTCGCATCATGTGTCTGGCCCGTCAGCTCCGAAGCGCGTTATCGCAACTGGCGTGCTCGAATGAGTGGCTGCGGATGGCACGCCCCCCGAATCTGCTTCAGAACAGACAGCGCCAATATGGCGAGCGGAAGATATATGGTCCAGAAAATTGCTGTCCATGTTCACAGCGCATGCTGGCTATGTGCAGCCGCCATCACGCAGGGGTTAGGCGCGCGTGCATGAACGATCTGAGGCAGGCCTACGACGGATCGATGAGTTTACGCGTTTGTTATATTGCTGCAGCCGCCGCCGAATTTGCCATTGGCCCCATTCGGAATTTGCAAGGCATGCTGCCTAAAGATCCAATTTGTTTGCTGCGCGCTCGATCAAGACTCGGCACAGCAACTACGCGCTTCGCGCCTTTGCTGCGCCCTTGGAGCGGCGGCGCTAGATTTGCTTCACTCTGCCGGCACCGTGGCCGGGCTGCCTTCGCTTGACGATGGTGGGTGCGCTCGACGTCTGGTCAGACGGTCGAGGTAGAGGAACACGACCGGGGTGGTGTACAGCGTGAGGAATTGGCTCAATGCCAACCCGCCGACGATGGCGTAGCCGAGCGGCTCGCGGATCTCGGAGCCCGTTCCCGTGCCGAGCATGAGCGGGACGGCCCCGAGCATCGCCGCCATCGTGGTCATGAGAATCGGGCGGAAACGCTTGATGCAAGCCTGGTAGATCGCCTCTTCCGCGGACAAGCCTTGGTTACGCTCGCCGTGAATGGCGAAGTCGACAAGCATGATGCCGTTCTTCTTGACGATTCCGATGAGCAACAGAATGCCGACGATGGCGATCACGCTCATATCGAAGCCAGAGGCCATCAATAGCAAGAGGGCCCCGATGCCGGCGGATGGCAGGGTCGAGAGAATGGTGATCGGGTGGACGATGCTCTCGTAGAGAATGCCCAGGATCAGATAAATGACGACCAGCGCGGCGAGGATCAGGATCGGCGTGCTCGAGAGCGATTGCAGATAGGCTTGCCCGTTTCCTTGGAAGCTGGTTTGCAACGACAGAGGTTTGCCTAACTCCTTCTCGACCTGTTGAATGGAGGCGACGGCTTCGCCGAGTGACGTCCCCGGAAGCAGGTTGTACGAGATCGTCACCGACGGAAACTGGCCCTGATGATTGACCACCAGCGGCGACACTTTGACGGCGCTGGTGATGAGGGTGCGCAGCGGCACCTGCTGGCCTGTCGATGAGCTGACATAGAGCTGGCCGAGCGCTTCCGGGTCGTACTGATACTTGGGCGGGACCTCCATCACGACGTGGTACTGACTCATCTGTGTGTACATCGTCGAAACGATGCGCTCGCCGTAAGCGTCGTTGAGGATGTTGTCGATGGTTGAGGGAGTGATCCCGTAGCTCGAGGCCACATCGCGATTGATCGTGATGTCGAGCAGCGGGCCTGCATTCAACTGGTCAGTGGTGACGCCGGTGATGCCCGGCAGCGCCTTGATCTTCTCGAGAAACAGCGGAGCCCAGTGATTGAGCTCGCCCGGATCGGAGTCGGCCAGCGTGTACTGGTACTGCGTCTTGTTCAGCCGGCCGCCGATCGTGATGTCCTGCGCCGCCTGCATATAAAGCGTAATGCCCTGGATCTTGGCGAGCCTTTGCTGCAAGCGCAGGATCACTTGATCCGCGCTGGCGTCACGCTGGTTCTTAGGCTTGAGCGAGATGAACATGCGGCCGGTGTTGGTCGTGTAGTTGCCGCCGCCGGCCCCGATGCCGGTGCCGACCGAAGCGACCGCCGGATCCTCCAGCACGGCCTTGATCAACGCCTGCGTGCGCTCGGCCATCGCCTGATAGGAAATGTCCTGCGCGGCCTCGGAAAAGCCGATGATCAATCCGGTGTCCTGCTGAGGAAAGAAGCCTTTGGGGATCACCACATAAAGGTATCCGGTGAGCGCCACGGTACCGAGCATCACCATCAGCGTGATGAAGCGATGGCGGAGCACGACCTTCAAGCCGGCCTCATAGGCGCCGAGAAGGGCATCGAAGCCGCGTTCGAACAGGCGGTAGATGCGGCCATGCTCCTTGCTCTCCGGCTTGAGCAGGCGCGAGCACATCATCGGCGTCAGCGTCAATGCGATCACCAGCGAGAGCAGAAGCGCGACGCTGACGGCGACGGCGAATTCACGGAACAGCTCGCCGACATAACCGCCCATGAGGAAGAGCGGGATGAAGACGGCAATGAGCGAAAGCGTTATCGATATGATGGTGAAGCCGATCTCGCCGGCACTCTTGAGAGCGGCCTGCATCGGCGAGAGACCCGCTTCCAGATGGCGCACGGTATTCTCGATCACGACCACGGCGTCGTCGACGACAAAGCCGGTCGCGATGGTCAAAGCCATCAAGGAAAGATTATCGAGGCTATAGCCCAGCTCGTAGAGCACAGCGAAGGTGCCGATCAACGACAGCGGCACGGTGACGGCGGGAATGATCGTCGCCCAGACGTTGCGCAGGAAGAGAAAGATCACCATCACCACCAGCGCGACTGAAAGGACCAGCGTGAATTGCACGTCGGTGACCGAGGCGCGGATAGTCTCGGTTCGATCGGACACGGTGTCGATCTTGATGCCCGACGGGATGGACGCCTGCAGCACCGGCATCATCGCTCTGATGCGGTTGACCGTGGCGATGACGTTGGCCCCCGGCGAGCGCTGGATCGGCAGGATGATGGCCCGTTGCTGGTTGAACCAGGCAGCGATCAGATTGTTTTCCGGCCCGCTAATCGCCTTTCCCACATCCTTGACCCGCACCGGCGAACCGTTGCGGTAGGCGATGATCAGGTCGGCATAGGCTTCCGGCTTGAACAGTTGGTCGTTGGTGTTGAGGATGTAGCTCTGGCGCGGGCTGTTGAGCGTGCCCTTCGGCAGGTCGACATTATCCACGCCGATCACGCTGCGGACGTCTTCGAGGCTCAGCCCGCGCGCCGCCAGCGCCTGAGGATCGAGCTGGATGCGGATCGCCGGTTTCTGACGCCCGGCGATGCCGACCAAGCCGACTCCGGATATTTGCGAGATCTTTTGCAACAGAATGTTTTCGGCGTAGGCATCGACGGTCGTGAGCGGCAGCGTGTCCGACGTGAGCGCGAGCACGAGGATCGGCGTGTCGGCCGGGTTCACTTTGTTGATCGTCGGCGGGTAGGGCAGGTTGGGCGGCAGATAAGAACTGGCCGCGTTGATGGCGGACAGCGCGTCCGCCACGGCCCCATCGATTTGCCGGCTCAAATCGAACTGCAGCGTGATCTGCGTGTAGCCGAGCGCGCTCGCGGAGGTCATCTGCGTGAGGCCCGGGATTTGCCCGAACTGCGTCTCAAGCGGCGTTGCCACGGAAGAGGCCATGGTCTGCGGATCGGCGCCAGGCAACTGGGCCGTGATCTGCAGCGTCGGATAGTTCACGTTCGGCAACGCCGCGATCGGCAGCAGCGGATAGGCGGCGAGGCCGCCTAGCAACAGGCCGACCATCAGCAGCGCAGTCGCGATTGGGCGGGCGATGAAGGGGGCGGAGATATTCATGGGATCGGTGTCTGCTGCGCTTGCTGCGCCGCAGCCTCCTCCGCCGCCTTGCCGTGCAGGATGGTCACATGGATGCCTGGCTGCAGCTTGTATTGCCCGTCGACCACCACCTGCTCGCCCGCCGCGAGGCCCGAATCGATGAGCGCTCGCCCGCCGCTCACCTGGGCGACTTTGACCGGGCGCATGGCGACCGTGCTGTCCGCGTTGATCACGTAGACGTACGGGCCTTGCGGTCCCTGCTGCACCGCCGAGGCGGAAACCGTCAGGCCGTCATGGCGCGTGTCGAGAAGGAGCCACGCATTGATCAGCTCTCCAGGCCACAGGCGATGCTCTTTATTGGGGAAGTTGGCTCTGAACCGGACGCTGCCTGTGGTCTGCACGATTTCGTTGTCGATGAAATCGAGGCTGCCTTCATCGAGCTTCATCGTGTTGTCCTGACTGTACGCCTCTACTTTGAGCGACCCATCCGCCAAGTGCTGTTGAATCTGCGGCAGGTTCGTCTCCGGCAGCGTGAAGATGACCGAGATCGGCTCGACCTGCGTGACCACGACCAGGCCATTTGGATCAGTGGGATGAATGATGTTGCCGATGTCGACCTGTCGTATGCCGGTCACTCCGTCGATGGGCGAGGTGAGCTGCGTGTAGCTGAGTTGCGTCTGCGCCCATTCGATCGCCGCCTCATCGGCCTTGATCGCCGCCTGCAATTGGCCGACCTGCGCTTTCTGGGTCTCGACCAGTTGCGGCGTGGCCCAGCCTTGGTTGCCTAACGTCGTGTAACGCTTGAGATTGGATTCGGCGTTCGTGAGCTGGGCTTGATCGCGGGCGCGGTTGGCGTTCGCCTGATCGAGCTGCGCCTGATAAGGACGCGGGTCGATCACGGCGAGCAGATCGCCGGCCTTTACGGCCTGCCCTTCAGTGAAGTTGATTTTTGTGATCTGCCCCTGGATCTGGCTGCGCACGATCACGGTGTTGTAGGCGATCACCGTGCCGACGCCTTGCAAATAGATGGGCACGTCTTCGCTGGTGACGGTGCCGGCAACGACCGGAGCGGTTGGAACCACCGGCGGCTGAGCCGCTGCCGCCTTGACCGGAAACCGATGCGTGACGGCTAGCCCGCCGACAAGCGCGACCACGGCGACTGCCGAAATGGTGGAAATGATGAGCTTGCGTCGCATTACATGCTCCCGGATAGCTGCATCAGCAGGCACCTGAAGACGTTGACGACAGATTGCCCGTCGCAGGACACGGTGCCGGGCTCAGACCTGGATTGCTCAATTCGGTCGAGCTCAGGGGAATTGCAGGCACGCCCAGTTGCGAGTTCGCGGGCGTCGCGGTGCTTGACTGCAAGGACGTGATGCTGCCCGTCGCGGAGGTTGGGCCGCAGGTCGTCGCGACCGGAGCCGCTGAACCCGGCGGCGTCGCGCCGGTCATGATTCCGACCCCGCTATTGTCGAACGGCGCGGTCGAACTCGACATTCCCGTCGTCGCGCCTGCCATCCCGGGACTGGAACATGCCGTCGATAAACCAACTCCATTGGATGAGCCCGAACTCACGCCGGGCGTCGCCAGCGGGACGGCTCCCAAGGGAATTCCGGTTGGCGCAATCGCCGTCCCCGAGCTGCTCAGGCCCAAAGGCGAAGTCATGCCCAACCCGGTTTGCGCATGCGCACAGCTCGACCCCAATAAGATCGCAGTCGCGATGGTGATCAGCCCGCGGGTCATGACGGCCTCTCGAGTGCTGCAAGGCTTCGGCGATATGCGGTCGGCGTCGTCCCCGTCGCCTTGCGAAAGGCCGCGGTGAACGAACTGGTTTCGCTAAAGCCGATCTTGAGCGCGATCCCGGTGACCGAGCACGTGGGCTCGGCCAACAGCATCTTCGCGTGCTCGATGCGACGGGAGTTGTGATAGCGATGGGGCGGCACGCCGAACGATCGCTTGAACGCCCGGCAGAAATGATACGCGCTCAGCCGAACGGAGCGCGCCAAGGTGTCGAGCGATATGGGCTCGGCGAGATGGTCTTCGATATACGCCGCCACACTCCGCTGCTGCCAGCCGGCGAGTCCGCCGCGTGCCGGCGGCTCGATGCGTTGCGCGCCGTCGTTGCGGCGCGTGAGGTCGTGCGCCAATACGACTCCGAGCGCCTCGCAATAATGCCGGTCTTCGGCGCCGCTCTCGATCAGCCTGCCGAGCTTGACCGCCGTTTCCCACACCGCCTTGTCTTCGAAGAACAAGCGTGGCGCTAACGGCGTCTCGGTTCGGTCTGGTCCCGAACTGCGGCGCATTTTGGCAGGATCGAAATAGATATACACCACGCGGCTGCGCGTGCGGGGCTCCTGGGTCTCGCGGTACTCGTGACCGGCCGGCACGAAGGCGAGCTTGCGCTTGACGTCTCGCAACGTCGAACGGGGTAAGCCCTCGATCAACGTTTCGCCGTTTGCGCGAACGCCCTCCTCATATACGACGAGCAAGTGCCGAGATCCGCGAAAGCGAACCTCGACCTTCTCGTGTGTAATCGCCTGCACGACCTCCACAGCTATGCCGTCCCATCCAAGCCGCTGGCGTGTGATTGCATCGGAAGGAAAGATTCCGATCGCCAGATCGATGCCGGCGCTGGATTGAAAATGGGAGAGCTTGCTCGGCAGATCGCAGCGCAACACGCCTTCGTCCAAGCGCGCGTGCTGGTCCACGGGGCGCAACATCGCGGTGCGCGGCACGAATGACCCAACGCGGCCGGAAGGCATGCCGTTGTGAAAGCTAGGACCTCGAGCGGAGTTAGTGCGGAGGGATTGGCTCAGCATGACCTTGCACCCGTTGATCTTGGCACCTCGGTTTTAGAACCGGCTGTCGTGTGCTCCCCGGTTGTCCTGAACCTAAGTCGAGCAGGGTGAACAGCTCCATCGTACGGAGGTTGAGGCGCCTATCTCATTGGTTTGCGCGCCCTATACCTTGGTTTGGGCGCGCGGCTGTCGTTGCAATTGGCAGGGAAAGGCATCGCGTCTTGAAGGCGCCCGAGTTGTTGCCGGACGCGATCCGCAGCGCTTCAAAAACCGGAAAGAGCTGGGTCGGACTCGATGAGGATGCGGGTGCGACTTCGAAAGGCGAGACGCGACCTTTTCCGGCGCAAGTTCATTCTTTCCGGCCGATCTCGATCGCCTTCTCGATGAGATTTATCAGCATTTGACTTTCGAATGGCTTGCTCAGGAAGCCCAAGGCGCCCGCCTCGATCGCGCGGCTGCGCATCCGCTCCTCGGGAAAGGCGGTCATGAAGATGATGGGGATGTGACGGCCTTGCGCCAACAGCATTTTCTGCAGTTCGACGCCGCTGAGCCCCGGCATTTGCAGATCGGAGATCAGGCAGGAGGTATGCTCCACGTGCGGCGATCGCAGGAAGTCTTCTGCCGATGCAAACGTGCGGGCATTGAGCCCGAGCGACGTCACGAGGCTCTTCACCGCGCAGCGCATCGATTCATCGTCGTCGATGATCGAGATGAGCGGGGAATTCTGCAATTGCTGATCCTCGATATCGAGCCGCAGCGGGGAAGAATTCCCGGCCGAAGAGAAGGCTTGCATGCGTGAAAGATAGGTTGCCGGTCTCACTGCAAGAATCATATCAAGGTATTAGGTTTGGTTGGAATTCTTGGGTTTGCGGCGCGTCTCGAGACGAGGCTGGGCTCCCGCACTGCAAAAAGTTGAACGTCCAAGCCGCAACGCTGTTCGCCGGCGGAGCCATGAATTCGGGACCGACCGGATCCTTGATCGTCGTCTTCAGGATGCGGTCGATCTCCGCCCTGGCGACTGCATCGAGTTGCCAGCCGCTCACCTCGTCGACCGGTTGCAGCTGGCCGGGGTGGCGCGCGCCCCACAATGCCGTCGTGATTCCTTGATCGAGCGCCCAGCGAACCGCCAGATGGATGACCTGCTTGCGGAAGCGCCGCCGGGCGAGCTGATCGAGCTGTTCCACTGCAGCGAGGTACTGGCCGAAGCGCGGCTGCTGGAATTTCGGATCGGTGCGGCGAAGATCGTCGCCTTGGAATTTGCTGTCCGGCTGCATGCGTCCGGACAAGAGGCCGCGGCAGAGTGCACCGTAGCCAAAGGTCGCAATCTCGTTCTTCCGGCAATAAGGCAGTATGTCGGCCTCGATGCCCCGCTCGAACACATTATAGGGCGGCTGCAGCACATGCAGCGGCGCAACCCGGCGGAAGCGCTCCATCTGCGCAATCGAGAAATTGCTGACGCCGATGGCGCGGATCTTGCCCTGTTCGAAGAGAGTGTTCATGGCCTCCGCGGTTTCCTCGATCGTCACCAGCGGGTCGGGCCAGTGGACTTGATAGACGTCGATGTGATCGGTCCGCAGCCGGCGCAGCGAGTCTTCGACTTCGCGCAGGATTCGCGCTCGGCTGGCGTTGCGGAATACTCGTCCATCGCGCCATTCGAGCCCCACCTTGGTCGCGATGAGCACGCGCGAGCGAAGGCGGCCCTCGGCGATCGCCTTGCCGACGATCTCCTCAGAGCGGCCAAATCCATAGGCCGGAGCGGTATCGATGAGATTGATGCCGCGCTCGACCGCTTCGCGGATGGTCGCAATGGACTCCGCCTCGTCGGTTCCGCCCCACATCCAGCCGCCGATCGCCCATGTTCCTAACGCAACGCGTGACACTTCGAGTGACGTGCCGACAATGGGGGCGCGTTCCATTTCGATTTCGGTGGTGTGGGTGTGACGAGCCATGATCTTGTTCCTTCGCCAAATGTGCCGCAGCGGACAGGTGCCGCACCGCACGATGTAGCGATGGTCAGATCTGCTGCTTGTGGCGGCTTGCCGGGATTGGCCCGCTTTTGCTGAGAAATGCATTCCGCAGCTTGGTTCTGCCGCTGAACCGGCCGGCGAGAGCATCAAAAGCAATTGGCTTTGGTCGGCCAAGGCGCGCCGGCCGCTCGTTCGCGCTGATGGATCGCTGCGCTCGGCCGATCGATAGCCGTCGCCTATCTATTCTGCGCCTTGGCTTGCCGTACGCCTAACGCTTCCGCCATGCGCACCAGGTCCGCCAGCGAGCGCGCGGCCATTTTGCGCATGACGTGCCCGCGATGGATCTTCACGGTAATTTCGCTCAGCCCGAGCTCGCCGGCGATCTGCTTGTTCATCAGGCCGGCGGTGACCAGGCCCATCACTTCGCGTTCGCGCTCGGTCAACGCCTCGAAGCGCGCACGCAGGTCCGAGAGCTGCCGCTCGTCTTTTCGCCGGTTGCGGTCGCGCTCGAGCGCGGCGGCGACCGCATCCAGCATGTCCTGATCGCGAAACGGCTTGGTCAGAAAATCGACCGCGCCCGCTTTCATGGCCTGGACCGACATGGGGATGTCGCCGTGGCCGGTCATGAATATGATTGGAATGCGTATATTCGCCTTGGCGAGCTCGGCTTGGAAATCGAGCCCACTCACCCCCGGCAATCTGACATCCAGCACGAGGCAGCTCGCCACATTGGGAAGCTTGCTTCGCAACAAGTCTGCCGCGGAACCGAACGTCTCAACCCTGAGACTCACCGATCGAAGCAGGCTTCTGAGCGCTTCGCGCATCGATTCATCGTCATCGACGACGAATACGACCGGCTCTTCGCTGGCAGCGGGCTGACGCGCTGGACGCTCGATCACGGCGTACTCTCCGGGCAGGCCTTGCCGCAATAGATAGCATTTTTGCACGGATTATCCGAGCCGGTCAGCGAACATCTGCGGCAACAAAGCCGACGGCGGTTCCGTTCCTCCTCGCGCGTGAACCGCGTTAAATTTCGGCAAAAGCTTAAACCAAAGTATGTGCGCGTCGATCCTTCGGTTATGCCGCAAGACCCTAAATATAGTTCATCACGTCCCGGCTACGAGGCTATGTCCCCGGCAACTGCAAAGCACGGGCAATCGGCCTGCGGCTGTTGCAGGACACCATGGACAAGCTCCGTACACATGGAGTGAGATCATGAAGGCACTTATCGCTGCTCTCGCATTGGTCACCCTCGTTGCCAGCCCGACATTCGCGCAGACGGCGACGAGCGGCAACAACGCGGCGAACTGTTACGGCCAGGGGTTCGGACCGAGCTCCGCCTGCTATCCGTAAGGCCGCTTCGCACGCCCGCGGTTCAGCGCGGCGTATCGCCGGCAAGTTGCGGATTCGGCACAACAGCTACCGATCATGGACTTCGGCGGTTGGGCGAAGACATTCGCTCGTAGCCCGCGCCTCAAGTCGCTTTGAGAGTACGGCCGGCCCTTGCGCCGGCCGTACTAGGCAGTGGACCCATTAGCGCAGCGAAAGCACACGGGACGATTTTCCCATTACGGAGCGAAATCCCCCCGAGTTCAATGGGAGACTATGATGAATCGCCGGACACTGATCGGGGCCGTCGCTGTCAGCGCCGCGCTTCCCTTGCTCAATCGAGTTGCCAGCGCCCAGACATCACCGAAGACGAAAAATGTCGTCTTCGTACACGGACTGTTTGCAGATGGCTCCTGCTGGTCGAAGGTCATCGCCCGCCTCCAGCAGAAGGGCGTCAACTGCACCAGCGTGCAGAACCCTCTGACCTCGCTGCATGAGGCGTCGGAGGCCGCGCGGCGGGCGATCGCGGCGCAGCCGGGCCCGACGGTGCTCGTCGGCCACTCCTTCTCCGGAATGATCGTGACGGATGTGGGGGCGGACCCGAAGGTCACCGCTCTCGTGTACGTCGCCGCGCGGGCACCCGATTCCGGCGAGGACTATACGGCGCTGGCAAAGAACTACCCGACGCCCCCGGCGACCGCCGGCATTGTCTTCAACGACGATTGGGGCCAGTTGTCGGAGGAGGCTTTCCTGCATGACTTTGCGGGCGACTTGCCGGCGGAGGACGCGCGCGTCCTCTACGCGGTTCAGCAGCCGTTCAAGAGGTCGCTGACAACGGAAAAGACGACGAATGCCGCCTGGCACATCAAGCCGACCTTCTATGCCGTGTCCACCCAAGACCGCACGATCAACCCCGACTTGCAGCGCTTCATGGCAAAGCGAATGGGTGCGAAGACGATCGAGATCGAGGCGAGCCACCTAGCGCTGATCTCATATCCCGACGCGATCACGAACCTGATCCTAGAGGCGCTTGCCGTCTGAGATAAGCTGGACACTCGTGGTGTGCGCATCAGTCGCTACAGCGACGGTGTTGGGATGCGTTCAACATTTTCCCAGCAGCCGAAACCAAGGTATGAGCGCGTCCATCGTGGGGTTATGCGGCAAATCCAAAAATATGATTCACGCGACAAGCGCGTGAGCTTACCTCTCCTGTAACTGCAAAGCACGGGCCGTCGGCCTTCCGCTGTTGCAGGAACGGCGGACAAGCGTCCGTTAACATGGAGAGGTGCCATGAAAGCGATTCTCGCCGCTCTCGCGTTGGTCACGCTCATCGCGACCCCGACCTTCGCACAGTCGGCTCCCAGCGCGCTTGGGAGCAGACCAACGTCTCCCCGTCGAGCTCCAATTTCGGTGATAACGGGTACTGAGAATTTCGGTCAACGATCGGGTGAGGCCTTTTGGTTCGAAGCCCATGCGATGGCTTGTTCGATGATGCGGCCGGCCCTGGTGCCGGCCGCCTAACGAGAGCTCGGCCGCGGTAGGAGGTACGGATGCGCGACAAACTGTTGATCACGTCGATCGCCGCCGCGACGTTGCTGGCTTCCCCCGCATTCGCCGGTCCGCCGCTGACACAGATGCAAGCGATTGACGGTGAGCGCGTCATCACCGAGGCCGTGGTGAATGGCCGCCTCACCGACGCGGAGTCGGACGCGGCGCCCGCGAATGAGCTGCGGCTCGTCCCAGATTGGCTCGACCAAAGCCTCGATCCGCTAAGTCAGCACACATGATGAATAGGACCTGACATGTTTTTCTCGCTCTTTTGGACGGCATACATCCCTGTGACTCTCATTCTCTTGTCTCTGGTCTGGCAGAGGCTGGTGGACGTCTTTCATCGCCAGCAGGCACGCGCTCGGATCGCCTGTGATCGGGCGAAAGTCATGTCCCAGCGTCGATCGCGGGATCCGCGTGATGCGCGGCCGATGCTCGTCGATAATTGGCGATAACCGACCGCCCAGAAGCGTGGAGGGCGGCAACGAGAGATCCGCGCTTACCCGCCGAGCAGGATGGCGATCGCGACCAGCGCCAAACCGAGGCCCATGAGTCCGAGACCCGCGATCCACCGGCTCGCATCGACGTATTTTGCCCAATGGTAGCCGGTGACGAACAGCAGGACGACAACGAGCAGGTTTGAGATGCGCAACGCAAGCCACGGATGATCGATGAGCAATAGCGGCAGCACCGCTGGTAGCGCGGCGATGCAGAAAACCTCAATCGCACCCATGAAATCGCCAAGCACCAAGCCGGTTCGCCGCGATAGCCGCCCGTGGGCCAGCAACTTGCGAACGCCCCGGTAAAGCCGCTCGCGGTCCTCGGGTCGTGTCACCGATGCCAGATAGGGATTGAGTTCGCTCCGGATCGCGGTCAATGCCGCGCTCTCGTCCGGGGTCGAAGCGATAGCACGGGCGAGCCGAAGGCGTCGGTTGCGGTCAAACGCACTGGTCATCATGTAGAACACCGCATCGATGATCCCCCACGCGGCGTTGCACCCAATGGCACTCAGCAGTGCCGCCTGGGCTCCGTCCTGACCGCCGCCGTTTAAAACGCTCGCAGCCAGAGTGAAGCTCAGGACCATGATCAACCCCGCGACGATCTCAGTCAGACTCTCGCTCGGCTTGAGATAGCTTAGAGGAGACACGATCACGATTTCTCGCTTTGAATAACCGTCGGCGCTTGGACCGCGCCAACTACTGCAATGCGAACCAGAACTTCGCGACGAACGTGGCGCTGCACCAGCGCGACGTGAGACCCTGCGGATTTCTCACCGGGTCGACGCCTCCGCCGGGCGTCGCATTGGGATCGCCGGTAAAAACGAAGCAGTTCTCCTTCGACAGGTTGGTGTCATAGTAGCGCAGGTCGAGATTGAAGATCTGGCGGGTGAAGGTCACGCCGGCATTCCAATTGAGATAGGCGGGCAACGGGAAGCCACCCAGTGCAGCCGACTGATTGCCAAACCAATAGTAGCCGGTACTGCCGGTCAGCGACCCGGTGACGTTCTGCGGCAGTGCGTTGCGCGGCAGGTCGATCCCCAGGCCGAATGCCGCGTACTTGCTCCAGGCGCCGGTGTTCGAGACGTTCGGCGAATAGGCAAAGCCGCCCGCGACGCGCAGCGCCTCACCGATCTTTGTGTCGGCACGGGCGGCCGCCTCCCAGTAATCGATGCCGGCGGCGACGCCGACCGGTACTGTCTCGCCGGGATAAAGAAAGTAGGTCCAGCCGAAATCGAAGTCGATGTTCCACAGCTTCGGGCGGACGCCGCCGCTCATCGTGATTTCGGCAGCCGGCCGGCTCGGCAGCGCGACGCTGGTCACGGTAGCGCCGGCGTAGAGCAGACCGAGCGCTGCTTCGAGGCCGGCACCGACCGCCGGGTTGCGGTTCGAGAGAGAGACCCCGCGGTAGATGTAGTCAGAAGCAAATCCGCCACGGACGCTAAACTCGAATGGGCTGGGCGCGCCGTCCTGTCGGGGAGCAGTGCTGACCGGAGCTTCAGCGGCAAGCCCGCCGCGTGCGCCGAGATTGATCGAACCGGCTGCATCGCCGTCCGGTGTCTGCGCGCGCGCCGAAGCAGCGACCGCGAGCGCGAGCAATAACCCAACCACTGCCCCGATCGCGATGATGCGCCGACTTGCGGGACTGAACTCAACCACGGCATCCCAATGCAAGTGCCGCTCCCCAACCCGGCTTGATGGATGCCTCGACAGCAGAGGCAACAATTGGGGCCGTTCTCAGGCCAGCTGCTCGTGCCTTCCGCTGAAAGGCAGGCAAGTTCGCTTCACGGCATAACTAGCAGTTTCCGCGAAATCGGCGTAAGCGTTTGCGGCAGTCACCGAGCACTTCGGCATGGTGGTTGTGGGCCTCGATTACGGCCATGCCGGGCAGATGACGCTCGATGAGATTACCGGCGGCTCGCCCTACGGCGCCACGACGACACCGGCGGCGATGGCTCGCGCCTGCCGACCGCGAACGAGCTCCAAGGCGCCCGCTATCAAGGCAAAAAGATTGCCGAGGCCGCCAACAAATTGCATGGCCGACATCAGTAACTCGGAGAGGAAGACAAGCGATGTCCTACAGCATATCGGCGTTGCTGACCCGCAATCTTCACGACGTGTTCGGTGAAAACGACCCCGCGCGTCGGCGCGCGGCCATCGACGAGATCTTCACCGAAGATGGCGCGTTCTACGATCCCACCAGCGGTGTCTACCGTGGCCGCGACGAGATCGATCGCGTCGCGGGCGCGATCAAAGCCACTCATCCTGACTTTCGATATCAGCCTATTGCTGCGCCCGAGGAGTTGGGCAATGGCGGGCGGATCCAATGGGTATCGGGCCGCCCTGGTGAGGCGCCAGCTTACGCCGGCACTGATTTCATCATTGCCCGGGACGGCCGGATTGCCGCCCTTTATCTCTTTTTCGACAAGCTACCCTGAGCTGGATTCTGCCGTGCGCCGTCCTATGCGTAGCATTGGCAATGGCCGGTCAGTGGTAGATGCGGGTCTCGTGCTCGGAAGGCCTACGAGAAGTAATCGTTATTCCGATCGCCAGCTATCTGCTTCCTAGGAGTCCGTCATGAAGACAGTTCGCTTTGAACGCCAGGGATCGATCGGCCGCATCGTTCTTGCCAATCCGCCGAACAACCGACTTGATCTGCAATTCTTGCAATGTCTGCGAGACGCGGTCCACGAAGCAAGCAGCAACGATATACGGGCGTTGGTAGTTTCGTCGGAAGGGGATGACTTCAGCTTTGGCGGCGAAGTGCGGGAGTGGCCAGGCAAGGACATCGATTGGTTCCGCACCTTTATTGCTGAGGTGAACGCCACCTACCGCGCTCTTGAGGTTTTGCGCGTGCCGACGGTCGCGGCTGTAAGGGGTGCCGCCTTCGGAGGGGGATTCGAACTCGCTCTGAGCTGCGATTTTCTGGTCGCGGCCGACAACGCCGTATTCCGCTGCATCGAAGTCACGACTGGATTCATCCCGATCGCCGGTGGGCTGCAACGCTTGGCAGAACGCGTCGGGCGTTCACGGGCGTCCCGCTTCGCGATGCTCGGCGAGCCGATATCTGGCGCGCTCGCGGGCAACCTCGGTATCGCGACCCATGTGGTAGCGAGTTCGATGGTTGAAGGCACGGCGGCCGAACTTGCGGCGACTCTCGCAAACGGTCCGACGAAAGCCTATGCGGCGGTGCGCACTTTGTTGAAGGCATGGTCCGCGGGCGGGGTTCCAGCAGCCGACGCTGTCATGCTGGATATCACTATGCCGCTTCACGCCACCGAGGATGTCACGCGCGGCTTCATAAACACCGCTAAGGCATTCGACAAGAACATCGAGCCCCCTGCGATGATCTTCCACGGGCGCTGAGTTCCAATCGTGATTTCTCTCGCTGCGTCATTTCCGAGGGGGAAGCGCCATCCCGCCGCCCGACCACATGACGAATTCTAGAAGCGGACCGACGACACCATCAGGATGAAATTCATGCCGCGCGCAGCCCGGATTCCATCGCAATTGTGGCTAATACTCGCGACTTTGATAGGGAGCACGTTTCTTTTGTCGAATTTAACACCGAAACCAACGAAGGCCGCCAATCACGCTGATGTCGCCGACTTGGGTGCAACAGCGCGCCAGGCAGTGATCGAGATTTTTCGAAATCGGGACCCAACCGCGATTGATCGCTTCTTTTCGGAGCCATTCGTGCAACACGATCCAGATATTGCCGACGGACTATCCGGCCTGAAGGCGTTCGCGGCCGACGTCGCCAGTTCTGCGACCGCCAACGTTACGATCTATCGCACCCTGGTGGATGACGACATCGTCATGCTTCATTCGAAGTACGAAGGCGTGCGCGGCTTCGCGGGGCCGGTCATCGCCTTCGACCTGTTTCGCTTCAAGGGCGGCAAAATGGTCGAACATTGGGGCGGACAAGACGCCGAGGTTGGCCCCAATCTGTCCGGCCATACGCAGGTCGATGGTCCGACGGCTGTCGTTGATCGCGATCGGACAGAAGCAAATCGAGCGCTCGTTCGTGCCTTCAAGCAAATTGTGACAGTCGAGTTGCGTTTTGATCGTGTCGATGAATTCATCGACGGTGATCATTACACCCAACATGCCTCCAAAGTTGGTGATGGGGTTGCGCGCATGAAATCGCGGGTTTCGGAGGTGGCGAAGCCTGGCGCTGCGCCGGTCCTCGTGCCGCGCCGCTACGTGGCAGAAGGCAATTTCGTGCTCGCTCTGGTCGAAGCGCGTACTGAGCCACCCACTGCGAACTATGATCTTTTCCGAGTACAGAATGGAAAGATTGCGGAGCATTGGGACGTGCTCTCGCCCCTTCCGCCGCGCAATCAGTGGAAGAACGCGAACGGACCTTTCTAAGAACTCATCGCCTACCGGGGTATTGTGGTTAGTCCGCCACATAGACTGGGTTGAAATTTCGCAGCGCAGCCGTCTTGTCGCATTCAAGCGCTCTTCACGGGGGCCGGATATTGGCGCTGCTCAAATCTCACACGGCATAACTAGCAGTTCCCGCGAAATCGGCGTAAGCATTTGCGGCAGTCACCGAGCAGCCAGCGGCCAAGATCCTCGCCACCGAACATGGCGAGGCGCCCGTAACGCAGCGGCGACGCGCACATCGGCGGCAACGTAATTCGAGGAATGTCTTCGCGGAATGGCCATTGCGCCAGGCGCCGCGCTGTGACGATTTGGAATGAAATGATGCAGGAGGTCGGGATGAATTCGCTCACTCGCAATTCGGTTACGCTAACGGTGGCTCCGTTAGCGGTCGTGTGCGCCGTTGGAACCATCTTCCTTGCGTCTGCCCAACCGCTTCCGACGTTAGATCCGGAGATTTGCGCGACGCCTGTCTCCGATGTCGATGCAGAAGCCTCCTTCCTGGCCGAGAACGTCGCCGCCATGAAAAAAATGATGGCCGATATGGCGGTGAAGCCGACCGGCGATGTTGATGCCGATTTTGTGGCGATGATGGTCCCACATCATCAGGGTGCGATCGACATGGCGCTTGCCGTGCTTCGCCATGGCCGCAATCCACAGATCAGGCGGTTGGCCCAGGAGATCATCGTGACCCAGCAACAGGAGATTGCGGTGATGCGTCTCGCTGTCGGACAGCCGCTGCCGCCGTCCGGACCCGCGCCAACTGAGGTGCCACCCGCGCGGCGGAACGATTCCAATCATTCGACCGCTCGACCTATGGAGCCGTGATATGAAACGCACCGGCTATTTGGCAGCTCTTCTGGCAGCCATGGTTCTCGTTGGCGCGCGCTATGCCGCGGCCGGACAGGTCCCAGGCGCTGCCTCCGATCCCGACATTCCGATCAGCCATCGCGATCGCGTTTACGTCGCAGAGCAGTTCTCCAACACCGTCTCCGTCACCGACCCGGTCGACAACAAACTGCTCGGCGTCATCCGTCTGGGCGATCCACTGCCGGCGAACTTCAGCCCGCTCTATCGCGGCCAGTTGCTGGTGCACGGCCTGGGTTTTTCGCCCGATCATCGCACCCTTGCCGTGGTCGCGATCGGCTCGAATGCCGTGAATTTTATCGATACCGCGACCAACACCGTCAAGCGCGTCACCTATGTCGGGCGCTCGCCGCACGAGCCGTTCTTCACGCCCGACGGCAGGGAAGTCTGGGTGGTGGTGCGGGGCGAGAACTACGTGTCCGTGCTCGATGGCGCGACCTACCAGGAAAAGACGCGGATCGTCGTGGCAAACGGACCGGGGATGACGATCTTCTCGCCTGACGGCAAATACGGCTATGTCTGCTCGTCGTTCACGCCCGAGACCGCGGTCATCACCGTCGCCGACCACAAGATCGTCGGCAAGGTCCAGCAGGCGAGTCCGTTCTGCCCCAACATCGCCGCCACGCCGGACGGTGGCCAGGTCTGGTTCACGTTGAAGGACACCGGCAAGGTCCAGGTGTTCGATGCGCAGCCGCCATTCGCGCTCTTGAAGACGCTCGACACCGGCCCGATCACCAACCACGTCAACATCGTGCGTAATGCCAACGGCATGTTCGCCTATGTCACGATCGGCGGCGCCAACGAGATCCAGGTCTATCGCACCAACGATTTTTCCAAGGTGGCAACCATTCCGGTCGGCAAGCTGCCCCATGGGATCTGGCCGTCCGGCGACGGCACGCGGGTCTATGTCGGCCTCGAGAATGAGGACCGCCTCGTCGCGATCGATACGCTGACGAACAAGGTGATCGCGACGAGCCCGATTGGACAGGCGGGACAGGCGGTCGTCTACGTGCCCAACGCCATCCCGTTGATGAGCGAGAACGGGAACGCTGCGGTCCCCGAGCGTGCGGGAACGGAAAACCTGCAGCCCCTCGGCGTCGCGGGACTGTCGACGCAGCTGTGGCTCGCGCCGCCGGGCCAGAAGCCGGACAAGGCGCCCACCAGCGTGTCGCTCTCCGACCAGGGCCTGGTGCAGGTGCTGGAGGCTTCGGTCACCGGGCTCGAGCCGGGCAAGCCCTACGTGCTGGCGCTGTCGAACGAGGCGGCGGGCGGCGGCGCCCTGCAGCCGCTACAGGGCTTCATGACTAATCCAGCCGGCGCGGCGGTCGTCAACGCGATCGGACCGATCCGGCAGCTCGTGCGCGGTGAGGACAAAGTGCAGCGCCGCTATCTGGTGATCGTGCCCGGTACGGTCGGGAACCTCGGCGCTGCGGTTCAAGTCCAGGCAGAATAAATGAATTCGGCCCCGCTGCCAGATAACGCCTAGAGATCAATGATAGCCCACGTCGGCGCGCACCTTGCCGCGGAACACCCAATACGACCAGCCTGAGTAGAAGAAGATCACCGGCAGCAGGAACAGCGTGCCGACGAGGAGAAACGCCTGCGTGCCGGGCGGGGAGGCGGCCTGCGTCAGCGTATAGTGATGCGGCACGATCATCGGAAAGAGGCTGATGGTGATGCCGATATAGGAGAGCGCGAACAGGCCGACGGCGCCAATGAAGCCGCCGGATTGCGACGTACCGTCCAATGCCCGCCACGTGGCCCAAGCGACCAACGCGGTCGCGACGGGCACCGGCGACAAAATGAGGATGTTCGGCCAGGAGAACCAGCGGCTGAAGATTGCAGCGTTCGCCAGCGGCGTCCATAGACTCACCGCCACGATTCCGATCAGCACAACCACGAGGCAAACGCGGCCATAGCGGCGCGCCCGCGCCTGCACGTCGTCCTCGGTCTTGAGCACCAGCCAGCCGGCGCCCAGGAGCGCGTAGCCGAAGACGAGCGCAATGCCGGTCAGCACCGAGAACGGCGTCAAGAAATCGAGCGCCCCGCCGGCAAAGGCGCGGCCCTCGACCTTGAAGCCCTGGATGAAGGCGCCGAGCATCACGCCCTGGGCCAGGGTTGCGATCAGCGAGCCGTAGAAGAAGCCGTGATCCCA
>Ga0306920_100002228_pt1 | contig 24441 bp, 18 predicted proteins | sample flu12Cox44000170_FD_204666 | JGI IMG/M metagenome (GOLD analysis project Ga0306920, IMG submission 204666) | Lab enrichment of tropical soil microbial communities from Luquillo Experimental Forest, Puerto Rico - flux4day.12C.oxic.44.000.170 (v2)... | ecosystem: Environmental > Terrestrial >...
AGATCCTCGAAAAACATGTCGAGGAACTCTTCCTTCGAGAGCGTAAACTCGAATGCGTCCTCGCCCGAGCCGTCGGGGCTTCCCTGTGAACCCCCGCGTCCTTCTCCGCCGGTTGGCCGAGGGATTTCGTCGCCTCTGACATACTCCTTGTTGCCGGGGACGACATGTTCGGTTCGCCCCGTGCGTCGGCTGTGATGAAAAATCGGCTCGGCGATCCCGCGTGTCGGAATTGCCACCTTCTCGCCATGGCCGACATCGGCCACCTTGCGCTTGCGCAATGCCTCTTGAACTGCCGATTTCACTTCGGCCCGGGCTCGTGCAAGGAAACGTTGTCTGTTACTTAAACTTTTGCCTTTCGGGTTCGGACGACGGTCGACGATATTCATAGCTGCCCTCCGAGAGGGGACCGTGGTCCCCTATCCCGCCTTGTTTACGCGCATGTACCACTCCACGAGCCGGCGAACCTGCCGCTCGGTGTAGCCGCGCGCCACCATGCGCTCGAGGAAATCAGCGTGCTTCTTCTCCGTCTCGGTGTCCTTCTTCGTGCCAAAGCTGATGACCGGCAACAGATCCTCGACCTGTGAGAACATGCGCCGCTCGATAACCTCGCGCAACTTCTCGTACGAGGTCCATGACGGGTTGCGCCCGGAATTGTTGGCCCGCGCGCGCAACGCGAATTTCACGACCTCGTTGCGAAAATCCTTCGGGTTGGCGATCCCCGCTGGTTTCTCGATCTTCGAGAGCTCCTGGTTCAACAGCTCGCGGTTCATCAACTGACCGGTGTCCGGGTCCTTGTAGTCCGAATCCTCGATCCACGCATCGGCATAGGCGACGTAGCGGTCGAACAGATTCTGGCCATAGTCCGAGTAAGATTCGAGATAGGCCTTCTGGATCTCGTGGCCGATAAATTCGGCATAACGCGGCGCCAATTCGGCCTTGATGAAGTTCAGGTATTTCTTTTCCGCATCGTCGGGGAACTGCTCGCGCCAGATCGCCTGCTCGAGCACATACATCAGATGGACGGGGTCGGCAGCCACCTCCTGCGTGTCGAAGTTGAAGGTGCTCGACAACACCTTGAACGCGAACCGGGTGGAGATGCCGTCCATCCCCTCGTCGACGCCGGCGGCGTCGCGATATTCCTGCACCGATTTGGCGCGCGGGTCGGTGTCCTTCAGGCTCTCGCCGTCATAAACCCGCATCTTCGAATAGAGGTTCGAGTTTTCGTGCGACTTCACCCGCGACAGCACGCTGAAACGCGCAAGGATATCCAACGTCGACGGCGCGCATGGTGCGGTGGCGAGCTCACTGTTCTGCAGCAACTTCTCGTAGATTTTGCGTTCTTCAGTCGAGCGCAGGCAGTAGGGGACCTTGATGACCGAAATACGATCGATAAACGCCTCGTTGTTCTTGTTGTTCTTGAAGCTCTGCCATTCGGCCTCATTCGAGTGCGCCAGCACGATGCCTTGGTAGGGGATGCCGCCGATGTTTTCGGATCCGACGTAATTTCCTTCCTGGGTAGAGGTGAGCAGCGGATGCAGCATCTTGATCGGCGCCTTGAACATCTCGACAAATTCGAGAAGCCCTTGCGTCGTCCGGTTTAGACCACCGGAATAGGAATAGGCGTCGGGATCGTTCTGGCTGAAAAATTCGAGCTTGCGGATGTCGACTTTCCCGACGAGGCTCGACACATCCTGATTGTTCTCGTCGCCGGGCTCCGTCTTCGCAATGCAGATCTGCTTCAGACGCGACGGTTGCATGCGCACGACGGTGAACTTGGTGATGTCGCCGCCGAACTCCTCAAGTCGCTTGACCGCCCAAGGCGAGATGGTGCCGGTTAGGCGACGCCGCGGGACGCTATAACGCTTTTCGAGCTCCTCGCCGAGGGTCACCGGATCGAACAGGCCCAGCGGGCTCTCAAAGACCGGACTAACCTCCTTACCGGCCTTTAACACGTAGACCGGCTCCTTCTCCATCAACTGCTTCAGGCGCTCAGCGAGCGAGGATTTGCCGCCGCCGACCGGACCCAACAGATAAAGAATTTGCTTACGCTCCTCGAGGCCCTGCGCGGCATGGCGGAAGAAGCCAACGATCCGCTCGATCGTCTCTTCCATCCCAAAGAAGTCCGCAAATTCCGGATAGACCTTGATGGTGCGGTTCATAAAGATGCGGCCGAGCCTTGGATCCTGGCTCGTGTCGACCATGACCGGCTCGCCAATGGCGCTCAGCATACGTTCGGCGGCGCCCGCGTAATACGACGCATCATCGGAGCACTTACCAAGATACTCCTCGATGGAGAGCTCGACGTCTCTCCGGTTTTCATACAACTTTGAATAGAGTCCGAAAATCCCGTCATCGAATTTCATGTCTCACCTCAACCGATGCCCCGCGCTCAACTCCTAAGCTTCCCGTCGCACTACCAGAGAACGACGAAACCAAGCGAATGTTTCGCCGGATTCGTGTAATTCGTTGTAAATCTCGGTAATGTTCTTGTTACGTCGAATTCTCCCAAACATGGATCTCTGATTAAAACCCCATAGCTCGGCGTCATTATGCCAACACTTTGTGGCGAGAGTGCGAATGTATGTGGGGTCGGGAGAGCCCGCCGCCCCCCGTCGCCGTTGGGGTTCACCGTATGCACAAGATCGACCAAATAACAACATGTTGTGGTCCACTCCCAACCTTCCCCCAGCATATATTAAATTGGCCGAGAACCCAATAGAATTGTAGGTTAACTTCTCTGATATCAGCGCCAATTGGCGTCGACCGGCTGCCGCCAGGTTAAGGGGAAGGCTCCACCGCGGCGTTCTGCCGCAGCACGGTAAAGTCTACGCGAATTTGGCAACCGGCACGTTGGCCCGCGGACATGCTCCCGGCGGCCGTCAGTGCGGTGGCGCGACAGTGGAGGGCGGCAGCCCCGCTGGGCGGCCGGCACCAGCGATCGTGTCCGGGTTGCGCTGAGGCGATTTCGCCAGCTTGTTCTGCGATAGCCAGTTAGCCGCCAGGGCCTCGGCCAGCCGGTTAGCCAGGCAGGCGTAACTCGCGTCAGTCATATGCAGCCCGTCGGCACCTATGGTCGCGGCCGGGGCGAGTTGCTGTGTACGATCCCATTCTTTCATGATCTCAAATCGTCGGAACAACCCCACTTGAGTGCGTCCCGCGATATCCGCGATCAGCCGCTCCATTTCGGCGACGGCAGGCCGCGCCAGCACCCGCGGGGCGTATTGGAGGTCCATCAGGACGATATCGATCCCGCTTTCCTTCATCGACGCGACGCCGCGGCCGATCAGTTGTTCGTCCGCCGAAAGGTCGTCGCGCCGAAGCACGGCATTGGTGCCGACCTGCCAGATGACGAGATCCGGGTGCTCGGCCATCACGTCCCGGCCCAGACGGGTCAACTCCTCGGGAACGTCCTGACCACTGACACCGTGATTGATGACCCGGATGTCGACACCGGGAAAGCGCTCTCTCAATTCCTGCTCGAGGCGGCTCGGATAAGCCGAAACCGGGTTGCTGGCCCCGATGCCCAGCGTCGAGGAGGAACCCATCGCGACGATCGTGAGCGAGTTCCCGGAGAGTATGCGGGACGATGTTCGGTTAAGCGGCCCCTCGATTGCGGACAACGCCAGTGGTACGTCGCAACTTGCCGATAGTGGAGCCGCCACGGGCTCGGCAAACGCCGGACTGGCGGAAGACCAGACGATGGCAAGCACCGCGGCGAGCCGCCTAAAGGCGCGAGTCGCAATCATTTAAGTGCGAGCCGTATCGCGTCCGCGAGCTTGCCGGCAATGCACTCGTAAACCTTGGCAGCAAGGCCGGCACGTTCGTCTTTGGCGACACCATCGAAGTTGAACACGTTCTGCTCGCTCCAGTAACGCATCATTTCAAAGCGAGGAAAGACATTTACGTCATTAACATCACCGACCCGATGGAGGGTGTTGAGGTAGCGCTCGAAATCAATGACGGCCATGGTGCTGTGAGAGAATTGCATGTCGACGAGCATGACGTCGATACCGTGCGCCTCGAGCTCATCTATGCCGGCTTGCAACGCCGCCGCAAAATCGTCCACATCGACCCCACGCACGGCATCAGTCGTGCCAGTTTCCCAGATCACCAGAACCGGGTCCTCGGGTAGGACGTCGGTCGGGAAGCGGTCCAGCATCTGCCGGGCGGTCTGACGCGGAACGCCGCGATTGACGACGGTGACGGAAGTGGTGGGGTACCAGCGGGCGAGGATCTCCTGCAGACGATGCGGGTAAGCGAGATCCGACGAGCCCGCCGCCGATCCGGTCGTCGACGCCCCGCCGATCGCGACGATCCTGACGGGCTGACCGGCGTGCAACCGCTCGGCCAAATGCGGCAGCTTCTCGTCGACCTGCATCAACTCGTCAGGCACGTCGCAAGGGTCCGTGCCGGCCCGAGCGGCCCACGAAGGCAACAGCACTGCGGCGACGAAGCTTGCAACGAGCAGCCCCGACGACATCCGGCCGCCGGCCACGCGACGCGATCTCATTGGCCAGCGTTGCCGCGACTCGACCCGGCGCAGACAGGTTGCGGGACCGCCCCTCGACTATTGGTTTTATACCAGTTGATCATGCTCGCAGTAAGGCACATTGCGAGGATGCCGGCAAGATTAACGAGGAGTTGAATACTGAGTGCCGAATCAAACTCGGACAGTACGAAATGCCCGAGTGCCGAAAGAAGGATGCCCAGGCAGAAAATCTCGAGCGATTGTTGGCCGCATAATATCACCGGCCTTGCAAAAGGCGACCTCAGGAATCCTGCCCCGGAGGATATGAGCGCGGTGACGATGACTACCATTGCGAAAAACGAGATGAGCCTGATCGGGGACAAACTGCTCTTGCTCAGCGGCCACAGCTCTTTCAGAAAAATTGCAGGAAAGGGATCCCAGATCCCGTGGATTATCCAAGTGAACTTGATTACGAACCCTGCCGCGACAATGACCAGTGCCAGGGGCAGAAGCGCTCGCTGCGCCCGCCGCCACTCGCGCCGGTCGGGAAGGCCCAGAGCAGCCCCAGCAATGAACAGAAGCTGCCATGCGAGCGGGTTAAAGAACCAAACCTGACCTATGGGGTAGGCTGGTACGGAAAGGTTCGTTATCTGCACGACAAGATAGAGAAGACCGGCGGGGAACAACACCAGCAGAGGATGCACCCGTAATCCGAGCAGAACTGGCGGGAAGGTGACCAAAAGAACGATGTACAGCGGTAGAATAGCAAGAAACGTAGGCTGAAACTGAAGCAGCAAAGCCTTGATGATCGCGATATGCGGCTGCTCCAGGAAGTCAGCGACCCCCATCTCGTCGTTGTACATTGGATTGTTGAAAGTTGCGACCGTATAGGACACCTCGGCGGTGAATAAGACGAACAAAAATACATGCGCGACGTAAAGTTGCCAGGCGCGGCCGAGGATCCGCGCCGTTGCGTATAGTGGGCCTTGTGCTGCGAGGATGCGCCCGTAGACGAGGGCGGCGGTATAACCAGAAATAAAAATAAAAATCTCTGCCGCATCAAACAATTGAACCGCTTGAATTGTGAAATAGCCGAGAACGTTCTCCGGAATGTGATCAATGAAAATGAAAATCAGAGCAATTCCGCGAAAGAAGTCGAGGCGAAGGTCGCGCGACGATGCAGGCACGATGCGCTCTGGGTGGTGGCGGCAGCCAGATACGGCAATGTTAACACAAGTCCGCGGGCCGGTCGATCCAGCTCCTGGCAATCGGGGACCGGAAAGCCCTCAGTCCCGGGGCTTTAGCGAGCTGGGCGGCGGCGCATTCGGTCTCGCCCTTGAGGGCGTAGGCGGGGGCGAGATCGCCGCGGATCGTCGGATGTTCCGGCGTATGGTTGCGCTTGACGCTAGCGGGAGCTTCGATAATCAGGTCATGCTCATCGGGGACGGCAGTAATGTGACCGGCACCGGCAGCAACGGCCTCTTTAGCGACACCAATCCGGTCCTCAGTCACGCCCTGACCCAGATGGACGAATGGTTAACCAATTTGTCCGATCTCGGAACTTACCTGCCGCGCTTAAAGCAAATCCAACAAGCAAAGCCGAGCGATCTGGGCGATGCGTGCTTCACGAACAAGGGTCCCGTGAAGATCGCTCAGCTGCAGGTGTACCAGGGTGCCACCACCTGCAATCAGCTCTACCCGCCTTCTCGAGTCCGCAGTTGGTCGCCGAGATCAGCCAGCGGCCGCTGGATGTCCTCGGCGCCCTCTAGAGCGATGCACTGGCTAATCGTGCTCTGAGCCAAAAAGTTAACCATCAATCCTGGTTGCGGTGCAAAGGCGTAGCGGCATAGAAAATTTTTTCTTTGCCTTAAAAATTTCGCAGCAGCGGCGCAGACGCCGAGAGGGAGGAGTTCATGAAAATCCAGGCCGCGGCAGTGGCGACGCTGATCTCCTGGGCGACAGCCGCCCACGGTCAGTCCAGCTACCACAGCGAATGCGGCTGGGCCGCGGAGGGTGTCTACTCGTGCAGCTCGACGACGGAGACGCCGTTCTCGACCACGAACACGCTCTGCGCCTCCGGGCTGAATTCGAAATGCGTGAGCAAAACCGAACCGAAAGCTCCTCCTAAGCCCAAACCTTCGAGCGAGACCACCAGCAGCGGCGTGAGAATATTGCGCTAACGCCTCAGGCTTGAGGTTGCTCAGATAACCGGCGGCGAGACCTTGCTGCGCCCGGTCGAAGATCGCCTGTAGCCCGAAGCGCTGACGGATCTTGACCGCCGGGATGCCAAAAAACACCGGCTGCAATGTCAGATTGCGGCCGAGCCCGCGCTGACCGCGGCGCAGCCTGGCGACCGTGACCCGCGCGGGGTTGCTGGAAATCGGTGAGGCGAGCAACGGTTTCCCCTTGCTGCTCTTGATCGGCACCAAGGGCCCGATCGTCTGCGTGAAGGTGCGCGGTGTCAGGCGCCGCCCCGAGACGCGCGCCCGGGGTCCCGGTGATCGGGATCCACAATACCGTCTCGCGCGCTGTGGAAATGATCATCATGGAACCGCTGCACATCGAGGCACGCGCCGCCGCCGGGCTGACGACGAACGAGCTGCTGCGGCGCGCTGGGCTCGCGCGGTCGGTGTTCACACGCTGGAGAGCGGCCAGACCGGCATAGGCACGAAGAACTACGAGCGCGTGTTGCGCGCGTTGATCGACGCCGAGCAGGAGTGCTCATGAGCGAAGCCGGCCGGCGTGCCATCGGCGAACAAGGGTCTGAAGTGCCGACTCGAGCCGATCAACTTATGGGATTATGAGGCAACGTTTACTTCGACCGAGTTGGCCCAGCTTAAGAAAAGCTCCCAGAGGGCGTCTGCGACTACGCTTTACCGAGTGTCGATCAAACACCGACCGTCGGGACCTGGCAGTTCTACTAAACGCTGCGAGCGATGCACCGGCCCGCCTTGTAAGCTGGTCGAGGTGTAATTTCTCGCGCCTCACGGTAATGTTCCCGTTCACACATCGATCCCATCACGTCGATGTCGCTGAAATCGCATTTATCAAATTGGTAAATTGGCAAAATACAATTTCTTTGGTACCGTTCCGACCATGGACACCTGTATCGACATCCCCTTTTCAGGGAAGGGCGAGTTTTTGCGGTCGCGCTTTCCGCACTATGAAAACAGCGGGAAACAGCGAAAAATAGCGAACCGCTTCGCTGTTCCGTCGTTCCTCACATTTCCTCCGATGCAGGGATTCCGCCACAGACCAGATCACGCTGGCTGATAATTTGGCAGCCAAACAGCGAAAACAGCCGGAAACGCCGCCCGCCGGTCACGTTGGCCTCGTGAGCGCCTTCCGGGTCCCTTGCCTTTTCCCGGATGCATGCAAGATCAATCGAGCCCTGGGTGCGCGGTAAATGACGCCTCGGTCTTCTCTCGAACTTCGTCGAGCGTGACGCCCGCCGCCAGCTCTACCAATGTCATCCCGGTGCGATCGATGGTGAAGACACCGAGATCGGTGATCACCAGATCCACAACACCCTTGCCGGTCAGCGGAAGGGTGCAGCGATGCAGCAGTTTCGGTTCGCCTCGCGCGGTGTGCTCCATTAGCACGATGACGCGCTTCACCCCGGCGACGAGGTCCATCGCGCCGCCCATGCCCTTGACCATGCGGCCGGGGATCATCCAGTTGGCGAGATCGCCGTTTTCGGCGACCTGCATCGCCCCGAGGATCGAAAGATCGACATGCCCGCCCCGGATCATGCCGAAGGATTGCGCGCTGTCGAAATAGCTCGTCGTCGGCAATTCGGTGATCGTCTGCTTGCCTGCATTGATCAGGTCCGCGTCCTCCTCTCCTTCGAACGGGAACGGGCCCATGCCGAGCATCCCGTTTTCGCTCTGCAGCTGAACGGTGATGCCGGGCGGGATAAAGTTCGACACCAAGGTCGGGATGCCGATGCCGAGATTGACGTAGAAGCCGTCCTCCAGCTCCGCCGCCGCGCGGCGCGCCATATCATCTCGTGACCAGGCCATGTCGTTCTCTCCTCTGCGTCAACTACCGCGCTTGCGGACCGTGCGCTGCTCGATACGCTTCTCGTAAGGCGGGCAGAGCACGAGGCGTTTGACAAAAATGCCGGCCGTGTGGAGCTGATCGGGATCGATGACGCCGGGCTCGACCAAATGCTCGACCTCGGCCACTGTGACGTGCGCGGCGGTCGCCATCACCGGGTTGAAGTTGCGGGCGGTCTTGCGGTAGACGAGATTGCCTTCGCGATCGGCTTTCCAGGCATGAATGATCGCGAGATCGGCGACGAGGCCGCGCTCCATCACATAGCTCTCCCCGTCGAAGTCGCGGATTTCCTTCCCTTCCGCCACCAGAGTACCGAGCCCGGTCTTCGTGAAAAAGGCCGGGATACCGGCGCCACCCGCACGGATGCGCTCCGCGAGTGTTCCTTGGGGGTTGAATTCGAGCTCGAGCTCGCCGTTGAGATAAAGATCGGCGAAGAGCTTGTTCTCGCCGACATAGGACGAGACCATCTTGCGGATCTGCCGGCTCTCGAGGAGCACACCGAGCCCGGCTCCATCGATCCCGGCGTTGTTCGAAATCACGGTAAGGCCGCTAACCCCGGAGTCCCGGATCGCCGCGATCAACGACTCCGGGATCCCGCACAGGCCAAACCCGCCCGACATAATTGTCATGCCGTTCTTTAGCAGGCCGGCGAGCGCGGCATGTGCGTCGGGGTAAACTTTGTCCATTGTGCACTCCTGCGCTGAGCGGGCAGCCGATCATACCGCAGCGCTCAATTTCGGCCACCTTGGCGCAGCGGGTCTCCCAACCCGCCGAGCCGTTGTCGCGTCGTAGTATCCACGACGCCACTGACATTGAGACCCCTTTGCTTTTGAAAACGCGCAACCGCCGCAGCGGTGGCCAAATTGTATTCGCCGTCCGGCTCGACTGGAATCTTTGCGGCCGCAAGAGCGCGCTGCACACTCTTCACATCATTTCCCCGCATTGGCGGATCGGAAGGCTTCAACAGGCGCGGCTGGCCCGCCGTCGCCTCCGTTCCACCGAACCAAGCGGTGACATCGTTTCCATTGATCTTGAGCCAATCGACCGGCGTAGAGGAGAGATGGAATTCCAGCCGCGGTGTCCCGTCGGACGCTGTCCCTTCGACCCCGATCTCCCCGAGCACCGGGAGATATTCGGCGAACGGCAATCCGCCGCTGAGCTTCGGGATCGCGTCAAAGCCGCGGATCGCCAGATCGCCCGAGGCGGTGTAACCCTTTGGCGCGAGCGGCGAACCTTTTGCTTCGGCCGTCGCACCCACCCCAACCTTCTCGGTGTCGATCGAGATATCGTAAATGTGAAATGTGGGGTTGAGCATCGCCGCAGCTCCGAGTGCCTGCTGAACAGCCAACTGTTTATTCGCGTCACCCTCACTCGCCCCCGACACCCGCTGGTCGGTCGCGGTAATCATCGCTTGAAGCAGGTTCCTCAGCGCTTCCGTGCTGAGATCGGTGACGCCAATGTCGAAAGCGACGCGGCGGGGCACCTTCCACTTTTCGAGAAGCGATGGCGCCAGGTCGAGACCCTCGTGATAAATGCTGAACCGCAGCGCAGCCTGTTCGGTATCGAGCCCGGTAACCTCGGCAGTGCTCGCAACTTTCCCAACCGCCATCAATGTCTCGCCGGTGACGGCTTTAACCGCTAACCCCTCTAATGCTAGTTCACCCCGTATCCTGCCGAACGGCGCCGAAATCGTCGGGAGGGCCGCGAGGAAAGCGGCGGCGCGGGCTTGCGGCGCGTTACTACCCTCGGCTTGCAGCCGGTCGATCGCATCGCGGAGGTTCTCCAGTTCCTTCATTCTGGGGCCGGCGCTTTTACCCACAAACGCGATCCGATCGATCCCGCCGCCGAGTGGCGCTTGCGGCAGAAAGTATTCGATCCCTCTGACCTCGAATTCTACTGGTCCACTCCAGCCGCCATTCGGCTCGGCAACCAGCTTGGAGGACATCGAGAGCGGTCCAAGGCTTACCCATATGCCGGTCTTGGGTTGCTCGATGCGGATGCTTGCGATCGCGATGATAGTCTCGCGGCCGCGCCCCGACGCGGCCTCTATCACAGCATTCGCTGTTGCACCCTTTAGCTCGATTTTAGTTTCGGTGCCGTCTGCCTCCCGAAGGATCACACTTTTTGGCAACGCGAGTGCGAGCTCGATCAGTTTGCCCTCGTCTTTTTGGCCGATCTGCCGAATTTCGATGCGGTCGAGGGTGAGCTGGTCGGGCTGTTGGGTGTTCAGCGACAGCCGGGCATTCTCAATGACCGCGAACAATCCCTCGCCGTCACGCTGCACCTCGTAAGGGTCCGAACCGACCCACGTGACCGCGCCATTCGCGCTTGGTCCGAGGCGCGCAATGAACATCTCGATTTCGGCCCTGAAACGATCGACATCGGGCTCCGCCGCGCGAGCGGGCGGGACCAGCGCGAGCGCAACCATCATCACCGCGACGGCCAACACGCGCCGCAGAACTGAAACCATGAGCTGATGCCCCATGCTTGTCGACCTCTGAATATTACATCGGTGTTGCCGCTGCCGGACCCGTTCGCCATGCTGGGATCGGCGGGACGACCAACAATATCGACTGCCGCGTTAACGGAATGTCTGTGCTCCCCGGCGAATTCAGCGAGGTCACTCACAGCGTCCCCCAAGATTGGGCTTCTCTGTCGCGCTATCTCGCGGGTCGCGGCATGATCCTCGGACCAGACCGGCCGCGCCAGTTCGCCGGTGGATTTGGCAATCTCAATTATCTGATCAAGATCGACGGTACGCCGGCGGTCTTGCGCCGGCCGCCGACCGGCCCGGTGCCGGTCGGCGCCAATGATATGGCACGCGAATACCGCATTCTCTCATCATTATGGCAGGCATATCCGCTGGCGCCGCGGGCGATGCTCTTCTGCAATGAGGCGGGTGTGCTCGGCGCGCATTTCCAAATCATCGAATACCGCCCCGGTTTGTCGATTCGCGACACGCTGCCGCCAGAATTGGCCGGCCACCCCGAGACTGGCGCGTTGCTGAGCCGACAATTGATCGAGGCTCTCGCAGCTTTGCACGCCGTCGACCCAGGGCAAGTAAATTTGGAGACACTCGGGCGGCCGGCGGGTTTCCTCGCCCGCACGGTCGAGGGCTGGTCGGCGCGCGCAGGTGCTGTCGCGGAGCTGATCAACCTGCGCGCGTCTTCAGAGACCGTTGACTGGCTCCGGCGCCGAGTGCCGCCCGATGCGCCTCCGACCCTCATTCATTCCGATTTTAAGCTCGACAACATGATTCTTGCTGCCGGTACACTCGCTCCCGTCGCCGTGATCGATTGGGACATGGGTACGCGCGGAGATCCGCTGTGGGATTTGGCGGTAATGTTGAGCTACTGGGTCGAGCCCGGCGACCCCTCCTGCCTCCATCGCATGCGGCAAATGCCGACCGCGCAGCCTGGGTTCTGGCGCCGCGAGGAGGTTTTGGCGGCCTATCTGCGCCTCACCAACCGCGCTGCCGCCGATTTCTCCTTTTATCGGGTCCTGTCGGTATTCCGCTCGGGTGTCGTTTTTCTGCAACTGTACGACCGCTTTCGCCGGGCGCCCGGACCGGACAGAAGATGTGCTGAGTTCGCTGCGCTAGGGCGTGATTTAGTCGACCATGCTTTCGACATTAGCCGCGGGCGCGCCGCGTAACCGAGACCGAAGCAAGCGCTTCCGACTTCCCCATCGAGCCACTCTGGATGCCAGCATTGATCTAATGTAAACGGCGTCGGCTGAGATCCTCGAACATTTGATATCGGATCGGGTAGTTTGATCGCAAACGGTCACGCTTCCGGAGCTATCCGGTTACGTTGCTAATCTCTTTGATTTTCCAACGGAATTTAGCTTATCCGCGGTCGGTTGATAATATATGAACGCCGGCTGGAGGATGAGCCGCGCCAATGTTCGTGCCTTGCGAGCAATGTCCGCTCCGGCGGAGGACCGTGTTCAGACCTTTCTCGGACGACGAGCTCCTCTTTATTACGCAAATGAAGACAGACCATATCGTGGTAGCACCGCGGGTCGACATCATTCGCGAAGACGAGGTCGGAGGACCAGTCTACACGCTTTTTGAAGGGTGGGCGGTACGCTACCACCGTCTCCCGCGCGGTGCGCGCCAGATCCTCGATATCGTGCTTCCCGGTGACACAGTAGGTATGGCTTCGGCGGTCTTGGGCACGGTCAAGCACTCCGTGCAGGCCATCACCACGGCGACCCTCTGTGTTCTTCAGGGCAAGGGTTTCTCCGATCTGTTCACGGGTTACCCAACGCTGGCGCTCAATGTTCTGCAGACCCGGGTCGAGGAGGAGCAGCGGATGGACGTTCGGCTTTCGCTGCTCGGCCGCAGCATCGCTGAGCAGCGGGTTGCTTACCTGATGCTCGAAACCTTCGACCGGCTGCAGCAGCGCGCCATGGTCAACGGCGGCTCCACCTGCCCCTTCCCATTGCAACGCCGGGACCTGGCCGACGCGGCAGGCCTATCGCGGGTTCATGTCGCGCGGACACTCGAGTCGCTTCGCGAACGGCGGCTCGCCGAGATCCAAAACGGCACCCTCGTCATTTTCGACCGGGCGAAGCTAACGGACCTCGCCGGCTATGTCCCGTTGGGGACCGCGGCGGGAAGAAGGGCGCTGCTGTAGCCCCCGGATGTCCTTGCACAGGACGACCGATCAGTCCGGCGACTTGAGCAATCTCTGCTCGATCAACTCGCCCAGGTTCGCCAATCGAAATGGCTTGGCTAAAAACGGGAAAGGGTGTTCCGAGCAGATCTCGATGTAATGGGGATCACCGCTGGTCAGGATCGTCGGGATACCTAGGCTCGACGCGTATTCCGCGAGCGAATTTCCCTGCTCGCCAATCATTAGGCAGTCGACCAGGGCAATCTCGACCGCCTCGTTCGCAAGAAGGAGCCGCGCCTGTTCCGCCGATGCCGCAGAGATCACGCGATGCCCGAGAGTTGCGAGAAACTCCGACACCACCGCTTGCACGTCCGCATCATCTTCTACGAGCAGGATATGCGCCATCGGCTGACAATCAGCGTCGGAGGTTGCAGTAAGCTTAGCGGGAACGAAACATATGTTAAAGAGGTGATTTACATTTCTACCAACCCCCTGATCGGCCGTTTGTCTCCTGCGCTGCCGACAACGCAGCTCGGCCCAACAAAGTCCTTGCATCCACAACGCCTTGGTCCAAAATTGCCGAGGGGCTGGGGTGCCGGACGGTCGCGCAGTCAAGTTTGTGCAGCCGCGCCGGCTGAGATTAGACCCACTGAACCTGGCCGGGCTCGCCCGGCGAAGGGAGTCCGTCATTACCGCGTCGATCACTGTCTCGTCGTTTTGCCCGAAGACCGTCATCATCGGCGCCGGGGTCATGGGTTTGGGCATAGCATGGCGGCTTGCCCGAGCGGGCTGCGAAGTGACCGTATACGATCGCGACGAGGCCGGACGAGGTGCGAGCTGGGCGGCTGCCGGAATGCTGGCTGCTGCGGTCGAGACCGAGCCGGGCGAGGAAGCGCTGCTCGCCCTGACGCTCGAGAGCCAACGCATGTGGCCGGATTTCGCTCGCGAACTCGAGGTTGCCTCCGGCATTTCCTCCCACTATCGGGACGAGGGTACGATCGTCGTAGCTCTGACCCGGGACGACGCCGAGCAGCTTCGTTTCACCTATGATTTTCAAAAAGGTCTCGGGCTTGATCTCGAGTGGCTGTCGGGCGCGGAGGCGCGCCGTCGGGAGCCGCACTTGCGGCCGGGCATTCCCGGGGCGGTCTTCAGTCCCCGAGATCATCAAGTCGACAACCGCCGGCTGGCCCGATCTCTCGCGACGGCGGCGCGCAAGGCTGGTGCAGTATTGTACGAACATGAACCCGTGCGAGAGGTGGAGATCACCGCCGGGCGTGTAACCGCGGTAGCGGCCGAGCACCGGCGGGAACAGGCTGATGTCGTCGTGCTTGCGGCGGGGGCCTGGTCGCGAGAGATCGCCGGGATCCCGGCAGCTCACCTCCCCCCCGTCCGCCCGATCAAGGGCCAGATGCTGGCCTTGAACATGGACCCGGCGAACCCGCTGTTGCGGCATGTTGTGTGGCTTCCCCGGGGTTATCTGGTGCCGCGCCGGGACGGTCGGCTCTTGGTCGGTGGGACCGTCGAGGAGCGCGGCTTTGACGACAGGATCACCGCAGGCGGTTTGCTGGCGCTGCTGGAGGGCGCCTGGCGCGCGGTACCCGGCATCGAGGAACTCCCGGTGGCCGAGACCTGGGTCGGCTTTCGTCCGGGTTCGCGGGACGACGCGCCAATGCTCGGGCCCAGCGGGATCGACGGGCTGGTTTTCGCGACCGGCCACCACCGCAACGGCATTCTTTTGACTCCTGTGACCGCCGAGGTTGTCAGCGCCTATGTGTTGACGGGCCATCTGGCCGAGACGGCCCGACCGTTCACACCTGAGCGCTTCGGCGACGCCGCGCTCCGGGCGACGGCGCCCATCCATCGCCCCCTTGCCGCCGGAGCTCGGTGATGCAGCTCAGGGTGAACGGGGTGACAGAGGACGTCGCGGCGACGACCGTTAGCGAATTGCTGGCCGCCCGCGGCGTCGATCCCGCCGCCCGGTTCGTTGCCGTTGCCGTCAACGGGTCCATCGTCCGCCGCTCCGAGTGGTCGTCGAAGCCCCTTGAGGCCGACGATGACGTCGAGATCGTCCGCCCGTTTTCCGGCGGTTGAGTGAAAGGGGCTGAGGGAAAATCATCCCAGCAGGACAATGGCCGATGACTGATCCGCTCATTATTGCCGGCACGACGTTCTCATCCCGCCTGATCGTCGGCACCGCGCGCTATCCGAACCAGCAGGTCATGCTGGATTGCCTCGAAGCGAGCGGCGCAGAGCTGGTCACCGCGTCGATCCGCCGGATCAGCCTTGAAGGGTATGCCGAAAGCCTTGTCGATGTTCTCGGCGGCCGTTACCGGCTGTTGCCGAACACCGCCGGATGCGTCACCGCACGGGACGCCATTCTGACCGCCGAACTCGCACGCGAAGCGCTCGAAACCAACTGGGTCAAGCTCGAACTGATCGGCGACCGGGAGCTACTCTACCCCGATGTCGAGCAGCTCGTTCATGCCGCCGACGAGCTGGTCCGCAAGGGCTTTACCGTGCTGCCCTACTGCAACGAAGACCCGGTGAGCTGCCAAAAACTGGCCGACGTCGGATGCGCAGCAGTCATGCCGCTCGGATCGCTGATCGGTTCCGGCATGGGTATAGCAAACCCCGCGGCGATCGAGCTCATCTGCTCGCGCAGCACGGTGCCGGTGGTCCTCGACGCCGGGATCGGGACTGCTTCCGACGCCGCCCTTGCGATGGAGCTCGGATGCGACGCGGTGATGGTCGACACCGCCATCGCCCAATCGCACGAGCCACGCCGCATGGCCGCGGCGATGCGCGCCGCGGTCGAAGCCGGCCGCCTCGCGCGGCTTGCCGGTCGCATACCGAAGCGCCGTTTTGCCGAACCGTCGAGCCCGCAGCTCGGGCTCGTTGGCTCCTGACCAAGCCTCCGCCTTCCGCGGTGCGCATGCAGGCGCGCCCTCGGCATGATCTTTGCCGTCCCGATTTCTGACGATAATCCGACCGTCAGCGCGCCGATCCTGACCTTCGCGCTGATCGGCACTTGCATCGGCGCGTTCCTCTGGCAGCTCGGGCACGACGAGCGCGTCACCCTCTACACCTACGGGATGGTTCCGGCGGAGCTCTTCGGGCTCTGGCATCCGCCGCGCAGCTACCAGATCCTGCCACCCGGCGCGAAGGTGCTGACCAGCATGTTCCTGCATGGCGGCTGGTTTCACCTGATCGGCAACATGCTCTATCTGTGGATTTTCGGGAACAACGTCGAGGACGTCCTCGGGCGCGGACGCTATCTGTTGCTTTATCTGGCTTGCGGCAGCGTGGCGGCGCTGACCCAGGCGTTCGCGAACCCCACTTCGCACATCCCGATGGTCGGAGCGAGCGGCGCAATCGCTGGTGTCCTGGGCGCTTATCTGCTGCTCCACCCTGGCGCGAATGTGCGCTGCTTTATTTGGATCGTTATCTTCTTCAGGATCGTCAATGTGCCGGCCTGGATGATGCTCGGTCTGTGGTTCACGATGCAGCTGGTCAGCGGCCTGATGGCCGCCCCCGGGCGGCCGGGAGTGGCGTTCTGGGCGCATGTCGGCGGTTTTGTCACCGGAGTGGTTCTGGTCGTCGTGCTGCGTCCGAGTGGCGTAGGATTGCTGCAGCCGCCGCGCAGCCAAGCCTTTGCCACCGCGCCCCCGAGCGCCTACCGCCGCTCTTCTCATGGCGGTTCGGTCCCGCAAGCCGGCCGCCGGCCGATGCGGCTCCGCAGTCCCTGGGAGTAGGATCCGAGCACTACTTGCAGGCGAAGAACTGGCCGGCGCGGCTAGAACCGTTGGCTGTTTTTGCTGTTTTCTGCAGCGAATCTGCAGCAAAATGTTCTCTTTCTGTACAATCATTCCGGTGTTCGCGCCCGTTGCTTCTGGGCTCGATCGACCACCGTACGCCACGATTTTGGCAATTTTGGCGTCGTTGAGCTTTGCGAACGAGTTTTTGCGCCTCCTGGGCCTGGTCTCGTTAACTGATTGCTGTGAGCTGGCTCACACAGCATCCTGGACGAGACAAGCACAATCAAACCGCCAAGATGGGGAGAGCCGGATGCTGAACGCGCGGATCGAGCTGCGGGGCGAAGAGCTGTTCTGCGCCGATACCGGCGACGGCGGCACCTCGATAGTGCGGCGGCTGACTCCCGACGTTCTCGCCCGCCTGAAAGATTGGGCCGAACGGTATGACGCGGCGGTGCATTCGAGGGCTTTGCCGCCGCTGCTCGAGATCGGGCGGGACATCGCGGCCTTTCTCGACGAAGGCGACCGCTGGCTCGACCGGGTCCTGGACGGAACGATCGGCGAGATAGCGCTCGATATCACAGTGCCCGGACAGCCGGAGGAGCGCGAGCGGATCCTTCTCGACATCCCTTGGGAATTGCTGGCGCCGAACAGCCGGTTTCTCGCCGAGGATGAGGAGCGGCTGTTTCGGGTGACGCGCCGGCTCGGCGGCTCCGGTACGCCCGCGGCACCGGAATTTCGCGATCTATCCTTACTGTTCATGACGGCCGAGGTCGAGGGCCAGGGCGTCCTCAACTACGAGCAGGAGGAAGCGGGGATTCTGCAGGCGACAAATGGGCTGCCTCTCAACCTCATGGTCGAGGAGAGCGGCGCGATCGAGTTCCTCGGAGAAAGGATCGCGCAGGACGGCCCGTTCGAGGCGCTTCACCTCTCCTGCCATGGGGATATCGTCAAAGGCCACCCGGTGCTCGCTCTCGAAAAGCCTGAGGGGGATCTCGACTTGGTCGGGATCGATCCCCTTTCCCGGGCCTTTGGCGAGGAGGAGAAAAAGCCGAAACTGGTCTTCCTATCGGCCTGCCGTACCGGCGAGCACGGCGCCGCCTCGGCTTTTGTTCAATCCCTCGTCCGCTCTGGTGTCGCGAATGCGATCGGTTGGGACGGATCGGTCAATGACGCGGACGCGATCGGCTTTGCCGCGAGGTTCTATGGAGAACTGGCGCGGGGAAGCTCGGTCGCCTACGCCGCGTCGCGAGCCCGCGGCGCATTGCTGCGCGCCCATCTGGCCGATCCAAACGAGGGCCGGCATTGGCATTTGGCGCGAGCCTATGCCGGCCCGCGCGGCGGCGGCGCGCTCTGCGCCTCGGCGCGGCCGCGCCGCGTCTTTCGCCGTGATGCGGGCTACAAGGAATTTCTCGACCTCAGGCAACGACGGGTGCCCGTCGCCTCCGCGGCCGAGTTCGTCGGCCGGCGCCGCGAGGCGCAGCGCATTCTGCGCGCCTTTCGCGATCGGGAACATGCGGGTGTTTTGATCCACGGCCTCGGCCGTCAGGGCAAGTCGAGCCTTGCCGCCCGCATCGCCAACCGCATGCCCGGCCACGACACTGTCGTGATCTACGAACGTTACGACGCGCTGGCGGTGTTCGAGGCGCTTCGGAACGCACTGCCGGCGCGGCTGCAGCGCGATTTCGACCAGACCTGGCGCGAGCAGGTAACAAGAGACGCGTCGAACCTGCAGAACGCCTTGCTCGATATGCTAGAGGGGCCGTTTCGCACTACCGATCCGGCGACAAGAGCGAAGCCCGTTTTGCTGATCATCGACGATCTGGAACAGATCCTCGAAACCCCGAAACCGGGCGAGGCCAATACCCCAGTCAAGGTCGCTTACAGTGTAGCACTGGCTTCGGTCATTGCCGCGTTCCGCGACGCCGACACCGAGTCGCGTCTGCTTCTGACCAGCCGGTACACCTTCGCGCTGACCGACTCGCGCGGCGACGATCTTGCCGCTCGGCTGGCACCCGTGCAGCTGCCGCCGATGGATGAGACGCAGCGCGACAAGCAGCTGCGCGCCGCGGCTCGCCTGGCCGGAGCCGAGCATGCCGGCGATGCCGCCGTTCAGAACCAAGCCGCCCTGGAAGCCAGGATCAAAAAGGCTGCGAACGGCAACCCCGGTCTTCAGGCGATCCTCTCTCGGCCGATGCTGAGCGGCGACACCGAAGCGACAATCAAGGCGGTGAAGGCGGTCGAGAGCTACCTTCAGTCGGGCGAGGTGCCGGAGAATTCGCACGCCGCGGCCGATTTCTTCACCCACGTGTCCCTCACGGCGTTCAAGGACATGCTGACCCCGCAGGAGACGCAACAGCTCCGCGCGACGACATTGTTCTCCATCCCGGTACCGCGCCCGGTCCTCGTCGCCGCCGGAGAAGCGGCTTGCGTCAAAGAACCGGTTCGCGCGATCGAGCGGTTACGCGGCCTTGGGTTGACCGATCTCTACCTCGCCGGAAGTGCGAAGGAGGAACTCGCCGTCAATTCTCTAGCGTGGCCGCTGGTGCCGGCTCTGAACGAAACAGAGAGCGCCCAAATCGCGGCGAGAGCCATTGCCCCGCTTTATGCCGGTTGGAAAGACGCCGATGGCGGGCTGCCGGAAGACGCGCGGGGGTGGGAGGCCGCGCGCCTGGCACTGCTCGGGGAAGCACCTCCCGATATAGTGAACGCAGGGTCGCTCGCTGCGGCGGTTTTCATATTCCATACCTTGCATCAAGCCGAGCAGGCCTTGGACCTTGTCCTCGCGGCGCTCTCGCTGCTGGATCGCGCCAAGGCGACCCCTGATCTGCATCTTCTTCGCCACGGAGTCGATTGCGCCGAGCGGTTGGGGAAAACGGAAATTCAGGAAATGCTGCTCGAGCGGGGTCTCGCGATCGGGGGTGGAGATCCTCGCGCCCGCGCAATGCTCCTTTCCGCAAGGGCTTCTCGGCTGATACGAACTGGCCGGATTGACGCGGCGGAAGAACTTTTAAAGGAAGCGGGATCGGTGTTTGAATCGCTCGGCGACATGCGCTCGCGCGCCGTGACGATAGGCAAAATCGCCGCCATCCTGCAGGCCCGCGGCCAACTCGACGAGGCGCTGAAAATCTGCAATGAGGAGCAGCTGCCAGCCTTTGAGCAGCTCGGCGACGTGCGCGAGCACGCCACGACAATGGACCGGATCGCCGACATCTTGCACGCCCGCGGCCAACTCGACGAGGCGTTGAAGATCCGCAACGAGGAGCTGCTACCGGTTTTTGACCAGCTCGGCGACGTGCGCTCGCGCGCCACCACAATGGGCAAAATCGCCGACATTTTGCAGGCCCGCGGCCAACTCGACGAGGCGCTGAAAATCCGCACCGACGAGGAGCTGCCGGTCTATGAGCGGCTCGGCGATGTGCGCTCGCGCGCCGTGACAATGGGCCAAATCGCCGACATCTTGCAGGCTCGCGGGCAACTCGACGAGGCGCTGAAAATCCGCACCGACGAGGAGCTGCCGGTCTATGAGCGGCTCGGCGACGTGCGCTCGCGCGCCATGACGATGGGCAAAATCGCCGACATCTTGCAGGCCTGCGGCCAGCTCGACGAGGCGCTGAAAATCCGCACTGACGAGGAGCTACCGGCCTATGAGCGGCTCGGCGACGTGCGCTCGCTGCTCGTCGGGCGAGCGAACCTCGCGATCGGCCTGTTGCAGCGCGGAGCCGACGGTGATCGAGACGAAGCGGGGCGGCTTCTGAGCCTAGCGCTCGTCGATGCGCAGAGGCTCGGGCTGCCCGAGGCGAGGCAGATCGACCAGATCTTGGAACAGACAAGATCCGGCCCGGTGCCGAGCGAAGGATCCGAAGAGACGCTGCCAAGCTCTCCGGTGCAGCGAGGTGAGGACAAGGGTCCCGAAAAAAGCTATTCCGCGGGACCCGGATGGGACGCCGTAACAGGCCTCGGCGGTCCACATGGGACCAAGTTGCTCGACCTCCTAGACCAGCCTCCCTCAATTGAGAGGCCATTCGATCCTGCGAGGGTGCCTCCTCCATCTCCGGCGCGTGGTATCTCCGAGCCGGAAGAGACCACCGGCGCCACGTCCCCGCGGCTGCAGGCGGATAAAGCGGAATATGTCGTGTGGTACGGGACCAACCGTCGGCCGAATGATGTCAGCGATGCCGGCAAAGCGTATTCGACCGCCCGCGACACTGTCGTGCACTACGGCTCGTGCCGGGTGTTCATCCCGCAGTCGCACAAGATCGGTTCGATCGGGTCGCCTTGGTGGAAGCGGCTGCTGACCTGGACCGACGACCGGTTGCGCCTGCTCTCGGTCGACGAATTCGAGCGGGGCGTCTATTGGAGCGGCATTGGGCGGCAGCTCGCCGCACTCGATGCAGACGAGCGCAGCGCATTAATCTTTGTGCACGGCTACAATGTCTCGTTTCAAGAGGCGGCATTGCGCGCGGCCCAGATCGGCTTCGACCTGTCGGTCAAAGGCGCGATGGCATTTTTCAGCTGGCCGTCACAGGGATCGACCGGCGGTTATCCCGCCGATGAGGCTACGATCGAGGCGAGCGAAGGCGTTATTGCCGATTTCATGACCGATTTCGCCGAGAAGAGCGGCGCCGCTGCAGTGCATATTATCGCACACAGCATGGGCAATCGCGGCGTTTTGCGCGCCATCAACCGGATTGCTGCAAAGGCCCAACAACGCACCGGAAAGCCTTTCGGCCAGATCATCCTGGCCGCCGCCGATGTCGATGCGGATGTCTTCCGGCAATTGAGCACGGCTTACGCGCAGGTCGCCAGCCGTACCACGCTCTATGTCTCAAAGCGCGATCTTGCGGTCGAGGCGTCGCGCTGGCTGCATAATTTCCCGCGCGCCGGGTTGATGCCACCCACCCTGGTATTACCCGCCATCGACACGATCAATGTGACGAATGTCGATCTGACGATGCTGGGCCACGGCTATGTCGCCGACGCCCGTGACGTGCTCATTGACATGCATGCGCTGATCACACAGGGCGCTCCGCCGGATAAACGGTTCGGTCTGCGCGAGGCGAAGAACGAGGAAGGCGAGCGCTATTGGCTCATTGGGGCATAGTGTCGCGAGAGCCGTCTCGGCATTGTGGGTGCTTCGAGACGCGCCCCGACCATGCCGGATCGCTCCTCAGCATGAGGAAGCAGTTTAATGGCATGCAAGAGACTTCGTCATCCTGAGGAGGCCGCAAGGCGGCCGTCTCGAAGGATGCGCCGATGCTGATCCGAGTGGTTCGATTTCCGCGCGGCGCGTCAGGTGCCGGTGCGCCGTAGTGGTGAACCCTCGCCTCCTGCATGCCGCCAGCCGGCCAGCTCGTCCCAGCTGTCGGCTTCCATGAACTGTGCCCAGCGACGGTAGAGGTTGCGCATCGGCTCCTCGCTCGACTGGGCCTGCGTGATTTCGACGACGCGGCCCGGCATGCGCAATCCGTCCCACTCCCAGCCCTCGACCGCACTACCCATCCCTTGCTCGTAGCAATAGGGATAGCGCCGGGCGATCGTGCCGCGGCTGGCGGAATGGGCGTAGTTCCAGTTCTCCATGTCGTCCTGCTCGGTCAGCCCCGCCGGACCCGAATAGCGGATGTAGTAGTCGCGCAGGAACCGCTTGACTTCGGCCGGTGCCTCCCGGTCGACGAGAAACCAGCGCCACACCTCGGTCTGGTGCGGCCCGCGCGGGTGCCACACCGCGATCGTGCGGGGCTGGCGCGGCAATAACGCCGTGTTCGGAAAAATCTCGCCGGGCGCGCCGATCAGCCGGCCGTGAGCGTCGGTTCGGCGGCGCCGCCGTTCCTCTTCGCAATGCCTGAAATATTCGGCGACCTCCGGCGAGTTCTGGTACGCAGGCGGGGTCGGCTGGTCCTTCGGCAAGGCATAGACGATCGTCTGATGGCCGCGGTCGGGAATGCAAACATGCAGGCGGCGGCTGATCATCCGTTCCGGCATGTCGCGCCGGCTCTGGCCGCTCGGTCCGATGCCGACGAGGTCGACCGAGCGGTGGCTGATGTTGTGGTAGGCGTCACCACTGAAGTTTTCCGCCGGGAATTTCCAGTTGCACGGGATCAGCCATTTCTGCACGCCGCACAACACCTCGGCCTGACCCTCGCGCCCGTCCCAGCCGTCGAGGATCAGGTCGAAGAAGGTCGCGAACTCGCCGAGATATTCGAGGAAGGGCGGGGCGGCGGGATCCCAGGTTGCCCAGACCGCACCCTTGTAATTGTATAACTGCGCAACCTCGACGAGGCCCCATTGCGAGCGGTCGAGCTTGGAGCGGTAAGCCTCACGGAAATAGGGGACGCCGACCAGCTTGCCGTCGGTCGAATAGCTCCAGCCGTGGTAAGGGCAGGTGAAGACGGCAGTGCTGCCCTCGTCGTAGCGGCACACCTTCATGCCGCGGTGCCGGCAGGAATTGAGGAAGACATGGATCTCGCCCGCCCGGTTGCGGCACAGGATCACCGACTCCTCACCCATCGAGGATACGAAGAAATCGCCGGCGTTTGGGATCTGGCTCTCATGCCCGACAAAGAGCCAGCACCGGGCGAACACCCGCTCCAGCTCCTCGCGGTAGATCTCGTCATTGACAAAGATCTCTCGGCTGATGTGGCCGGCCGCGAGATTCACGAGATCTTTGCGATAGCCTTCTTGTCGAGCCGTCGCCATCACCGCTCTCCTAGGTTCTGCCGCGCCTGGGATCTTCCGATTGATATGCCCTCACATCCTCGACCGGCGCACGCAGCTCGGTCCCGGCCATCGCCTCGAGGATCCGCGCGGCGATGGGAAAGCCTTCCTGCCCCCATCCCTTCGCCTGTGCCCGGCTCAGCACATCGTGCGCGAGGAGCCCCAAATGGGCGGGCGACGCGACATCACGCGCCAGATCGCAGGCCAGCTGGAGATCCTTCGCGACAATGTCGAGAGTTCCACCGGCGGTGAACGAGCCGGGCAGGACCGAGCGCGGGATGTTGTCGAAGGTCCGGCTGGCGCCAGCGCTGACCGGCACGATCTGCGCCAGGACGCCGAGGTCGATCCCCGCCTTCGCGCCGATCAGCATCCCTTCGAGCGCCGCGACGAAATTGGTATAGCCGAGATACTGCGTGACGAGCTTGGCGGTACACCCCGCGCCCGCCCCGCCCACATAGAAGATGTTCCCGGCCATCGCTGCGAGGAGCGGCCGGTATTTCGCGAAAACCGCGTCATCACCGCCGACCATGACCGTCATCGTCGGCGGCCGCCCGCTGACCGGCGCATCGAGCATCTCCAGACCACGCGCGCGGCAGGCCGCGGCGACGCGTCGCGCCACGGCCGGCGCATTTGTGGTCATGTCGATATAGGCGCCACCCTGCTGCAACCCGGCAAGGACCCCGCTCTCCGGGTCGAGCGCCACTTGCTCCACCTCGGCAGGGCCGGGCAATGAGGAGAACACCACCTCGCTCGAGCGGGCCACGGCAGCCGGATTTTCAGCCGGCCGCGCGCCGCGGGCGCAGAGCGCAGACATCGCATCGGGTCTGAC
>Ga0306920_100002229_pt1 | contig 24439 bp, 22 predicted proteins | sample flu12Cox44000170_FD_204666 | JGI IMG/M metagenome (GOLD analysis project Ga0306920, IMG submission 204666) | Lab enrichment of tropical soil microbial communities from Luquillo Experimental Forest, Puerto Rico - flux4day.12C.oxic.44.000.170 (v2)... | ecosystem: Environmental > Terrestrial >...
CAGACGAAGCTTGCGTTCTCGGTGCCCGGATCGGTGGAACGGATCGATGTAGCCTTGGGAGCCCACGTTGAGCGCGGCGCGACGCTAGCGCAGCTGGACGCAACGCCGTACGCGCTTGTCGCGCAACAAGCGCAAGCTGAAGCCAATGCTGCTAATGCCGGCGCGGCGGTCGCAAGCGTCGATCGTACGACGGTCAGATTACGCGTCGACGAAGCAGCTCTGGCACGCCAACGGCGTCTCTACCACGCAGGGGTCGTCGCCTTGCGCGACGTTGAGGCCGCTAAGGGGACGGTCGCGGCCGACCGCGCCGAAGCGCAGAGTGCGCGTCTGCAGGTCGCGCAGGCGCTAGCCCAATCGCGCGCCGCAAGTCTTCACGCGGACAGCACGAGCTACGACGTCAACCGCACGACGTTGCGTGCGCCGAGCGCCGGAGTCGTCGTCGGCATCTTCGTACAGCCCGGTCAGATGGTCGATCCGACAACGCCGGTGGTCGCGCTCGCATCGGTTGGTGAAGGCGTCGCGACGCTCGACGTTCCCGTTGCCCAGTTGCCGCGGATTGCGGTCGGCAATCCGGTTGAGCTTCACTCCAACGGCGCTCGCTGGGCCGGACGCGTTGCGGGCATCGCACCCGCGGTCGATCCGTCGACGGGGCTGGCAATCCTCAGCGTTTCGGGTGTCCCCGCTGATATCGCCGCTGGTACGCCGCTCGACGCGAGGGTCACGGTCGGCGCATTGCGCGGTCTCGTCGTTCCAAAAGATGCGGTGATCGAAGACCCGCAAACCGGCGCGCATCTGGTCTTCGTCGCAGAGCGCCAAACCGGCGGCGGAGTGCGCTTTGCGTCGCGCACGGTCACGCTCGGCGCACAAGACGACAAGTTTGCCAACATTACCTCAGGTCTGCACGCCGGCGATGAGGTTGCCGCCGAAGGCGCTATCGATCTTTTGGCGGCGCCGTAGGTTTGCTGCCGCAGAGGGCCGCGCTCGACAACACGGATTTCGCCACATCATTCTCGCGCGTCTGGGTTTGATCGATCGTCCAGGTCAATGCATCGAGTAGACGCGTAATCGGATTGTAGCCGACCGTCAAACCCGGAATCGTCGCCGGGTCGATCGTGTACGGATTGGGGGGAATCCCGGCGTAGTTTGGATTGCCGGTAAGCGGATTGGGCGTCGGCGTGGAGTTTGCATGCCGCGTGTCGGCCTGGCCGATCGCGCTGATGTAGGCCTCGCCGGCGTGCTGCAAGTCCGCCATCTGTTGCGTATCGACGAAACCGCTGATGATGTCGAGTGAAGCGTTTTGCGTGGCCAGCGCCTTCAGCAGCTTCTCGCGAATCTCTTGTAACTTCTTGTCGTCATCCGGAACGCCGGTGCCATGCGCCAATTGTGGGCTATCGAGTATCGTCTGAATCGCGATGATGTTGTTGGCGATCGGCCGAATCAGGTTCTCCATCCCGAGCAACGCCATATTCTGCGACATGTTTGAGGTAGAGCTGCCGGGGTCGCCCCCGCCGACATTAGGGTTCGGCGAGTAGCCACCTGGATCGCCACCGTAGAGCGCCGCGTCGTTGTACTTCTTGAAGAGCTCCGGACTCTTCTTGATCGTTGTGTCGTTCTGAAGCATCATCCCAATCGCAGGCGCGATGCGCTCGTGCAGCTCGCTGCAGAGCGGACGCGTCACTATGTGATAGATCTGCGGCGGTGGCGTTGCGGTCGCCGACGTCGACGCTCCCACCGCACTGGTCGAGAGCGTCGGGGCGATCGAAACGATTACCACGGTGGCCATCCAAGCAAGCCGCAAACTCATCAACGATTCCTACTCCTATCACGCCCGCTCGGCCCTGCTTGTGACTCCCACTCTCACCCTGAGCGAACTCCCAGTGTCACCCTGAGCGGAGTCGAAGGGTGACCGAGCCACTCACCTCTCCTCGAACACCGGCACTCGACATGAAGCCTCGGAGCCGCTCGTCGCTCGGCCCTCCTGGCTCGCTCCTGCTGCCTTCCTCCTCGCTCTCGCCATCCATGGCTCCGCTCGTCGTTCAGAGCCTCCTCGGCATCACGTCGAGTGTCGGCGTCCGAGTACGACGACTGTTGCCTACATCAGATATACTTTTTCAGCCAATCTAAGATGATGTGAAGCCGTTCGACGCGGTGAACCGGCGAACCGGTTCGCGAGAGGTCGTGGTTTTCGTTCGGCACGGCAACGTATTCAACGCTCCGGCCCAAGACTTTTAGCGCGGTGAACTCTTGAAGCGTCTGGTCGATCGGCGCGCGCGTATCTTCGTCGGCATGCAAGATCAAGACCGGAGTACGTACGTTTGCGACGTAGGTCAGTGGCGAGAACTTCGCATAGTCGGTGCTGGCCGGATCCCACGGCGGTCCCCACGTGTAGTAACCTCCGCCCAGGCCGTTCTTGCCGGCAAAATCCGCGGCGAGATTCTCGCTTTGGACGAAGCTGACCGCGCGCTCGGCGACCGCCGTCTTATAGCGGTCGGTGTGTGCGATCACCCAGAGTGTTGCATAGCCGCCGTACGATCCGCCCAAGACGGCTAAGCGCGTCCCATCGACGTCGGGCCGGCGCACGGCCGCGTCCATCACAGCCTGGACGTCCCGGAACATCGCGTCGCCGTAGTTATTTTCCAGCGACTCTTCGAACGCGTAGCCGTGTCCGGTACTGCCCGCCGGATCGCAAAAGACCACGTTGTAGCCGGCAGACGTGTACATCTGAAACTCATGGAAGAACGTCTCGCCGAACTGCGTCTCCGGGCCGCCGTGGATGTCGAGCAGCGTCGGATGTTTTTCACCCGGCGCTCCGACGGCCGGCATAAACCAGGCTTGCACCGTATAGCCGGCTGAATCTTTGACGGTAAATTCCTCCGGCTTGGAAAGCACGACTCCGGCGAGATAGGCGTCGTTGGAGTGCGTCACCTGGCGCGTCGCGCCGGAGCTCGTATCGGCGACGTACACGTCTGCGGGGTGCGCGAAGTCGCTATAGAGATAGGCTACCCGTGCTCCATCGCGCGAAACGCTGCACGACCATGCCTCGCCTTTTGCCGGCGTGACGTCGTGAAGCGTTCCGTTCGTTAAATCCAACGTGCGTATATTCGCGTAGCCCGGCCCGTCGACGTTGAGCAGCGCGAGGTCCCCCTGGGGAAGCGCCCATCCACAGAGCCCGCCGCCTTCTTTCATATCGGCTAAGAGCGTATCGCCTAACTGCACGGTATCGTGCGCGAGGATCACTCGCCGATCCGAGCCGTCAGGATTCGCCGAAACGACTGCGGGAAGCTCGGCGGCGTCCTTAATGTCGCCGCTGAAGAAGTAGACGCGTCGTCCGTCGTTGCTAAAAAAGAATCCGAAGTTGGCAGGCAGCGTCGAGGCGACTCTCTGCATGGCACCGCCCGAAGACGGAATCGTATAGACGTCGTTGACTCCTGCGTCGACCGACTCAGAGCGCAACGAGTCGAACAGAATCGTGCGATCGTCGGGCGACCACGCGTCGAAGGCCTCGGAGTACTTTCCCGAAGTCAGCTGCTTGGGATGCGAGCCCTCGGCGTCGATGATCCAAATATGCTGGTGCTGCTGATAAGTGTAGCCTTGACCGTTAGCCTCAAAGAAGAGTTGATCGATCGTGTGAATGTCGCTCTTCTTCTGCCCGCTCTTCGGCGTAAAACCGGCTTTTGCGAAATCTATGTACGCGTCGTGGTCGGGATCGGTCTGCGTAACGGTAAGTGCGATGCGGTCACCCGCATGCGAGACCACCGGGGCCGAAACACCATCCGCGACGTGCGTGAGCTGGGTAATCGCACCGGTTGCGAGCGTGTAGCGGTAGAGCTGCGGTTTCGCCTTCTCAACGGTTCTCACGAAGACGAAGCTACGGCTGTCCGGCATCCAAGCGTAGTCGGCGTCGCCGAGATGCTTGGTCACATTCGCGACGACCTTGCCGCTTGCAACGTCAACCAGCTCGATCGAGCGGTCGTACGTATTTTTCGGCCCATTCATTCGCGATGCCTCAACCAGCACACGGCTGCCGTCGGGTGAGATCACCGCGTTGCTTAACAACGTCAGCTTGAAGAGATCTTCCGGTGCGACCGGTGCCGCCCATGCCACTGTCGGTGCGACGCCAAAAGCGACAAACGCGAGAACTAGACTACGGATGCTCATGTCCCCTTCTGCGCGCCGGCGTAGAAAATCACCTTGAAGATCGCCTGAGGGACTGTCGTCAGCGCGTTGGGATTACCATAAGCCAGGTAGATCTCGCTGTTGCGCAGTCGCAGGTGGTATGCGATCGAGACGTTCGAGCAGGTGCCCATGCAGTTGCCGCCGCCGTTGGGAATGGGCGGGTAGCCGACGACGCGCCGAAGTCCGATGGCAAACGACGAGTTAGGCCCGATCTGATAAGCGTAGCTGACGCTCTCGAACCATTGAATCTTACTTTGGCCGACCGGCTCGTATTGCGCCGTGTCGTCGAGCGCCAGCGAGAGCGCGCCGTGATTGCCGACGCGAATTGTCGTTGTGCGGAACCACGTGTCGAGCCGTCCGGTCCCATAGCGCCCCGTGTTGTAGGAGATTGTCGTCGGTGTTGCCGATGCGCCGTGGTAGGGGAACTGGCCCGGATTGTTCGTCTGTAAGCCGCTATCGTAGGTGAACTGAAAGCCGGCATTCTGCGTGATCGGCGTCAAAACGTCGCCGAAGCGCCAGTAGTTGGATCCGCTGAAGACTTGAAGGTCGAGCTTGCTCTTGGTGAGGATATCAAAAAGAAGCGAGTTGTCGCTCTGCGCCTGGCCCATGGTTGGACCTTGGTAACGGTCCACTAAGCCGGCGATTCCGGCCGACACGAGCTTGTCGTTAGGGCTGAAATCCCAGATCTTGGCCGCGTAAAGCGCATAGCCCGCGATGCCCGTGTGCGAGATGAAGCCATCCGCCGGATTGAAGTACTCGCCGATCTTGCGCGTCGAGCCAAAGAATCCGAGGGTCTGATTCGCCCATCCGCCGCCGAATTCGTAGTATTGCGCCTGGTTCGGCGTCAGGACGTTCGTTCCGGAAACGTTGCCGTAGTTGACGTACGCGCTGATGTGCTTGAGGTCGTAGTAGTTGACTCCGGCCTCGGTCGCGACGTCGATGAAGCCCGGCTCGGTCACAGCGACTCGCTGAACGCTCGCATTCCACATCGTGCTCGCCGACGTGAAGTTGAGCGCGCTTGCAAGATCGTTACGATCGTTGTCGCCGATCGAGTCGAATGTTGCGAAGCCGATCGGACCTTGCTTTCCCTCGACGGCGTAGCCTTCACGCGGCGTTGGGATTGCCGGTGTGTAGAGCGACTGGATGTTCTGACATACGTTGCAATTGAACTGATTGTAGAAGCTCGCGGCTTGCGTGAAGAACGGGCGAACCTCGTTATAGTAGCGTTGGTAGACCGTCGGTGCGATCGTTTGCTGGTCGAGCTCGACATTCGAATAGTCCGGATGAAACGTCGAGTAAAACGAAGCGGTCGGCGTAATCGGTATGGAGAGATCCGCGCCCATCCGCGAGGTCGAGCCGCCGATACTCTTGCTCGCCGCCTCAGCTAACGCATAGATGGCGGCGCGCGGCTTGGGACGAGACATGCCCACTTTGAGCTGCGGCAGCGTGATACTCCCCGCGTGTGCGTAGTCGGCGTTCCCGTACGAGTCCGGCTGCATCTGCACGCGGTCGTACGACCAGACCTGCTGCTCGCCCGTGGAGCGCACGTACCGAACGAATTGCGCCTTCCACGTTCCGCCATGGGCGTTGCGGATCACGTCGAGCGGAATCTTCATCGTTACCGTGTAGCCGTCGCCGTGCACCGCGCCGTGTGACTCCCAGGTCGGCGAGTAGCCGGTGTTCTCCGACGAGTATTGGTAATGCGTTCCGTTCGGCGTCGAGTAGAATTGGTAGAAGTAGCCGCTGATTCCGTTGGGCCAAAGATCGACCCACACCTGGTCGTCGCTGCCTTGGCCGACGTCGTTCGTGTGCTGCAGCGCGACGATCGGCTCGTGCTGATGGACTTCAAATCGCACGTAGAGCGCGTGTCCGTCGGTAGATATCCACGCCTTCGTTGATTCGCTAGCGGGCTTCGACTGCACGGCGTTCCACGGCAGCGTGCAGCTCGCGGCGTTCGACCAAGCAGTGCTTGGGGCGGCTGGATCGAGCGGAGGATCTCCCGTCTGCGGCACGCCGAGCTGCGGATAAGCGAGCGCGTGCGCGGTGCTTGCAGCGATTCCCGCTACGAACGCGACCGCGATTCGCGCGTTCACGGCAGCGTTGCGCCGTCGAGCGGCGACTCGCTGTATTGGCGCAGCGTTGTCGCGTTGACCGGAGTGCAGCTGCCCGATCCCGATCCGTCACGGCAAATCAGCGCCCCGCGCAGATCGGCGCCGCGTACGTCGGCGTTGCGAAGGCTGGCGCAACCGATTCTTTCATCGTTGTGGAAGCAGAGCTTCGCATTGCGAAAATCGGCGTTGCGGAGATCCGCATTCGCGAAATCGACGCCTTCCAAATTGGCGCCTTCGAAACGTGCGCCGTGCGCTCGCGCATCGCGCATGTCGCTCCCGGGGATCGAAATGCCTGAGAGATCGCGCCCGTCGATCTGCGCGCCGGCAATGTCGCAGCCGGCGCACCGCCCGAGCAGCGCGCGGAGGTCCGCATCACTCGCGTCGCTGGGGACTCCGCGCAGGTCTGCGCCGGCTAATTTCGCACCGGTAAAGTTCGCACCGCGAATGTGCGCCCCGCGCAGGTTGACGCCGGCGAGTTTCGCGTCGCGAAAATCCGCTCCGCGTAAATCCGCATCGTTAAAGTCGACGCCCGAGAGGTTGGCGCTGCGGAAGCTCGCCCCACGCAGGTCGGTTCGAGCGAAGTCGACGCCGACGTACGAGACCCCGGCCAAGTTGGCCCCGTGCAGGTCGCGACCCGCGAAATCGCAACCGATGCAGCTCGTCGGCAGCCCCAGTGCGATGGCGAGCGTTAGTCCAATCATTCGCGTTTTCTCCTCTGTCGTAGCGTCCGAAGGGACGCAGGGAACCAAGCCTCATGCCACGAGGTCATTTTTTAGTCGTCCGGGGGACTAAAGGGTCAGCTTATCCTAGAGCGAGATCGAAGCAATTTCATTGGTCTAAGTCCGAAGCGATCACTTTCGCTTTTGAGAGGTCAACGCGCCGCAGGTCGACGCCGCTTAGGTCGCATCCGTTGATTATCGCTCCCGTGAAGTTTGCGCCGTCCAATGCTGCTTTGCTGAAATCGGAGCCGGTGAGTTGCGCCCCGGCGAAGTTGACGTTGCGCAGATTGGCGCCCGAAAAGTCGTCGCCGTTGGTGTGCACTCCGTGCAGATCGAGCCCGGCGAGGTAGGCGCGGCTGAAGTCGCAACCCTTGCAGCCGTTGAGCACGTCGCGCAACTGCGACGAGGCGAGCCGCGCGCCCGTGAACTGACCACCGGACATCTTCGCGCCGGTAAAGTCTACGCCGTCCAGGTTCGCCTTCGAGAAGTCGCAACCGGTCAAGCGCGCGTTACGGAACGAGGCTCCAGCGAGATTCGCTCCCGAAAAATCCGCGCCGGTGAACGAGCCGCCTGCGAAATTCACGCCGGAGAGATTGGCACCGGAGAAGTCGACGCCGTTATAGTTGCCGCCGTGAAGATCTCTTCCGGACCAGTTCACGCCGCTGAAATCGCAGCCGACGCACGAGTTCCCCTGCGCTATCGATGTCCCATGGAGTCCGGCCATGACTCCTGAAGTAATAGTGTGCGTGATGTTGTTGGCGAGCTGCTTTGCGTCGAACGAGGCTCTTTCTGCTTCTATCTGAGCCTTTGAAATATCAACGCGCGTCTTGCCCACGTTAACGTGCGTTGCCGGAACTTCCATGTGCATTCCAGGAACCTCGACGTGAGCCGCATGAACGTTCACGTGAGTCGCAGGAACCTCGACGTGCGTCGCCGGAACGGTCACGTGCGTCGCCGGAACGGTCACATGCGTCGCGGGAACCTCGACATGCGTCGCGGGAACCTCGACATGCGTCGCCGGAACGTCGACATGCGTCGCGGGAACCTCGACGTGCGTCGCCGCAACCGCGCCGCGAGTTTTCAATATGGGCACCGGCGTTGGCGTCGCCGTCGCCGTTGCCTTTGGTGCCGGCGTCCTCGTCGTTGCGACGGTCTGGTTTTTCATCGCGTGCTTTGCCGGTGCAGCCGAAACCGGCGCAGCCGGTTTGGCGGCGATGACGATCGGCGCTGCTGCAACTGAGGGCGCAACGAATGCAATGAGCAGCGTGATCGCTGCAACGATAGCCACCGCGGCTGCTGCCGGAGCCGGCGCGAAATTCGTGGCGATGTTACGTCCCACTCCGAGCAGACGCTCGATGCGCAACGAGATGTGCTTGCGCGTGGCAAAGACGCCCGGCGCAGGAATGGGGCGGCGTGGCCACGCCGCGCTCTCCGCCATTTTCGTCAAGCAGAGCGCGTACGGGCGCACCTGGCGAACGTACGAAAGCACCCAGTCGTCGCACGCGACCTCGCGCTCGAGGTCGAGTTGTTGTCCGACGAATTGCGCGGCTGGATTCCACCCGAGCAGCGCGTTGATGACGCGCTGCACGCCGTTCGTCCAGTCGTCCGCGCGGCGTAGATGCGCGAGCTCGTGCAGACAGATTTGGTCGACTTCCGGCTCGGAAAGATGCTCGAGCAACGAGCGCGGAATCAAAATCATCGCATCGAAAAGGCCGACTGCAACCGGAACGTCCGTCTCATCGCTCACGCAGAGACGGACGTCGCGCGTGCCTTTGTTCGCTCGCAGCCACTGCGGCATCGAATCGCGATACTCGACCGGAAGGGGCAGCGCATCCCATTTGAGCTGTTCAAGCCGCAGCAGGCCGATCGAGAGCCGCACCAGCGCGTAGCCCATCAGTAATAGCCAGACCGCGAAGATCGTGATCGCAAGCGGAGCGGAAAGCGTGACGCGCAGCCGCTCGGGCGCGAAGGGCACGGCGCTGGTGAACGACGCGTTTGGCGCGATAGCTTCCCGATGGGGAACGTGCACCCGGGGCGTCGTTCTCCAGTTCGTCTGAGGTGTGGTCGTTGAAGTCGAAATCGTTCGCACGGGCGTAAAGAACACGGCTGTGGTTACGACCGGAACGACGAACGCAGCCACAAGCGTGGCACTCCACACTACGTAGCGAGTTGCCGCGTTGATCTTGGGCCAGGCGCGCAGGAGCAACCATACGCAGCCGACGAGGAGGGCATTCTGCCAGAGCGCATTGAGCACCGTAGCCGATATCGCGCTCGCGGCGGTAACGAGTCCCGGTTCCCAGGCGGTCATTTGGGAGGCTCCTCGTACTGTTCGATCAGCGCCTTGAGGCGCTGCAACTCGTCGTCGGAAGGACGTTCCGTTTCGATCAGGCGTAGCGCGAGCGATCCAGCGCTGTTGTCAAAGAATTTTGAAAGAACGTGGCCGACTTCGTGTCCCGCTGCCTCCTCGCGGCCGAGCAGCGGGCGGTAGACAAAGGCGCGGCCGGCTTCCTCGTGCGCAACATATCCCTTGCGTTCGAGAATGCGCATCGTCGTCAACACGCTGTTGTAGGCGATCGGGGGAGGCGGCAGCGCGGCCGTGACTTCGGCGACGGTCGCCTGCTCGCGGTCCCAGAGCACCTCCATCAGGCGGAACTCGGCCTCGGTTAGCGTTGCGGAGCGTCGGCGTGCCACGTCTAGACCGTCGGGCCCCAGCCCGAAAAAACGCCGGACGGTACCATTGTGTCGGGAAGGCGCACCCGGGTCCGCGCACTGCGGGCGAGGTCTGCGCTCAAGAGATCCTTTCTCGGGGTCATGTTGCCTCCTCCAGTTCTCGCCACCCTGGCCTCCCCCAGTTCTTGTCATCCCGAGCGGAGTCGAAGGTGAGCTGTGTTCTTAAAGATTTAGTTGCATACTAACCCATCGGGAACCCGCTGTCAACTAATTATTTAGGAAATAGGGGAATGCGGCTGCGGTCTGCCAATAACGGAGGGCTAGTCCATTGCCCGACGATTCCCAATAGGAGAACAGATTGTTGCGAACGGCGCGTGTGTTGCTCGCGGTCTTAACGGTCGCCTTTTTAACCGCGTGCGGCGGCTACGGCACTACTGTGACGAGCGGCACGCCGACCCCGGGCCCCACGCCGACGCCCGCTGTCACCGCCCAGTACGCGATCCCGACCGCCTCGAGCCAGCCCGCCGGCATCGCTTTGGGTTCGGACGGAAACCTATGGTTCACCGAGTTTGCGGCGAGCAAGATCGGAATGCTCAACGCCGCTGGGACGATCTCGGAGGCCGTAACCCCGTCGAAACACTCAGCGCCTTACGGAATCGCTTCGGGCACGGCACCGAGCATCAATCTGTGGTTCGCTGAGTCGGCGCGCTGGTCAGTCGGTCAGATCACGACCAGCGGTCCACCGTATACCGAGTACACGCTGCCCGACCCCGCCGCCAAACCCGTGGGGTTAACGCTGGGGTCCGACGGCAATATGTGGCTCACCGATCCGGGAACGAACTCGATCTGGCGCGTCGAACAGTTCAAAATCAAACCGCATGTGAGGTTCACACAGTTCCGGCTCACCGGCAACGCGCAACCGTTTGCGATTACCAATGGGCCCGACGGTGCGCTCTGGTTCACGGAGCCCGGAACGAACAGCATCGGGCGCTTACCGATCACCGGCCGCCCGCTGCGCGAATACCCGGTCAAGACCGCCAACTCCGCGCCCACCGGCATCGCGCCCGGGCTCGACAACGCACTCTGGTTCACCGAAGCGAAGGTCAAACAGATCGGCCGAATTTCGGTCAGCGGCAACGTGCTCGCGGAGTATCCGCTGACCGGAGCGATGACGCCCAACGCGATCGTTCAGGGGATCGACGGAAACTTCTATTTTACGGATACGGCGCTGAACAAGATCGGCCAGTTTTTCCCGAGATCGCATCGCGTCAACTTCTATACGATTCCGACGCCCAACTCGGGCCCAACCGCGTTGACGCTGGGTGCCGACGATCAGGTCTATTTTGTCGAGATGCTCGGCAACAAGATCGCTCAGTTCCGGTACTTCAACGTTTAGCTTCGGGGGTGACCTCCGCGAGAGTCAACTCGGCAAGTCTTGCGACGCCCGCGCTCCCGGCGCCGACTAAGAAGTAGCGCGTACCTGCGCGCAGTACGTAGACCGCTGCGTGAGGTGAAAGCATCAGCGACTCGATAACGCACAAGCGGCGGTTCGACTGCGCCAGAAGTCTCGTCTTGCGAAGCGCGCGCCCTAACAGATAGAGCGCCGCGAGTACCATCCCAACAATCGCGACCTTGATCAGGTAACCCATCCAAAAACTCAAGTCGCCGGCTACCTCCGGGTGTCACCCTGAGCCGACCGATGCGACCGCCGGTTGGCGTCTTCAATCTCCTCTTCTTCGCGCCGTGCGCACTGCGCATCATAAGCGCGCCGCCGCCGTTCGAGCAGTTTTTCGATAACTCGGCGATCTCGACTCGCCGCGATGAGGGCCGCCTGCGCGCGCTCGAAGTCAGCCTCGAGCCGATTGGTTCGGCAACACCGCGCCGCAATCGCGGCATCGACGCAAGCCAGGTGCACAACTGAGAACCGGCCCGTCAACGCGGCACCGAGCTCGGTGGTGAGCCTGCTCACTTCACGAGCGTTATCGTCGAGCTCGCGACGCCGTGCTGCGTAGCTTTGACGCTGCTCTTCTTCAATGCGGCGACGAAGTTCGAGTAGCGGCTGCAAACCAAAGCGGAACTTCGCCGGCATACCGGAGAGAACTCCCCTAACGCGCCCTCAACGAGCCAACTGCGACCGTTCGCGTCCGACCGAAACGAGCTCGATCGGTACGCTGATCAGCTCGCGAATGCGTTCGACGTAGCGGCGCGCGGCTGACGGCAGCTCGCGGATGCGCCGGCACCCACCGATCGACTTGCTCCATCCTTCCAACTCTTCACTCTCGAGTTGCAACCCGGGCGTACCGGCGGCGCCGAAATCGGCGGATTTTCCGTCCAAGCAATAACCCGTTACGATCAACACTCGCTCGAAGCCATCAAGCACGTCGAGCTTCGTAATCACCGCGCTCGACAAACCATTGATGGCGACGGCATAGCGCGCAGCGACGGCGTCAAACCAGCCGCACCGCCGCGGTCGCCCCGTTACGGTGCCATATTCGTGGCCTTGACGCCGAAGGCGCTCGCCTCGCTCGTCACGCAGCTCTGAGGGGAATGGTCCGGCGCCTACACGCGTGCAATAGGCCTTGAGCACGCCGACAACGCGACCGATCGCATTTGGCCCTATGCCAAGCCCGATGCACGCGCCGCCTGCGATAGTGTGCGAGCTTGTGACGTAAGGGTACGTTCCATAATCGACGTCGAGCAGCGAGCCTTGCGCGCCTTCCAGCAACACCCGCTTTCCTTGCGCGAGCGATCGCTGCATGTACGCCACCCCATCGACGACATGCGGCATCAACCGCTTTACCGCTTCGATCGTGTCCTCCTGAGCAGAGCCTGCCGTGAGCGGAGTCGAAGGGGAGGGTGACCCGGCAATCACGTCTCCAAAACGCACGCCGCTGCGCGCGATGCGATCGACGTATGCCGGCCCGATACCTCGGCCGGTGGTCCCGAGCGCCTGGCCACGTTCCCGCTCCGCAGCCGCATCGCGCTCGAGATGATGCGACATAACCACGTGCGCGCGATCGGAGATCTTGACACGCGACGTATCGATACCCATTGCCTCGAGTGCGTCGAGCTCCGCGACGAGCGTGCGCGGATTGACCACCATCCCGCCGCCGACGAACAACTCCACGCGGGAATGAAGCGCACCCGACGGAACGATCCGTAGCGCCAGCTCCTTGTCACCAACGACGATCGAGTGACCCGCATTATCACCGCCGGCAAAGCGCGCGACTACGTCGTAATCCTTGGCGTAGAGATCGACGATGCGGCCTTTTCCCTCATCTCCCCACTGCAACCCAAGAATTACATCGGCTTTAGAAGGCACGGCTAATTGCTTATTGGTCGATTATTGCTATAACCTTCGGCCCTAGCGACGGTTCGAGCGAGGACCGTCTGACCAAGCGCCGGAGCCACGGATGGCGAGAGGCCCGAGGCAGACGATAGGAGCACGACTGAACGTCGTGCGACGAATGAGTTCGAGCTTGAATCGTCGCTAGGGCCGAAGGTGCGTCCAGCGACGAGCGGCTTCGAGCCACCCATGTACGCGCCGACGCCACGACCGCCTATTCCGTTCTGAACTCTAAGTCGCCGGTGTCCCCCATCGGAATCGGCGCCGTGGTTTCGAATTGCGTCATCACGAATTCTGAGAAGAGCGCATTGGGCCAACCGAAACTGCGCCGAGTATACTGTTGAGGGTTGTCGGGGTTAAAGGATTCGTGCAGTAGATGATCGCCGGGATCGCTCGCGAGGAGCTGACCCATCACGTCCTGTTTCTCGGCGCCGGTCGTGGCGGTCATCCCTTCAACGATGAGCGCGAGCGGCCAGATCCAGTGATCGGGAGTGTGGTAGCTGCCGATGCCGCGAGCCCAATGCCCCTGATAGAACGACGGATTGTCCTGCGAGAGTAAGAAGCGCCGGGTGTTTTCGTAGTAGCGGTCGTTCGGAGTAGTATAGCCGAAGTACGGCGCTGCGAGCAGGCTCGGAATATTGGCGTCGTCGGTGAGTATCGCGTGGCCGAGACCGTCGACTTCATAAGCGTAGATGTAGCCGTATTTCGGCACCAGCACCAAGCCGTACGTTTGGATCCCGCGCTGCACTTCATCGCGCAGGGCCTGCGCTTCGCGCGACTTCACGACGTCGTGGTAGACGCGCAGTTCGATCTCGGACATATCACCGAGCGCAACGACCGCGAACATCTCTGACGGTATCAGGAAATTGTAGTAGCAGGCATCGTCAGAGGGCCGAAAACCCGTCCAGATCATGCCGGTGTAGCTGACCGGGCGCCCGCGGCCGTCGCCGGCTAGCTCCTTGTGCGTGTACCGTGAGTATTGAGGATGATTTTGCTCGCGCTGCATTGTGGCGAGCACGTTGTCCAGCATCTTTGAGAAGTCGCCGGTAAAAATTGACGTATCGCCTGTGGTCTTCCAATAGCTCCAGGCGAGCGCCGTCGGATAGGCGAGCGAATCCAGCTCGAATTTCTGCTCCCAGACGCGATAGTCAAGCGTGTAGGCGTTTGCGTACGGGTCGATCTGCAGATACTTGACCATCCGGCTGATGATCGCGCGCAACAACGCTCTCACCTCGGGATCTTGCTTAGCGAAGAAGAGATACGGCCTGGCCTGCGCGCTGGCGTCGCGTAGCCATTCTGCCGGAATGTCGCCGGTCATGATGTAGGCGGTCCCGTCGGGCGCATACTGTGCCAGCCGGCTCGTGTCGAGCAAAGCCGAGCGAAACATGTCCTGAAGGCGAGCGTTCGGGTTGCGATAATCGGCCGCAGCTTGTTCGATCGAGTGAAGCTCGAGCGCGAGGCTTCGGAGCGGCAGAATTAATGGTACGCTCGCACACAACAGCGCGAGCCAAAACCTTATGCGAAGCTTGCGGCGCATTAAGCGGGCCAGCTTCCGTGTGCGTACAATGCGGGCAACTCCCGATAGCGTCCTAGATAATCGAGGCCGTAACCCACCACGTATACGTCAGGGACCTCGAAGCCCCTGTACTTAATTTCAATATCGACGATTCTCCTGTGCGGCCGGTCGAGGAGCGTGCAGACGGCAAGCGAGGCCGGGCAGCGCGCTAGCAGGGTCCGGTAGACGTAATGCAGGGTCAAGCCCGTGTCGACGGTGTCGTCGACGAGGATCACGTGGCGCCCCTCCACCGGAACGCTCGTGTCCTTTTCAAACGTGATCCCATCCCCGTCCCCATATTTGTTCACTGAGATGACGTCCAGGTGGCACGGGATGGTTACGGCGCGCGCCAGGTCAGCAAGAAAGGTTGCGGCCGCCGCTAGCAGGCCGATCATTAACGGCGTCTTATCGGCATAGTCGCGCGAGATCGCGGAGCCAATCTCGGCGACGCGCCCGGCGATCACTTCAGAATCAAACAGGGGCTCCCCGATCATGAGGCCCGCTGCATCGAGCGCGAAAAGACGCGTTCGACGTCGCGGCGGGTGAAGAGCTTGACATTGACGCGCGGATGGTGCGAGCGCATCAGCCGGAGCTTTCGGTTCTTCCTCGTATTGCGAGCCGGTTTGGCGACCGTAACCTCGATGTAGAGATCGTAGTCCGGAAGATAAAAATCCGGTGTGAAAAACTCCACCGGACGGCCGCGCTCGTTCCAGACAATCGGAAAACTTCGCGGTTCGTACTCCCAGGCGATTCGATAGAAATCGAAAAGGCGCGCGAGCTCGGCTTCACTCGCATGTGCGAAAGGCGCCCGGGGCATAGCCACGGGCTGTTATCTACGACGGACTCTGCCGATTATCCCGCTGGAAAACGCAAGATGAATCGGGCTCCGCCGAGTGCCGACGGTTCGACCCGAACGTCGCCGCCGGCGCGCTCCGCAATTGCTTTCACGACGGCCAAACCGATGCCGTTGCTCGTGCGCCCGGGGAGTGCGCTGCACACGCCCATCACAAAGATCGCTTCGTGTTGGGCCGGAGCGACGCCGGTACCGTCGTCCTCAACCGCTACCGCGACGAATCGTTCGTCGCAGTTACACCAAACTTCCACCGTTCCGTGCTCGCTGCCGTGCTTGACCCCGTTCTCGACGAGGTTTGCTAGCGCATGAACACAAGCATCGCCATCAACGCGCGCCGGTGCCGACTCGGGCAGATGGGCTCGTATCGTCACATGGCGGGCGGCGGCCAGCGGCGCGACCATCTCGATCGTCGCGTGGATCTGTTCGACCACGTTGCACGTGTCGGAGCGCGGACGCGGCGAGAGATCGAGCATCGAAAACTCCAGCATCCCCTCGACGAGTCGCCCCAACCGCAGCGCTTCGCGGCGTGCCGTCTCCAAAAAGCGCCGTGCGGTCGGCGGATCGAGCTCACCATCGAGCAGCGTCTCGATGTAGCCGCGAATTGAGGTGAGCGGCGTTCGCAGTTCGTGGCCGATGGCGGCGACCATTGAACGAGCTAACTGCTCGGGGCTCACGATAGGCGTGCGCAGTCGTTAGGGGCGTAGGAATTTGTAGCCAAACCCATGGACGGTCCGAAATAATGGGGGCAAGCGCCATGGTGCCTCTATCTTCTCGCGCAAGCGGTGAATGTGGACGTCGATAGTTCGCTCGTCGCCGTTGAAATCGAAGCCCCAAACGCGTTGCAGCAGCCAGTCGCGCGAGAGCGCGACCCCGACGTTATTGGCGAGCTCCATCAGCAGCGCGAATTCACGCGGTTTGAGCTTGCAATCGGTACCGTCGACGCGCGCCTCGCGTGCACCCTGGTCGATCTCCAGGCGTCCGAAGCGTAATACCGGACCCGATTCCGGAACAGGACGGCCGCTACGGCGCAGGATCGCCTTGATGCGAACCACGAGCTCACGCGCGGAGAACGGCTTGCACACGTAGTCGTCCGCGCCAAGCTCAAAGCCCAGTACACGATCGATCTCGTCGCAGCGCGCAGTCACCATCACGATCGGAACGTTGCGTTCCTCTCGCCGCAGGACACGTGCGATATCGTAACCGTTGACCCCGGGCAAGCCGACGTCGAGCACGAGCAAATCGGCGGCGCTGCGAGCTCGGCGCAGCGCCGCGTGACCGTCGGATGCGCTGACGACCGCGAAGCCTTCGCGCTCGAGATGGTGGGTCAGCAGTTCGCGGACTGCCGCATCATCTTCCGCGACGAGAATCGTTTGCGCCGCCACGCGGAAACGAGTACCCGCCTTCGCGTGCTACTGAGACAACTCCACGTGTGCGAGGGGGCCGAAGCGGGAGGCATGGTCGCGTAAGATGCGATAAATCGTGGCAGCGGGGAATCCGAAACGCTCGAGCCGTCGCGCCGCCGAAGGATAGCTCAGCACCGGATTCTTGCGCAGCATTCGCTCGAAAGCCGCCGCGCAGCGCGAACCTTCATCCTCATCGAGCGACGCGACCGCTTCGGCCGCGGCATCGGCGTCGATACCCTTGCTGATGAGCTCGCCGACAATCCGCTCGTTGCCGAGCGGCTTGCGCTTGCGCTCCGCATAGAGCCTTGCGTAGAGCCGATCGTCGAGGAAGCCTTCGCCCTTGCAGCGCTCGATCGCCGCGCGGGCAACGTCGTCGTCGAACCCTTTGCGTTCCAGATGCTGCCAGAGCCGAGCCTCAGGGCAGCGCTGCTTCGCCAGAAACGCTAATGCCGCACTAAACGCTCTTTTGTCATGCTCCGCCCGACCTGTCATGCTGAGCGTGTCGAAGCACTGTCGAAGGGGAAGGGTTAATCGAGAACGGCGGCGGGCGCTTTGCCGTTGTTCGAGGCAGTCTTGCTCAACGCTTCGCGGATCTTCGCTTCGATTTCCGCCGCAAGGTCGGCGTGTTCTTCCAAAAACGCTTTCGCATTCTCGCGTCCTTGACCGATCCGCTGATCGCCGTAAGTGTACCACGATCCGCTCTTGCCGACGATGTTCTGATCGAGCGCGACGTCGAGAATCGATCCCATTTTCGAGATGCCGTGACCGTAGGTGATGTCGAACTCTGCTTGCCGGAAGGGCGGCGCCACTTTATTCTTCACGACCTTCACGCGAGTTCGCGTACCGACGACGTCCTGTCCGACTTTGATCGTCTCGAGCTTGCGCACGTCGAGGCGCACCGACGCATAAAACTTCAGCGCGCGGCCGCCCGAGGTCGTTTCGGGATTACCGAACATCACACCGACTTTCTCGCGCAGCTGATTGATGAAGATCATGACCGTCTTGCTGCGGGAGATCGCGGCAGTGAGTTTGCGCAACGCCTGCGACATCAACCGCGCCTGCAATCCGACGTGGGCATCGCCCATGTCGCCCTCAAGCTCGGCACGCGTCACCAACGCGGCAACCGAGTCGACGACGACGACGTCGACGGCGTTGCTGCGCGTTAACATCTCGGCGATCTCCAATGCCTGTTCGCCGGTATCTGGCTGCGAGACGAGCAGGTTATCGAGATCGACGCCGAGGGCGGCCGCGTAGTTCGGATCGAGCGCATGTTCCACGTCGATGAAGGCCGCTGTGCCGCCGGGCTTCTGCGCTTCAGCGATTGCGTGCAGCGCCAGGGTCGTCTTGCCGCTCGACTCAGGACCGTAGATTTCAACAATCCGCCCGCGTGGAAACCCGCCGACGCCAAGAGCTAGATCGAGCGCGATTGACCCGCTGGGGATGATTTCAAACGCCATCCGTTCCTGAAAATCACCCATGCGCATGATCGAGCCTTTCCCGAACTGCCGCTCGATTTGGGCGAGCGCGTTGGTGAGGGCAAGCTGCCGTTCATCTTCTGCTGCCATTTTGTTCCTTTCTTCGTTAGTGCACGCTGGACTGTACCCCAGCGCGCCCCCACGCCGACTAATCGCGGCGCGGGACCCCTCGGCTTACATCACGCTCTCACGCATGAGTGCCAAGTGGGTGGCATTCTTCTTCAAAGAGCGCGTCGATGAACTCCGCGGGAACGAAGGGACGCAAATCGTCCACGCCTTCACCTAAGCCGACAAACTTGATCGGCACCTCCAGTTCGTCGACGATTGCAACCAACACGCCGCCCTTGGCCGTCGAATCCAGCTTGGTAAAGATAATTCCGGTGAGCTCGGCTGCGGCATGAAAGAGCTTGGCCTGTGAGATTGCATTCTGTCCGTTCGTGCCGTCAACGACGAGGAGCGTTTCGGCCGGCGGCTCGCCCAGCTCGCGCTCGATCACTCGGCGCATTTTTTTGAGCTCTTCCATCAAATTCGTCTTGGTCTGAAGCCGGCCGGCGGTATCGATCAGCACAACGTCGACGCTGCGGGCTTTGGCGGCGCGCACACCGTCAAAGACGACCGACGCCGGATCCGCGCCTTCCGCGCCGCGAATCAGCGCGCTTCCGCTGTGCTGTGCCCACACTGAAAGCTGCTCGGTGGCGGCAGCGCGAAACGTGTCTGCCGCGACGAGCAGTACGCTCTTGCCTTCCTTCTGTAAGCGCATGGCGAGCTTGCCGATGGTCGTCGTTTTACCGCTGCCATTGACACCGACGACGAGCATCACGGCAGGCACGCGGTCGAGCCGTAACTCGCCGCCAGGAAGCGTGAGGAAACGCTCAACGTCCTTTCGGAAACGCGCCACCGCCTGATCGGCGGTCGTCCAGGCTTCCTGCTTGGCCACGGTCTGCAAACCGGTGATGATCTTCGAGGTGGTCGGAACTCCGAAATCGGCTAGAATCAGCGTCTCTTCGAGCTCATCCCAGAACTCGGGCGTCAGCGGCCGTTCGGGACGGCCGAGCCTCGAAACCGCGGTAAAGGCCTCACGCGCCTTGCCTAGTGACGAGCGCAACCGCGAAAGCCAACTCACCTCGCGGCCCCTCTACCGTTCACGCTACCGACTCTACCATGCGAACGTATGTTCGTCAAATCTGCCACCCTAAGCGGAGTCGAAGGGTAACCCAGCAACTTACGTCGATGCTGCGGCCTTCGCTGCCGCCGCGTTCTCGCGGCGGCGTTCGCGCAGGAATTGAAAGAACTCGACTCCCTCGCGCAGCCGGCGTTTCATCACCTGGCGGTCGCCGATCATCCCGCCCAGCAGTGAGAACATCTTCCGCGGCCTGAAATAGAAGCGGCGATAGAACTCGTCGACCGACTCGAACATCATCGTCGAAGTTAAGCCGGGATAGTTGAGCGCCGCGTGCTGAACGCCGTGCGTATCGACGAGGTCGCTGTTCTGCGCTTCGAGCCAGCCGCTCTCCTGAGCTTGCTTATAAAGGTAGGTGCCGGGATATGGCGCGGCGAGCGAGACTTGAATCGTCTCGGGGTCCATTTCGCACGCGAAGTCGATAGTTTCGCGGATCGTCTCCGGTGTTTCGCCCGGCATGCCTAAAATGAAAGTTCCGTGCACCTTGATTCCAAGCTCGCGGCAATCTTTCGAAAAGCGCCGGATGATATCGAGGCGCGTACCCTTCTTCATATTATTGAGTACCTGCTGATTGCCCGATTCGTAACCGACCAGCAGTAGGCGCAAACCGTTCGCCTTCATGATCTCCAGCGTCGCGCGCGGCACGTTCGGCTTCGCGTTGCACGACCAGGTGATGCCGATGCGGCCGAGCTCGCGCGCTATCGCCTCGACCCTCGGAATATTGTCGGTCAACGTATCGTCGTCGAAGAAAAACTCGCTCACCTCTGGGAAGAGCACCTTCGCCCGAGCCATTTCTGCCGCAACGCTCTCGACGCTGCGCACTCGATAAAGATGGCCCCCGATCGTTTGCGGCCAGAGACAGAACGTGCATCTCGATTTACAGCCGCGTCCTGTGTAGAGCGAGAGATACGGATGCTGCAAATAGCCGTTGAAGTAATTTGGAATCGTCAAGTCTCGCCGGTAGACGTCCAGCACCGACGGAAACGCATCCATGTCGGTGATCGTTGGGCGCTCCGCTGTTCGTACGACGGAGCCGTTCTCGCGGTAGGCGAGCCCGTCGATCTCGTTCAGCGGTTTGCCGGAGGCAACGTCCACACAGGTATAATCGAACTCTCCGACGCTGACCCAGTCGACGGCGGGCGCGCCGCGCAGCGATTCTACGGGAAGCACCCCGACGTGCGCCCCGACCATCCCGACCAGGACGTCAGGATTCTCAGTCTTGAGAAGCGCCGCAAATCTCGCATCGTTGGCAAACGACGGAGTACTCGTATGAAGAACGATCGAGTCGTATTCCTTTGCCAGCGGTGCCACCTGGTCGACCGACAAGTCGTCGGGCGGAGCGTCGATGAGCTTGCTTCCAGGCACCATCGCGGCGGGTTGCGCGAGCCACGTTGGATACCAAAACGAGCGCACCTCGCGACGGCATTGATAGCGCGACCCTGCACCGCCGTCGTAGCCTTCAAAGCTCGGCGGATTCAGGAACAGGGTCTTGCGGGCGTCGGGCATCTACACTTCTCCTCCGGCACCTGGGTTTTCTGCGCGCCCCACAAAGCCTGCCGCGCTATTGCGCCGAGATCGAGTGGACCGCGTTCTCGAGGTTGGTGAAACGCCGAAAGTTGGAGTAGCTGAACTCTACCGTCGCGCCTGCTGAGAAGAACCCGTATCTTCCCTTATATTGTTGCGTCTCGTCGGTAATCGCCCAGTAGCCCGGCAGCACCTCCGAGCGGCGGTCGGTTATGGTTCCCGACCTTGCGTGCGGAGGCAGCGTGTTTGGCTGGTAGGTAAAGGCGACGACATTGTTGCCGCCGTCGTAGGTGAAGTTGCCGTTTCCATGTGACTCGTCGCGCAGAGTCGACGTAAAGTCGATTCGTTGCGCCGCCGTATTCTGATATTGATACGCGCCGAAGTTCTTTGAATCGAAGGGCAGTGCGAAGCCGCCGCCGGTTTTTGGATGTACATAGGATTGCGCCAAAGCCGACTGGGACGCAGCGCTTACCGGCTTTCCGTCGATCGTGTAGCTGACGACGTGCACCTTCACGATAGCGCCGTCTTCGTAAACACCGTCGAGTGTGAAGTCCTCATGACGCCCCATCGGGCCGGCGTGCACGTCGAATACCCGGTGCAGCCGAAAGCTCACGACTCCGCGCGTCGATTCGGTGAACCTTTGCGCCACGAGGGTCAGAGCTGGTGGCGCGCCCGGCGGCAGTTCCATACAGAGGCCTCTCCGCGACCTCATACCCTCTTCGCGCGCCGCTTAACGCGATACTGCCGGCGGGCGAATGAAAGCTAAGGCGTTTCTAAGATGCCGTCGAGACGTACATGAAACGGTTCTTCAAGTCGAGTGTGAAACTTCGATTCTCCCAGAATGCGTTGCCGACATTGCAATCGTAGATTAGATTAGCAAAGGTCACGGACGGTTGAGTGATCGTCGTTTCAGGAACACCGTCAATCGAGATCGCAGAGATGCGAGCTTTGACTTGATCGCCCGATGGTGAGGAAACGTGCTGCAATCCGGGATCGCTCAGGTTGACGCCAAGAGACGGGGCGAGGCTTTTGTCGATCATGATGCCCTGCGAACCGGTATCGATTTCGCAGAGCCCGGTCTTACCGTTGCCAAAGTTGAAGCGCGCAAAGATCCCCAGCGCAATCGCCAGATCGTCTTGTAACACGAGCGGAACGCGGAGTGCAGTACGCGTGCGCTCGGGAAAGCTTTGCGCGTCTTCGATGATGATTTGGTTGTTGCGAAAGTCGAACGTCGTCACGATGTCACGGAAAGCCGTAGCGGAGATTAGTCCCTCGACTCCGGTGCCGTCCAGACCGCTCCAAATACCGACGTGCGGCGCAGCGATATTCACCCCACCGATCGCCAGGCTAACGACGATCCCTAAGGGCAGATCGACGCGTTCACCGGTGAGGCGTAAGCTCACGTACTTGCCCTTTACGATAACGAGTCGGCGGCCTAGTGCAGAGGAGAGGACGTCGACGCCGGCACCCAAGTCGACGAGCATCGGCACCGGCGCCTGTCCATCTACCGATCCCTGCACTTGGATCAATCCGCCTTTGACGTTCGTGAAGGGAATCGTATCGACCGCGAGCCCGGCTCGCGGTGCGGCCAAAAAGAACGCAATGGTTGCAGCCGTCCCGATCCAACGCGGCCGCATCACGGTAGACGCTCCGCAGCGGTTAGCTCGGTCCGCAACTTGCTCTCTTCGGTCCGCGCTCGTGCATCGAGCATGTCGAAGACCGCGTACTGCGCGGCCGTCGGTCGAGCGTACGCAAGGTCCAATTCGGCGGCGAGATACGCGAGGTGGCTGCGCAGCTTGGCCTCGTGGAGCAGCGTCCCTTCACTGGAGAGAATTTGCAGCTGCACGACGCCGCCGATCTCCTCGTCGAGCGCGGCGACCGCCGCGTTAGCTTGCGGGGATGCATCCGGATGCGCTGCCAGCCTGCGTTGCAACCCGTCGCGCGCGTCGATCGCGGCGTTGATCGTGCGGTCGAGCGTATCCAAGTCGCTGTGAATGCGCAGCGCGAGCGCGAGGCGAGCCGCCAGCGCATCCTGCGATACGTGCAAACGTGGATCGAGCTCCACATCGAACGATCGCTGCTGCGTCTGCCCGCCGTAGTTCAACGGTACCGTGTCGCGGCCGGGCACGACCGTCGGTCCATCGACTTCGTCGTTAAGCCCGCCGGCTGCGATCGGTGGGTTAAAACCCTTCGCTTCCATGGCATCCGGGTAGCGCAGGTTCCATTGAAAGCTATTCATTCCGGTTCCGATTTCGGTCAGTTTGAACCGCTCCTCATTCCGCAACGCGGTGGGCTGCCAGCGCCCGCTCGAGGCCAGGCTCGGCTGCGGATGCCTAGGGCGCAGATGTAAGGTGAAGCTGGCAACCGTTCTGTTCTGCGAGTCGGCGAATGTTAGTGAGACGGGCGTCTTTCCATCGTAACTCGACGGAATGTTAAAGAATACCGTCGCGCCGAACGGCGGGTTCGGCCCCGCCGCGAGAGGGAGAAACGCCCCAGCGCCATAGGCGTGGGTCAGCCACGCGTTCTGCGGTGCAAAGAGATAGAGTGCGCCGGAATCTGCGGGCGGGGAATTGGCGAGCTGTTCGAGCAGCGTCAAGTTGTCGAGCACCCAAAATGCGCGCCCGTGCGTAGCAATAACGACCGCCCCTTGGCGCGTGTCGATCGCGATGTCGCGCACCTGTGAGGGTGGGCGATTGAGCGAGAGCGGCTGCCACTGCGCGCCCGCGTTAAAACTCACGAACAGCGCGCTCTTCGTGCCGAGTAGCAGGAGCTTAGGATCGCCGGGATCTTGGCGCACGACGAACGCGTACTGCTCGCTCGGAAGCCCAGCCGTTATCGGCACCCAGCTCTTGCCGTAGTCTTGCGTTTCGAAGACGTACGAATGGAGATCGTCCCACATATAGCGCGACGCCGTCAGATACGCGGTGCCCTTTGCGGCGTGCGAAGGTTCGATCGACGTAATCTGCGCCCATTGCGGCAGCGCCGGAGGCGTCACGTCTTGCCAGTGGGCGCCGCCATCGAGCGTCACGTGAACGAGCCCGTCATCGGAACCCGCCCATAGCAACTGCGCGTCGAGCGGTGACACAGCCAGCGACGCGATGCCGGGAAAGACTTCGGCGCTGGTTTGATCGAGGTCGATCGGTCCGCCCGTCGGGGCTTCGGAGCGCGTGTCGTTGCGTGTAAGATCCGGACTGATCGTGCGCCAGCTTTGCCCGTAATCGTCGCTGGACAGAACAAATTGCGCACCGACGAGCAGCTGTTTAGGATTCGCCGGCGAGAAGAGAATCGGGTGCGTCCATCCGAAGCGGTATCGCAGCTCCTCTGAAGCAGCGCCCTCTTGATAGTACGGCCAGGGACTCACGCTCTCGTACTGATTCGTTAAGCTGTCATAGCGCAGAAAGATGCTGTAATAGCCGCTGCCGTAAGT
>Ga0306920_100002230_pt1 | contig 24431 bp, 21 predicted proteins | sample flu12Cox44000170_FD_204666 | JGI IMG/M metagenome (GOLD analysis project Ga0306920, IMG submission 204666) | Lab enrichment of tropical soil microbial communities from Luquillo Experimental Forest, Puerto Rico - flux4day.12C.oxic.44.000.170 (v2)... | ecosystem: Environmental > Terrestrial >...
TGAATAGCGGTCCCGTTGACCGGATGACCCGATCATTTTCGCTTTGGCCAGGACGAAAGAGCGGGCGGTACGCAAGTCGCCGGCGATCTCGTAGGCGAGCCTTTCTTTCAGGCCGGGTCCGAACAGTGCGTAGCGTCACGGCTCTCTTGACAGTGGCAACGTCGCCACCACTGCCAGCTGAGCCGCACGGGTTGGCCATGATAGCTGGCGCAACTGTTGGAGATGCCAGCGCCCATGGCATGGTTGATTTTCATGTCGCCGATGCCGTCAGGGCCGATGCCGTCAGAATCGTCCAACCCCGGCCTTCAAGACGGGTGAACGTGCGCTCAAACCGATGCCGTCCCCGGGGTTCAGCGCGGAAAAGGATCGCGATCGATGATGAACCAAGAATGAGTCGACGGCATAAGTATTCCCGCCGGCACCGATCTCTTCAGAAAAATTGACTTTTACAAATGAATCTTGTTGACATATGCTAGGCATATGCTAAAATGGAGGTAGTGCGATGCATTCAGAACGTCATGTCAGACTCTTCAGAAATGGCCGCAACCAAGCAGTGCGCATTCCCCGTGAGTTCGAGTTCTCGGTTCAGGAGGCCATCATGCGCAAGGAGGGACAGCGACTGATCATCGAGCCCGCTCCCCCAAAATCCCTGCTGGCCGTACTGTCGACGCTGGCGCCGCTTGACGAGGCCTTTCCGCTTATCGCGGACTCTCCCCTCGATCCCGTCAATCTCTGATGCGCTACCTGCTCGACACGAACATGGTCTCCGATCTCGTCCGCAACCCGCAAGGAAGCGTGGCCCAGCACATCCGCAAGGTCGGCGAAGCGCAAGTCTGCACCAGCGTCCTTGTCGCCGCAGAATTGCGATACGCGGCAGCTGAAAGAAAGTCGCCTCGCCTATGGGCCCAGCTTGAAGCGGTGCTTGGCGCACTTGAGGTTTTGCCCTTCAAGGCACCCGCGGATGCTGCTTATGGATTGCTGCGTACACGCCTGGGGCGAGTTGACCCGTCAATCGGCGCTAATGACCTGCTCATTGCCGCTCATGCGATGACCCTCGGTTGCACGGTCGTCACTGATAGCGAAAAGGAGTTCGCCTGCATCGAAAGTCTGCCCCTCGAGAATTGGCTGCGCTAAGTCTTGAATCCCAGAGCTAGTTGAAATCTCCCTGACCCGCGTCCTCCGCGCGACCGGTCGCTTGGTTGAGGACAGATCGGACGCTGCATGCGAAGGCTTCCGGGCCAAGCTCCTCGGCAGCGCGTTGCAGGGAATTGGCACGTAGACTGTTCCACAGGCTTTCGTCGCTGTAGAGCCGACGGCATTGTTCGGCGAAGGTGACTGCATCGGGGGCAACGAGAAAGTCGACGCCGTCGCGCCACCCCAACTGACAGGCAATTACGCCCGATACCACGAGTGGTACACCTCGCGCGGCCGCTTCGTGGGCCTTAAATGGTAGCCCAGCGGCAAAACGTGTTGGCACGACGAACACGCGTGCGCTCTCGTACAGAGGTTGTAAGTCCGGTTGCGGTCCAAGAACACGGACGGAAGGGCTCCCGAGATCGCCGAGATACTCGTCGGTGCCATAACCCGCGATGACAAGTGTAGCTCCTGTAGTTTTCTCTACACTGGCCCAGATTTCACTGCAAAAATATCGCACCGAGTCAGCATTGGGATCTCCGCGGCCGTGAACGGCTCCGATGAACAAGAATGTGCGGCGCTCAGCGAAAGCAGTCGACGTCGGCGCCACGGGAATGCGGTGCCCCACGATGTGCACGGAGCGCACCCCTGCCTGCACCATGGCGCGGCGGTCGCGTTCCCCGACCACGACCACTGCGTCAGCACACTTGGCCAGGGCGAACTCATCTTCGACAACCGGCCCGGAGACGACCGTTCCCCGCGAACCTTTGACTTGCGACTCCAGTTGTCCCCTCTCAGCAAAAATCGCTTCCGCGTCGTAAATCAGACGGAAACGGCGCTCCGGCGAGACCGCCAAGCCTGCCTTCAGCAGAACGTCCAGATTATGCGGTCGGCTCACCCAGACGAGATCGGAGCAGGGAATGCGCTCACCGATGACGGCCTCGCGGTCGCGCAGGCCATCGAACAGTTCAACTTCCTGCGGTATATCGGAACGCTCGTCACCAAAGAAAGGGAAGCTGATGGCGACGCAGGTGACGTGATGTCCCTCTGCCACCAACGATGAGAGGATGTCGTTGCTTCGCGGAAAGCCAGAGCCCAGGCTGCGGTGCGGAATCCGGTCGTCAACGTAGAGGATGCGTAGGCCCTTGGTACCAACCGCGATGCGCGCGGCGCAGATGTTCTCCGGCTTCGGCTCGTAGTGATGCGCGAGGGTTTTTTGCCACTTGGAGTAGAACTTTTTTTGATGCTGCGCCATCAAGGCAGTCGCGAACTCGTTGCCGCCGGAGCTGGCGGATTCGTAGTGATTAATCACCGCGAGCGGCTCGTAAATGACCCGGTAGCCGCGCTGCCACAGCGTCATGCAGTAGTCAGTATCCTCGTAATAGGCGGGCGCGAACTCGGCGAGGAACCCGCCAAGCTCGGCAAAGAGACGGCGGGGCGTGAGCAGAAACACGCCGGAGCAGTAGTCCACCGGGCGTCGGAAGTTGTATTGCGGCGCGTCGGGATTGTCGGCGCGCCCGTACCCCAGAGCGCTCCCATCCGACCAGATCATGCTGCCTGCCTCTTGCAGCGCGCCGCTGGCCAGCAGGATCTTGCCGCCAACGGCGCCCACGGTAGGATCGCGGAAGTTTGCCAGTGCTGCCTGGATCGCGTTCTGCTTCAGCAGCGCATCGTTGTTGAAGAAGCACAGGTATTCGCCCCGGGCGCGCTCGGCGCCCTGCATGCAGGCGGGCCCGAAGCCCAGGTTGGTTTCATTACGAATAATCTGCGCGCCCTCGATGTGGTCGAGCATCGCGCCGCTCTGGTCGGTCGAGCCGTTGTCGACCAGGATCAACTCGCAGCCGACGTTGGCTCTGGCTAGTACCGACTCGATGCTGAGCAGCGACAGGTGCGCCTTGTTATGCAATACCAAGATGAACGAGACCTTGGGCTGTGCCGCGGCCGGGACCTCCAGGTGCTCGTCTTGATCCAGCAGCCTTCGCAAACGGGCACGTCCTTTGTTGTCCCAGGCCTGCTGCGCTGCCTTGATGCCCGAGAGGAACGAGCGCTTCTTGCGATCGAGGGCGTAATTCAGGCACCAGGTGAGCAGGCGTTGTCTGGTCTCGGCGGGTGCAGGCAGGCGACGACACACGGCCTGAGCAAGCCGGAAGCGCTCCTCAAAGTTCCCGGGCCCGAAAGCTCGAAACAGGATGCGCGCACGTCGTTTCTGTGCTGTGATGACTTCTTTCAGAGTTGGCAAGGGCAGTCTCGGGTTCCATCGCGAGCGGTGCTGCTTTTTCGATTGTAGCGGAGGACAGGTCGCGTCTCGGGGGCAGGAAGAACTGAGCCAGCTGATTCGTCCCTGCGGGCCTGCGTTCGCCCGCCGGTTTTTTTGAGGGGAGCAAGGTCGCAATCGTGGCGGCCGCATCGATGGCCGCAAAAGAAAAGCAGACCAAAGACTTTTAATTAAGCGGTGCTTTTTCCTACCAGTAATACTCGATGGCCGCTATCCGGTATGGGATGAGGCTCCTCCCAGGCAAATCTTCCTGAAGTGTGCGCGTGAACGCTCGCGAGCTGGTTGGTCGCGATCAGCAAAGCCAGCCTTCCGCCCGGCACGACTAATCCCTCGCTCACGGCGAGCGCACGTTCGAATCGTTCGACCGCACGAAGTGTGACGAGGTCCGCAGTTTGGTCCCACTGTTCGGCTCGTCCGTAAAAGACCTCTGCCTCAGTCAGTCCCAGCGTGCGAATCACCTCGCGAAGGAACGTGGCCTTCTTGTTCTGCGACTCGATGAGCGTCAACTTGCAACGCGGAGCAAAAAGCTTGAGGGGGATTCCGGGGAAGCCAGCGCCGGAACCGACATCAGCGAGGCCAAGGGTCGAATCGTGGTCACCACCGAGGAGCGCGCGTGCTGCGAACAGCGACTCGCCAAAGTGCCGGGCAACGATCTGTCCGGAATCGCGCACCGCGCTAAGGTTGGTGCGAGAATTCCAGCGCAGCAGCAGGTCAAGGTAAGCGCTGACCTGCTCCAGCAGCGCAGGCGGCAGACCGGGCGCGAAGGGCTCCAGTAGTTCGGCAATGCGCAGAATTTCCATCGGTGCGCCTTGTGACGCCAGCATCCAGCATGACATGATTGCAACCGAAATGAACACATCGCAGAGAAGCTTTACGGGGGTCACGTTAAGGGGACTGCCGGTGCATCTCGTCATGGATTGGCCATTCCATCGCTCCGAAGGCGGGAGCGATTGGTACGTCGTTCACGGACGTATGCACCTGGCGGATGGCGGCGAACTGCATGCCGACATTGCGCTCAATCTTTCGCAGACGATTCGCGAAACACTGCCCGCCCTGGACAGCGATCTGGCGTTTTGGGTCTCGATCAACACCGCTCGCAAAGCGCTCGATGACCGTCAACTGGAACTGTTGAAGTCGGGCAAGCGCCAGCCGGTGCCCGTTTCGAGCCGCAGCTACAGCATTCGACACAGGCATTTCGCGTTTTGGACGGCCACATCCGGGCAGCTCTCCGAGTTTGTGGCTGGCAAGGTGTTTTGGGGCAGCGGCGGCCAGCGCCAACCGGTGCTCATCGCCGATCCGTGCGACGCGCAATATCTTGGCGCTGCTGATCCGGACATGATGGACAAGCTGCTTGCCGCGGCGAAGGATTTGAGGTCACGAGGCATGATTGAGTTCGTCGGCGGCTCGGCGCGTGCCACCCATGAACTCGTGGCACAGGCGTCAGCGTTCTATGCAGCCAAAAATCAAGCCCTGGAGGAGCTGCATGCCAAGCACGCCTTCGAGCGGGGACGAGAATGAGGCTGACCTTGCACGAGCGGGCAATCGCGGTGCGATACCGAGCGTGACTTGCACGCGGTAAAGGCAGGGTCAACTCTCAGCGCGCGCCTGTCGTTTTCCGGTGTTCTTTTTCAGATATAGATCCGCGACGCTAATCCTGGACTGACCCATTGCCACCCCTACCTGGAAAAATTGGCGCTCCCACAGCGGGAACTCGGGTTACGATAACCCGTTCCGCAATTCTAAGGAGGAGTTGTTCGCCGGCTCTTTGAGCCAGCACCACCTTAGTCTGTAGATCTTGGGGGAGGAGAGAGGAATGAGGACGTTACGATTCACCGGGCTGATCGGGTTTGTCTTATTTCTGGTTGCGACCACTGTGTCACAAACGACGCCAGCCACAACCACGCCGAGCACTACGACCGGAGCCAATGCAGCGCCGGGTGCACCTGCCGCACAACAGGGACGCAAGAAGCGCATTGCGATCTTCGATTTCGATTACGCTACGGTCATGAGCAGTTCTGCGGCGGTATTTGGAAGCAACGTCGACATCGGCAAGGGAATCTCGGACTTGCTAGTGAAATACTTGGTGCAGGACGGCACGTATTCTGTGATTGATCGCAAGGCAATGGACAAGATTCTTGCCGAGCAGAATTTTTCTAATAGCGACCGTGCTAATCCGAACTCAGCGGCCAAGTTGGGCAAGATTCTGGGGGTAGATGCCATTGTCGTGGGCAGTATTACGCAGTTTGGCAACGACACCAAGAACACGAATGTTGGCGGGGGTGGCGGCAACTGGGGTGGATTCGGAGTTGGCGGCTTCGGCCATAAGAAGAGCAAGGCCATCGTGGCCATCGACGCGCGCATCATCAACATTGATACGGCAGAGATCATGGGTGTTGCCGAAGGCAAGGGCGAGTCGTCGCGCGAGAGCACCTCGCTGCTTGGTGGTGGGAGCAGCTGGCATGGGTGGGGCGGCGGTAACGTTGACTTTGGGAGCAGCGATTTCCAGCACACCATCATCGGCGAAGCCACGACCGCGGCCACCAAGCAGGTAAGCGATGGGCTGATTGCGGATAATACGAAACTGGTGGCTCGCACGGTGGTCGTGGAAGGGCTTGTGGCGGCAGTCGACGGCGGCCAGATCGTACTGAACGTCGGCGGTAAAGCCGGTCTGAAGGTAGGCGATCAGTTGAATGTGGAGCGTGTGACCAAGGAGATCAAAGACCCCTCGACCGGACAGGTGATTCGTCGCCTCAGTACGCCGGTCGGCATCGTCAAGGTTACCGATGTGGACGATATCTCGTCGGTAGCTGCGCCAGTGTCGGGCGCGGGATTCAAAGTTGGCGACGCGGTGAAGACCGTAACGCAGTAGTGCAGGAAAGATTGCAGGGTTGAAACGGATCCGAGGAGGTGTTCCGACGCAAGCTTCGCGACGGGACCTGGCCGAGTTGTCTTAATTCCCGGCATCGGGTGTTGCCTTTGTTGCATTTTGTACCAGCTCTAGGTGGAACTGGCGGGGCAGATGCGTGTCCCAATGCCCGGTAAGCTTGGCAAATCCGACCAGTCCTACAAACAGGATTCCGATGCCCGCCGCTCAGAGACCGTGCCGACCGGGCACAGCCAGCCGCAGAACGATTTACGCATGAGAAGCGAAATCAAAAAGGAACGCGGATATCAGGAAGCGCGCGGCAGGGTGGATTCGAGGCACCTGTCCGGTCAACACGAAGTACTTCAACTGCATCCTTCGACCCCTGCGGGCCGCTCGACTGCGGGGGTAGCGCCAGCGGTTTCTGACCAGAGCACCCAAAGGTAAAACCGTACGCCAATCCGGGCGTTCAGCGCCAGGAAACTAAGCTGTACGCCCAGGCGCAGGGGCTGCGAGTATTCGCGATCGGTGCGTCGCACAGACTTCCTGTGCCTTTCGCTTCTTGCAGTTCGTTCTTTACCTTCCTGGCGCAATCGGCCGTTCGCCTGTGGCCATTGAACGCTGCTTTGTCGCTCGGTTGCCTTGTTTTTCAGGCTACGGAAACGCGGTCACGACAGCTATGACGTAAGTCACGAAGCGATTCTGGATTTGCCCTTGGGGTGCGTTCTGGCGTATAACGTTTCGCGCAGACGGGCGTCCGTCCCACTTCGGCGGCTTCGTCGAACCTTCTGGCCCAAGGCTCTTCCTAAAGAGACGAGGCGCCAACATGAACGAACTTGTGCAATTGGTGCAGCAAAAGACCGGCCTGTCGCAGGACGTGGCCGAAAAGGCAGTCGACGCGGTGCTGGAATTTATCAAGCAGAAGCTTCCAGCTTCGATGGCCTCGAGCCTCGAGAGTCTACTGGAAGGGGGCGCCCAGGCTGCTGCTGCCGCGGGCGCGACCGCCCAGACGGCTGCTGCCACCGGCGAGGGAAAGGTCTCCGGCATGATGGCGGAGGCCAAGGAACTGCTTGGCGGGATTTTAGGCAAGAAGGCCAGTTAGCCGACTGGCGGTGAAACAAAAGAGCACAGCCCCGCTGGGTAGCCACTAGCGACCCGAATCAACGCGAGAAGGAGAAGTGTTGCATGAATTCCAGGTCTGTCTTGTTGCGAATTGTTGCCTTAGCCTTGGTGCTGGTGGTATCCGGGACGCTATGCGTGTCCCAGAGCAGTTCGGCCAGCAAATCCGGCGGTCAGAAAGCGGCGGCCTCCGCAAACGAGCTCATGGATATCAACTCGGCCAGCAAGGAACAACTGGCCACCCTACCCGGCATAGGAGATGTCTACTCGCAGAAGATCATCGATGGCCGGCCCTATAAGTCGAAGTCAGAATTAGTACAGAAGAAGATCCTCCCCCAGGCCACGTACAACAAGATCAAGGGGATGATCATCGCCAAACAGAAATAAGCTCCCCCGGGTCATTCCCAGGAGTTCTGCTATCCGATGGGCGACGACGGAGCGCATCGAGGTACTTCCTCTTTTTCTTTGCGAGCGGTAGCAAAGCAGGTTCCTCGGTTCGCAGGACTGATGCGAGCAGACGATCTCGCTGCGCTCCTTCCGTGGTCTCTTCTCCGGGATTCCGTTGCTCCGTGGTAACAATTCTTACGGCAGGTAGTGTGCGCCTCCGTGGCGTACGTCGGCGCCGCGCACCCAGAAAATTACATCCTCGGCGATATTGGTGGCGTGGTCGGCAACGCGTTCCAGGTTTCGCGAGATCAGCAGTACATTGAGCGCTGCGCGGGTGATGTGAGGTTCGTTGTCCATCTTCTGCACCAGCATGACGAAGGCTTCGTCCTTCATGCGATCGACGATGCCATCCATTTGCAGCACGGTTTCGGCGATTTCCGCCTTGCCGTCAAGGAAGGACTCCAGTGCCCGCTGCACCATTGTGCTCACGCTCTCAGCCATGCGCGGGATGTCTACAGGAAGCTGTACTTCCGGCTCGCTGATCAAGTCCAGCACGCGTTGGGCGATATTGACGGCTTGGTCGCCCACACGCTCCAGGTCGGCATTAATTTTCACCACCGCCAGGATGAAGCGCAGGTCGATCGCCATGGGCTGCTGCATCGCCAGCAAATCGAGCGCCAGTTCGTCGATATCGCGCTCGGCTTCGTTGATCGCGTTCTCGCCGGCAAACACCATGTGACAGAACTTGCTGTTACGAGTGCGATAGGCCTCGGTGGCGCGATCGATGGCTTGTTCCGCCAAACCACCCATTCGCAACAGTTTTTCCTTAAGGTCGTCCAGTCCCTGCTGGAAGCGGCTGCGCATTATCCAAACCTGCCTGTGACGTAGTCTTCTGTCCGCTTGTCGGCGGGCGCGGTGAAAATCTTCTCGGTCCTATCGTATTCGATTAGACTCCCCATAAGAAAAAAGCCGGTCAATTCGGCCACTCGCGCCGCCTGCTGCATGTTATGGGTGACGATAACGACCGTATAGTGCTGCTTCAGTTGGAAGATTAATTCCTCGATTTTGCTGGTCGAGATGGGATCGAGGGCGGAGGCCGGCTCGTCCATCAGTAAGACTTCAGGCTCGACAGCCAGCGCGCGCGCGATGCACAGGCGCTGCTGCTGGCCACCGGACAAGCTTGCCCCAGACTTCTTGTGCAGCGTGTCCTTCACCTCGTCCCACAAGGCCGACAGCTTCAGCGAACGCTCGACCAACTCGGCAACTTGCTTGCGATTGCGAAAGCCATTCAGCTTGAGACCCGCAGCAACATTATCGAAGATCGACATGGTAGGAAAGGGATTGGGCTTCTGGAACACCATGCCGATGCGTCGTCTGACTTCTACGGCGTCGCTCCCGTTGCCGTAGACATCCATATCGCCCACTTTAACCGAACCTTCTGCCCGGGCATCCGGAATGGTTTCGTGCATGCGATTGAGGCAGCGCACGAAGGTGCTCTTGCCGCAGCCGGAGGGCCCAATCACCGCCGTGACGTGGTTAGGCGGAACTGACATGTCGATGTCTTTCAGCGACAAATGCTTGCCATACCAGGCATTCAGTCCCTGCACTTCGATTCCTACGCCCATATGAGCCTCTTACGCCCCCTTGAATGAGCCGCGGGTTGTGAGTCGGACTGCGGTTACGGCGCCCACGATCATCAAGATCAGGATCAGCGCGCCCGCCCAAGCTTGCCGATGCCATTCGTCATAAGGTGAGATGGCATAAGTGTAAACCTGCAGCGGCAGAGCGGCCATCGGGAGAGTAGGGTTCGTGTTCCAGAACTGATTTCCGAAGGCGGTGAATAGCAGCGGAGCTGTCTCGCCGGCAACGCGTGCAAACGCCAGCATGCAGCCGGTGATCACGCCCGCTGACGCCGTTCTCAGAGCGATCGAAAGCGTCGTCCGCCACTTGGAAATGCCCAGGCCGAGGGCCGCCTCGCGCACGTTGTTCGGCACCATGAGCAACATCTCTTCGGTAGCGCGCGCAACGGTAGGAATCATCATGACTGCCAGGGCGACGCCGCCGGAGAGCGCGGAGAAGTGTTTCTGGGGAACGACCACCAGGGAGTAGGCCGCAATGCCCATGACAATTGAAGGCACGCCGTTGAGCACGTCAGAGGTGAAGCGCACCAGATCGCCGAAGCGATTACGTCCGTACTCAGCCAGGTAGATGCCCGCCCCGATGCCGATGGGCACGCCGATAAGGCTGGCGATGAGCAGAATGATGCCTGATCCCACAATCGCATTCGCCATGCCGCCGCCGGCTTCGCCGACCGGCTTGGGCGTCTGCGTAAGGAAAGCCAGATCCAACGAGCCGACGCCTTTGATGAGCAGGTAAACGAAGATGGCCAACAGTGGCACCAGAACCAGAATGGCTGCAGCAATAGCGAAGGCCGTCGCTCCGAAGTCGGAGAAGCGCCGGTACCAGCTCACTTCCTTTTTCGCTGGATGAGCAGACAAGTCAGGCATGGACCCTCGCTGGCGCTCCACGGGTGATGCTCCAGACGAGCAGTCGAGCGCACGCATTTACGATCAGGGTGACAATGAACAGCGCGAGTCCGATCTCCACCAGCGCGCTTAAGTACAGGTCGCCGGTGGCTTCGGTGAATTCATTGGCAATCACGCTAGCCATCGTATAGCCGGGCGCAAACAGGGACTTTGCGATCTCAGGACGATTGCCAATGACCATGGTGACTGCCATGGTTTCGCCAAGAGCGCGCCCCAGGCCGAGGATCACGCCGCCCACGATGCCGATGCGGGCATTGCGCAGCACGCCCATGCGAATCATTTCCCAGCGGGTAGCGCCCAGCGCCAGGACGGCTTCGCGCTGGTTTTGCGGTACGGCGGTGAGCACTTCGCGGGTGATCGACGCAATGATCGGCACAATCATGATCGCCAGGATGATGCCGGCAGCCAGCATGCCGATGCCGTAGTAAGGTCCGGTGAACAGGCCGGTCCAGCCCAGCAGCTTCTCGAGAAGCGGCTGCACGTACTGGCGCAGCAGGGGCGCGAGTACAAAAATCGCCCACAAGCCGTAGATCACGCTGGGGATTGCCGCCAGCAATTCAACCAGGAAAGAAATGGTTCCGCGCAGCCATATGGGGCACATCTCGGTAACATAAACTGCCACGCCCACCGAGAGCGGCACAGCAATCAGCAGCGCCAGGAAGGAGGAAACCAGGGTGCCATAGATAAAGGGCATTGCCCCGAAATTGCCGTTCACCGGATCCCAATCGTGCCCGTAAAAGAAGCTGATGCCGAACTGGTGGAGCGACATTCTTGATTTGTCGATCAGTTCCCAAACGACCAGGACCACAATGGCGAAAACCGAGATCGCGGTGATCGCGATAAGTACGCGGAATACCGCGTCGGGGATTTTACTGCTGCCCGGAGGAGACTTGCGGATCTTCTCGAGAACTCCGGGGACCGCCTGCTTGCGACCAGCCGCCGCCTGGGCCAGCGAAGGAATTGACGGAAGTGGCTTCTGCAACGGTCCGAGAGGGTCGGTCGAACTCATCATTGGTGACGCTACCAAAGGGTTGTTACAGGACTATTAAAGCCTGCAGCTAACAGGAACGCCAATACCCGCCTGAAAATGCAAGCAGTTGGCGTCCGAGATTTGAAATCGAGCGAGTCAGTGAATTTGCGCCGTGATCGCCGCTTTCTCTTTCGCCACTACGTCCTGCGGTAACGAAGCGTACGAAAGCGCATTGGTCATGCCCTGTCCCTGATCCAGCATCCAGAAAAGAAAATCCTTCAGGATCTTTCCCTTGTTGGCGTCCGCCGGGTGAGTAGGAATCAGCAGCCAGGTGAAGCTCGCGATTGGGTAGGCGGTCTTCGCAGGCGGATTGGTGATGGAAACGCGGAAATCGGCTGGCATCTTTACTCCAGAAGCCGCGGCTGTCGTGCTTTCGAGGCTGGCTTTGATGAACTGGCCCGAAGAATTTCTTACGCTACCGAAGAGAATGTTGTTCTGCAAGGCATAAATCAGCTCAACATAGCCGATCGATCCGGGCAGCTGGCGAATCGCGCCCGAGACACCTTCGCTTCCTTTGCCTCCAATGCCTACTGGCCATCTCACCGATACACCTTTGCCCACGGCGCTCTGCCAATCAGGACTGACCTTCGAGAGATAGTCGGTGAAGATATAGGTAGTGCCGCTGCCGTCGGAACGATGCACAACTGTGATGTTCTGGTCGGGAAAATTAATCCCCGGATTCACGGAAGTAATTGCCTTGTCGTTCCACTTGCTGATCTTGCCGAGGAAGATTCCGGCTAATGCCTCGGGGCTGAACTTGATCTCAACATTCACGCCGGGAATGCTGTATGCCAGGACTACGGAGCCCAGGACCGTTGGGACGTGCAAGACTTTTACCTTAGACTCGGCGATCTGCTGGTCGGACATGGGGCCGTCACTGGCGCCAAAATCGACGGTGCCGGCCTGCACCTGGCGAATGCCCCCGCCACTGCCGATGGACTGGTAGTTGATCTGGACATCGGAATGTTCTTTGTGGTACTCGCTGAACCACTTGGAGTAAATCGGATAAGGGAAGGTGGCGCCTGCCCCATTCAGTGTTGTCTGCGCAGAGGCACAACTGGCAAGCACAGCAATGCACAAGATCACCCTGAGAGAGCGAATCACTAGTTCCTCCTTGTGAGTTCTCCACCCGTTTTCTACTCCGGATTTATTACAGATCCGTTACATAGCAGTGAATTTCGGATGAAGTACAGCACTAACGTGGTCTACAAGGGGGCCTGCGACCGGGACAAGCACTCTGGCGGCCGCGGTTTGAGTTACGCGCGCTCAATCCAGCCAGTCGGCATCGTTCTAACCAGGAGGAGCACCTTTGCCAGGATCACCTGTTTCCAGGTTGCCGCAAATGCAGAAAACCGAGCGCGGACAGTTGCAAAGCCCGATTGTTTTCCGGGGGTGAATCTGCGCCCTATTTCTCATCCTTCCTCAGTTGCGTGAACGGGTATTGCCGACGTGCATTGTGAGTGAAAAAGCGGAAGGAAAAATTGCCCTACTTCGCTTGCCGGCGCTTGAGGTCTTCGATAAACATCTGCTCGACTGGTTTGTCGTAAGCCCGCAGCACATGCCGGACGCTGTGACCACTTACCAGATGGCAAACTTCTTCGGCCAGGTTCTTCGCATGGTCTCCGGCGCGCTCCAGCGATTGGGTCATGAACAAGACATGGAAGCTCTCCTGTCGGGGTGAGTTATCGCGGTTTTCAAGGTGCCTAAGAAAGATCAAGTTGCGAAGGCGGTCCAGTTCGGCATCGGAACGGAGCACGGCCAAGGACCGATTCAGATCGCGCTGGCTGAACGCATCGTGTACATCGCCGAGCATCTTTTCCAGCCGCGACGCCATGAGGGTCAGATCGCGGATGTCCTGCAATTCAATCCTGCTGCCGACGGCAGCGGCACGGTTGCTGCAGTTAAGCAGCAGATCGCCGACGCGCTCCAGCCCGATGATGAACTTCATGCAGGCCAGCAGCTCGCGGGCATGTTCCTCGGTGACCTTGGTGATAATTGACGTGACGCCCTGGTCGATCTCGCGATCCAGTGTGTCAAGCTCTTTCTCGCGCTGGCGGACTCCGTCGAGCAAGGAAGGAACCCCGGTAGCAATTCCCTCCGCTACAATGCCGGCTGCGATGCGCGCCACGTGGCAGGCTTGCAGTGTCTGCTCCTGCAAGCGGGCGCACACGGATTCCGGAGTTGGCGCTGACGGATCGGCCGAACTCATAAAGCCCTCCGATGCAATCACTCCGATGCAATCACATGGACACGTCCACGCCGCACCGAAATCCTGACGGAGCAAATTTACGGCGAAGTGTACGGACAATTGATCGACAGAATAAGCAGTTATCGTGAATTGACGATGAATTCGTTGTGAAGAGAGATTGAAATCATGGCGGCAGCACCTTGGCGATAACGCGTCCTCTAAGCGTGGACCGGCACAGGCTGCCGTGGCAGAATGAAATAAAAGGTTGAGCCGTGGTTGAGTTCGCTCTCCGCCTTGATCGTACCACCATGGGCCCGTACCACGTGCTTGGCGATGGCCAGTCCCAGGCCCGTCCCGCCCGATTCCCGGGAGCGGGCCTTATCCACGCGGTAAAAGCGCTCGAACAATCGCGGCAGGTGCTCGCTGGGGATCCCGGTTCCAAAGTCACGCACATAGAACTGCACGCCGTCTTCTGTCTCGCAAGCTCCCAGCAGGATTCTGCGTCCGGTGTCTCCGTACTTGAGAGCATTGTCGATCAGGTTGGAGAAAACCTGATGGATGGCGTCCCTGTCAACGGACACTGGTGACACGGCCGTACTCATCACAGAAAGTTCTATCCCGCGGCTGGCCGCCAGCTCCTGGAAGGTCTGTGCTGCCTCATCCAGCAATTCGGCCGGAGTGGTGATCTGGAAATGGAAGTTCTGTTCGCCGGATTCGACGCGCGCCAGCACCAGCAAGTCCTCGGTAAGGCGTCCCATCCGCACCGCATTCTTGCGGATGATCTCCACAAACTCGCGGCTTGACTCGGGAATGCCGTTGCTGTCAAGCAGCATTTCGGCATAGCCCTGGATTGAGGTCAAAGGCGTGCGCAGTTCATGGGAAACATTGGCGATGAAGTCGCGCCGCGTCTTTTCCACCCGATCGATCTCGGTCTGATCGTGCAGCACGGCAACAACGCCTCCTCCCGGCATGGGAGCAGCGGTGAGATCGAAGACGCGTCCGGAGAAAATTTTTGCCGCCCGCGCGTGAGCGATATCACGCCGCTCGAGCACGTCCTGCACTGCATTCAGAATCTCGGGATCGCGGGCCGATTGCACCAGTGGTTCGCCCAGGCGCACGCCACTGGACAACAGCCGCTCCATGCGCTGGTTCGCCCACAGCACCCGGCCATCCTGGGCCACTGCGATGACCGCTTCCTGCATGGAGTTCAACAGCGTTTCCAGGGTCTGACGACTGTTCTCGACGGCGCGGAAGCCATCCTCCAGCTTGCGCGCCGTCTTGTCGAGAGCCGATGCCACTTGCGCGATTTCGTCGCCCGATCCCTCCTGAATGCGGGCTGAAAGATCGCCAGCCGCCACCCGTTCGGCAAATTCCGTAATGCGAATCAACCTGCGACCGATGGACTGGGTCGCAATCAGCACCAGCACCATGGCCACCAGCACTGCGACCGCCGAGGCTTTCAGCAGGTCAAGCGTGACGCGCCGGTTGGCTTCGCGAATCGAGGAAAGCGGGTAAGCCATGCGCACGGCGCCGCCGGGAACGGGCACAGCGACGTAGAGAAATTCCACGCCAAGAGTACGACTCCAGCGCGTTGAGGTGCCGACCTGTCCGCGCAATGCTGTCGCGAACTCTGGGCGCGCCGCGTGATTCTCCATGGTCTCGGAGTCGGCTTCCGAATCGGCTAGCACCTTACCGGCAGCATCGATCACGGTCACCCGGGCGCCGCCGGCCCGAGCTGCCTGTCTGGTGATTTCCGGGAGGGACGCCGGCGCCGCCACACTCGTGGCGCGGGAGGCAAACATCAAGGTTTTCTGCCGGAGGGACGTCTCAATCTCGCTACGCAACATTCCCGTCCAGGCCTGACGAATGAGGGCCGAGAGGGTAAGCGTAGAGGCTGTAATCACCAGCAACGCGGCAAGAAAAAGCTTGAGGAAGATGCGACTTCTCATGGTTTGGGAACTTCGAAACGATAACCTGCGCCACGTACGGTCTTCAAGTAGCGCGGGTCGTCCGGGTTCTCCTCGATCTTCTCGCGGATGCGGCGGACATAAACATCTACGGAGCGTGGTGTGACGTAGTGGGTGTCGCGCCAGACTGCGTCGAGCAGCTGATCGCGCGTGAACACCCGTCCGGGATGCCGCGCCAAGTATTCCAACAAACGAAATTCGGTAGCTGTAGTCTGGGTCAGGTTGCCGCGTACGGTGAGGGTCATGCCTCCGCTGTCGATTTCGACATCGCCTGCCTTGACAATGGCCGGCGCCAAAGGCCGCTCAAAACGGCGCAGCACCGCGCGCACCCGCGCCACCAGCTCGCGCGGACTGAATGGCTTCGCAATGTAATCGTCGGCTCCGAGCTCAAGTCCCATGATCTTGTCCGACTCGCTCACCTTGGCAGTGAGAAAGATAATGGGAACCATTGCCAGCAAAGTGGTTTGCCGGATGCGCCGGCAAAGTTCCAATCCGTCTCCGCCAGGTAACATGATGTCCAGAAGAAAGAGAGAAGGGAGCTGTTTCTCGGCTTCAGCAATTACCCCATTGGCGGAAGTAAAAGTGCGAACTCCATATCCGGCTGACTCGAGCTGAAATCGAACCAGCCGGGAGATGTCCGCATCATCTTCTACCGAAAAGATGGTTTGCTTCACCGCCGTATTGTAGCCGAGCGTCGCAGTCGAGAGGTCGTTTGTCGCCATCACCCCATAAGGTACATGTGAGCCTGTTACAGGATGATGAAAGATTGGCTGCGAATTTGGGCCAGGAACCTCGCATCGTAGCCCCCGACGACGAGGGCGGGGCCTGGTATTTGGATGGAACTCACCTCGCGGCGGCGGACGCCGTGAGCCGAGGAAGTGGCATGGGGCGTTTTTTCAGTTTCGCATCTGCTCGTTCCCCTCAAGCTCCATCAGCATCCTCGCCACAACTTTCGGGATGGAGACGTTGACCACCCGTGGTGTCGAGGATCTCCGTGAACGTCCCCGTCATGACGGCGATGGTCACTATCCATGGGTTCGCCCGTCCCTGGCGCTTTGTCCTGCACTGGCCGTACGGGAAGATTGCAGGGATGAGAAGTCACCGGAGTCGGTGAACTTGCGACAAATTTTGGGAGCATGGTAGACGCGATGCCTCTGAGGGGCGAAACGGGAGCAGCGCGTGCTCTCATTAGGGAAGCTGGTTGGTATGTGGAATACTTCGGAGAGGTCAAGTCGACCCAAGGAAACCCAGAGAGCAGCCGAAAATCCTCTTCCGGCTGCATCGGTTAGAAGAGTGAATTGTTCACAGATGCAGCGACTCGTCGCGTCCGCGCGCGATCGCTTGAGATGACGCTTGCCGGGCTCAGGGGCTGAATCTGAGCGCTGTTACTTTACTTGGTAATTTTTTCCCCGATCGACTTGCCTTGGGTAAACAGCAGCAGGTAGTCCGGTCCACCGGCTTTCGAGTCGGTACCTGACATGTTGAAGCCGCCAAAGGGATGCGCGCCCACGATAGCTCCCGTACACTTGCGGTTAATGTAGAGGTTGCCGACGTGGAACTCCCGCTTCGCTACTTCAACCTTGTCGTCAGATGTCGTGTAGACCGCGCCAGTTAAGCCGAACTCGGTGTTGTTCGCGATCGCAAGGGCTTCCTCAAATCCGTGGGACTTGATGATCGCCAAAACGGGACCGAAGATCTCTTCTTGCGAGATCGTCGCCTTGGGGTCTACGTCGGCAATCACAGTCGGTTGGATGAAGTAACCCTCACCCGCGCCGGTCGCCGCACTGCCACCGGTGATCAGGCGTCCACCTTCTGCTATGCCCTTTTCGATATAGCCGACGATGGATTTCATCGACTTCTCGTTAACCACCGGACCCATGTTTGGGTTCAACGTCGGATCGCCGACGGAGATCTTCTCAACTCGCGCCTTCAGCTGCTGCAGGAACTTGTCGTAAATGCGCTCATCGACAATGGCACGCGAGCAAGCTGAACACTTTTGCCCGCTAAAGCCAAAAGCTGACTGAGCCACGCCTTCTACGGCGGAATCGAAATCGGCGTCGGCATCGACAATAATCGAGTCTTTGCCGCCCATTTCGAGGATCGTGCGCTTGATCCACTTCTGTCCCGGCTGCTGAACCGCCGCACGTTGATTAATGTGCAAGCCCACTTCCTTCGATCCGGTGAATGCGATGAAGCGCATCTTGGCGTGCTCGACGATCGCGTTGCCAAATGTGCTGCCACCACCGGGGCAAAAGTTCACTACGCCATCAGGCAGGCCCGCCTCTTCCAGCATTTCCATAAATTTCGCCGCGATGGTTGGCGAATCACCGGAAGGCTTCACAATGACCGTGTTGCCGGTGACGATCGAGGCCAGAGTCATGCCGCCCATGATGGCCGCGGGGAAGTTCCACGGTGGAATCACCGCGCCAACGCCAAGGGGGATGTAGCGAAGCCAGTCGCGCTCGTCCGGCAACTGGACCGGCGCATCTGCCTTGTTCAGGCGGAGCGCTTCCAACGCATAGAAGTCGCAGAAGTCGATCAGCTCAGCGATATCGGCATCCGCTTCGCCGTAGTTTTTGCCGACCTCGAAGACCAGCCATGCTTCCATTTCAAACTTGCGCTCGCGCAGCAGCTCCCCAACCCGAAATAGCAAGTTGGCGCGCTCCTCGACTGGGGTGCGGCTCCAGGTCTCGAACGCCTTCAGAGCGGCCTGCATCGCGGGCTCGACCTCAGCCACGCCGGCCTCCTGGTGAATACCGACAATCTCCGACGGCTTGGCCGGATTGAGCGACAGGTGCTTCTTGGCGGTCTTCACGTGCCGGCCACCGATGATGAGGTCATACTCGCGGCCGAGTTCGCTACGGACCTTCTCGATAGCCGCGCGCATGCGGCGGGCATGCTCAGGGTTCGTAAAATCGGTCAACGGTTCGTTCTTGAAGGCGGCGGGGATGCCTGCGGTATCGACCCGGCTTGGAGCGGTCGTGGTAGCCATAAGTTCGTCCTTTCGGTAGAGGCGTTTCAGTAGATGCCGTGCGATCCGGAGGGGATGCGGAGGCCACGCAAACCCAATTATTTTACACCTCAGACAACAAGCGACCCCCACCCGTGACGATCCACGACCGGGGTGGGCAGCCATGAAAGGGCTTAGTGATAAGTGATCGTTGTCCGCAATGAAGTTCTTGTCCGTCAGGCCGGAGGCCGGGCCGGATACCGTAACAGGAGGCCCGATGGTACACACCCGAACGAGAGCCAAGGTCGTAGGAGCTGTGAAGTCTTGCGACACACCGTTCTGCATGATGGATTTCAAATCGGCCACGTGGTTGTACCAACTTCCCGGGGTCGCAGGGGCCTCTGCAAAGCAGCCAACTCCTTCAGGGCAATCCAGAAATTCATGAAGTCGAGGCCCGCCGGAGGTGATTACGGAAATCGTTCCGATTACACCCGCGCAAAGGGCAAGAGCAAACGCACCCAGGTTCCAGCACTGGTTTCCGCTGTGGTGTTGGATCGCTGCAAGGCCCAAGTTGGCGGGCAAGCTCGAGATCGGCCGCGCTCATATGCCCAGCGACCTTTCTCCCCACTTCGAGATTGCAAGCCAGGGAATTCCGCAAGTCAGGCATGCCGGTCAATGAGGGCCTTTTTGCGGGTGACGAGGAGTTGTGGAGTCGCGGGCATCGTGTATTGTTAGCAGTTAATTGGCTGTCACTCGCGGAGCCACGATGAAACGTCTACTAGTCATCTTCCTGCTGGTCACTGCTGCCTTCGCTGTGAGTCAGGCCAAGCCGGCAACACCGCCGAAGGTCACGTATGTCCGCTGCGGCACGCTTTACGATGGCAAGAGCGATACACCGCACAAGAATGTGACCATCCGCGTCTTGGGAGAAAAAATCGATCAGCTTGGGGACAGCCTGCACCCAGAGGATGGAGCCGACGTCATCGATCTCAGCCGTGAGTTTTGCATGCCGGGTCTTATCGACACACATACTCACGTCCTGCTGCAGGGCGACATCACGGCCGAGGACTACGATGCTCAGTTGCTCAGGTACTCGGTTCCGTACCGGACGATTATGGCAACGGTATCTGCAAGGCGCGCCCTCGAGTACGGCTTCACCACGATCCGCGATCTTGAAACGGAAGGCGCTGGGTATGCGGATGTTGACATCAGGAAGGCGATCAACGCTGGCATCATCCCGGGACCACGCATGCAGGTTGCCGGGCGCGCCATGGACGTGACGGGCGCCTATCCACTGCTGGGATACTCGTGGGAGCTAAAGGTGCCAAAGGGTGTACAGGAGGTCGACGGCGCCGATGGTGGCCGTAAGGCGGTGCGCGAACAACTCTCCAACGGTGTGGATTGGATCAAGGTGTATGCAGACCGCAGTTACAAGGTCCGACCGGACGGCGTGCTTGACGATGTGCCGACCTTCACGTTGGAGGAGTTACAGGCCATTGTTGACGAGGCGCACCGCGAGCGCCACAAGGTTGCGTCGCATGCGGCGGCGCTCAATGGTGTGCACAACTCTGTCGCCGCCGGGGTGGACTCCATCGAACATGGCTTCTACATCTCCGATGCCGACCTGAAGACGATGGCGGCTCGGGGCATCTACTACGTGCCGACGATCTTCGTAGGTGAGTATGTCGCCGAAGGGCGGGCTGCTGCAGGAGCACACGTTTGGGTGGACATGATCAACATCCATGCGAAAACCTTCAAACGCGCTCTGGACGCAGGCGTGAAGATCGCCTTCGGCACGGATGCCGGAGGTTTTGACTGGAAGATCGATCCGGCAAAGGAATTCGCGCTGATGGTCAAATATGGTATGACTCCGGCCCAAGCCCTGAAATCGGCAACCATGAATGCCGCTGACCTGCTAGGCATGCAGGACCAGGTCGGTTCGCTGGACACCGGCAAGTTCGCCGACATCGTGGCTGTTCCCGCCGATCCCATGGCAGACATCACGCAATTGGAACGCGTCGACTTCGTGATGAAGAGCGGCGAAGTATACAAGACGGTGAGTGGCAGATAGTAGTTTCGGATCGCGGAGTCGGCATTCGGGTACCCGGTGATGCAGCTCGTAGAAGAACGTCTTGATCTCGACAGGCCCGTTCACAAATCCTTCCTCAAGCCCCTGCCGGAGTACCGGGCCTACCAGCTCGAAGCCACGGCTTATGCCAATCCTGTCAGCACTGGCGTCAAAGGCAATCAAGCACCCTGTTCCCGCGACCATCAGGCATCCGCGTTCGCACTCGAAGGCCTTGGCGAACCCAGCTTCTGATAAAAAGTCGGGGCTGAGCGCCCGATCGCGCAGTCCCCGCGATAACGAGTCTGCCAACGAGGGATGTCAGAGGCTCCGTGTTGGACATAGATCCCGGCCGCTTACAGGTACACACGTTCGGCCGCGCGCAGGTCGCGATAACGCCGGAACACCTCCCGATCGCTTTCCAATCCGAGCAGGCTCTTGAGCGTGCTGCCGCGATAGGTGTGCGAGAGCATCTCCCACCAATGTCGCAGCACAAATAGCGGATCGCTGGCGATCACAGCGGGCATGTGGCGTGTCTTCATCCAGCGCTCCGCGCGCCAGCGTTGGTATTCGATTTCCTCCGGCGGCAGGTGTTCGGTGGCTACCACCGCCGTGGTGCCGTCGTACTGCTCCAAGTTCTCGATCTTGATCAGGTTGCGGGCGCGAAAGTCTTTCGTCATCGGCGTGCCGGGATAAGGCGTTGGGTGCTGGATGTACGGCCAATCCACATGCTTGCGGGCAAAGTCGAGGTTAGCGTGAATTGACTCGAGGGTGTCGTCGGGATTGCCGACGATCAGACCACCCACCACGTACATCTTGTTCTTGCGTATGGCTTCAACGGCGCGCAATGTGGCGTTTCCAGTACGGTGTCCTTGCTCGCGAAACTCGTTCTTGGCCGATGCACCGAGGAAGTCAAGATCGTCTTCGATAATGTTCTCGATGCCGAGAAACACGTAGCGAAAGCCTGCCTTGCGCATCAACGGGCCGAGCGTCTCGCCGTGCATGGCGATCGCCGAAGTCATCGCCTGGAGCGTGTACACCAGGTCGTTCAGACCGGCATCGACGATAGCCTGGCACAGCGCCGCAAAACGATGAACGTTCAGGGTAATGTTGTCATCGACGATGAAGATGGCGCGCGCGCCATGCGCCTTGGCGTCGCGAATGTCGGCCAGCACGCGATCGAACGAATAAGTGTGGAAGTTGCGGCCGCGCATCTCGATGATCGAGCAGAAGCTGCAATCGAAGGTGCAGCCCCGTGAGGTTTCGATTACATCGATCCTGCGCCCCAGCATCGTGTAACCTTCGAGCACGCGAGCTTTGCGGTTGGGCAGGCGGATCTCGTCGCCTTCGAGGCTGTGCACCGGCCGCGCTGGATTCGCCCGCCAGGTGTGGCCATCGTGATAAGTCAATCCCAAGATTGGTTCGAAACCACTGCGGCTTTCAACGGCCCGCAGTAGTTCGCGAAAGGTGATGTCACCTTCGCCGCGTACGATGAAGTTGATACCGGTCCCGTCCTGCATGTACGCTTCGGGCGCCAGGCTGGGATCGTAGCCGCCGACCACGATGCGTGCCTGCGGCCGCAAGGCGCGCACCAGTTCGATGATCCGCATGGCTGTCCTACGCTGGAAAGTCATGACGGAGAGGCCAACGAGGTCGGGATCCATCTCGTGCACCAGCCGTTCGACCGCGGCCCGCACCTTGTGCTGAACCAGGATCAGATCTGCGACGGCGACCCGATGATGCGGATCGACGTTGCCGGCAAGTGAGGTGAGACCTCCATTGGGTATGCGCACCGCAACCGCAGGCATGTGCTCGAACGAGTCGGGCATCGAAAGAAGGAGAACATTCATCGTGTTGCTCCTACCGTGGCAGCGAGCGACGCCTGAAAGCGTGCTCCAGCCGTATGATACATGGCAACGGCGGCCCCTTCAGCAGCTATTATAGGTATTAGCCTCTTCACCCCGTGTCGTCCATGCCACAATCCGCAGCTAGCGTAGCGCGTTTGCCGTCGCTGTACCAGTTCTTCGGACCGGGTGGGGTGCTGGCACACACCCTTCCAGCCTACGAATTCCGCCGCGGTCAGCTTCGCATGGCCGAAGCTGTGGAGCGGGCACTGGAGGAGCGGCGCCACCTCATCGTTGAGGCCGGCACGGGTACGGGCAAGACGCTGGCGTACCTGCTGCCGGTCATCCGCTCGGGTAAGCGGGTGATCATCTCGACCGGCACTAAGATGCTGCAGGAGCAGCTCTTCTTCAAAGACATTCCGTTCCTGCAATCACATTTGGGCGGGCTGCGCGTCTGCTACATGAAAGGACGCGGCAACTATCTCTGCCGCAAGAAGCTTTACGATCTCAGCGCTCAGCCAGTATTGAGCGGGCTGGAAGAGATCAACCACTTCAAGATCATCAGTGACTGGGAAAAGATAACTCCGACAGGCGATCGTGCCGAATTGGCGGAGCTACCCGAAGGCAGCCCGCTTTGGCCCAAGCTCGATGCACGCACGGACCGGTGTATCGGTACCGCATGCCAGCAGTTCGAGCGTTGCTTCATCACCGAGATGCGCCGCCGTGCCGCCGAGAGCGACGTCATCATCGTCAACCATCACCTCTTTTGTGCCGATCTGGCGATCAAGGCCGCTGCGGAGCGCGGGCCTGATGCTGGTGTGCTACCCGAGACCGGGGCCGTGGTCTTCGACGAGGCGCACGAGTTGGAGGACGTCGCTGCGGATTATTTCGGCGTCATGGTTTCAAATCTCCGGGTGGAAGAGCTCTTGCGTGATGTCGAGAACACGCTCCGGCGGGAACAGCTTCCGCTGCGCAATGTGCTCCAGGCGTCGGCGCGCCTGCGCGACCGCTCGGATTTGTTCTTCTCACTGCTGCCGCCGGGTGAAGGGCGCTTTGCTTTCGACAACCGAACGGACTTCCTGGAAGAGAACGGTGACGAGTATCTTGGTTTGCAAAACGCGCTGACGCATCTGTACACCGAGCTACAAGCCATTCCCAACAAGCCCGACGAGGTACACACCCTGTGCCGCCGAGTGGAGGAGCTGCGCATGCAGCTGGGGTTTCTGCTCGAAGGGCAGGAGCGGAATACGGTCTTCTGGATCGAGCGCCGCGGCGGCCGCGGCGCGCAACACAACGTGTTTCTGCAAGCGACGCCGATTGCGGTGGCCGACATCCTGCGGCAGGTGCTCTTCGATAACCTCGAAACAGTCGTGCTGACGTCGGCGACGCTGGCGGTCGGCGGCGAGTTTCAATACATTCGCGACCGGCTGGGCATCGAGCACGCGCGCGAGTTGATCGTCCAGTCGCACTTCGATTACCCGAGCCAGGCACTGTTGTATGTGCCGCCTGATTTGCCTGACCCGCGCGCGCCCCAGTTCGTCGCCCGTGCTGCGCAACGCGTGAACCAGCTGTTGAAGATCACGCGCGGCCGGGCCTTCTGCCTGTTCACCAGCTACGCCTTCATGCACCAGCTCCACGACCGGATGCTGGGCGAGCTGGAATTTCCTATGCTCCTGCAGGGCAGCGCGCCGAAGAATGTATTGCTCGAAGAATTTCGCGTGACTCCCAATGCTGTACTGTTTGCTACTGCGTCGTTCTGGCAGGGCGTGGACGTGCAGGGAGAGCAACTGAGCTGCGTCATTATCGATCGGTTGCCCTTCGCGGTGCCGAATGATCCGGTCGTCGCGGCGCGGATCAAGGCGATCGAGGAAAACGGCGGCCGGGCATTCTTCGAGTATCAGGTGCCCGGTGCGGTCATCTCGCTGAAGCAGGGCTTTGGGCGGCTGATCCGCTCGCTGCACGACCGGGGCTTGTTGTGCCTGCTCGATAACCGCATCCTGAAAAAGCAGTACGGGCGCGTGTTTCTGGAGAGCCTGCCGAATTACAGCCGAACGACGGAGTTG
>Ga0306920_100002231_pt1 | contig 24430 bp, 22 predicted proteins | sample flu12Cox44000170_FD_204666 | JGI IMG/M metagenome (GOLD analysis project Ga0306920, IMG submission 204666) | Lab enrichment of tropical soil microbial communities from Luquillo Experimental Forest, Puerto Rico - flux4day.12C.oxic.44.000.170 (v2)... | ecosystem: Environmental > Terrestrial >...
ACCACTAGGAAGAATTGGAGTATTAGATGAGTCCAAAACGGAAGTTTTTTGCTATCCACCCTGGGGAGATTCTCAAAACAGAATTCATGGAGCCCATGGGTGTAAGCGGCTATGAACTAGCAAAGGCGCTCGACTTTCCCGGCATCTATGAAGTCGTGCGAGGGGATCGGGCGATTAGCGCTGACACCGCGATTCGGCTGGGGAAATATTTCGGATTGCCAGCGCAATTCTGGCTCAATCTTCAAAACGAGTACGATCTCAGAATGGCGCAAGCTAGGGGCATTGGTAAAAAGATCAAGCCGCGAAAGATTGAACGCGACATTGCATTGATCGGTTTGTCGCGCGCCTGAACCCTCTGTGTCGGCACGATGCCAAGGATGGTAGCAGCAGGGGGTCGCACCCCGCCATTGTCTTGCCAGCGGCCCACCGACCGTACCAAAAGCGTACCAAATACCGGCGAATATACCGTTACTAGCCCTATCTAACCTCTTTAGAACCAATGGCCGGTGGGTCGATGGCTAGCCTCATGTGGCGAAATATCCGGAGTGGCCCAACGGCATTATCACGGGGAGGGTATGCGTGAGATCACGCATCTGCCGCTATCGCGCCAAAAACGCCTCAACAACTCCCGAGTCAGCTCCCGTTAAATCTGTATCCTTGCGGTGATTTGGGTTACTTGGCAGTCCCCGAGTTGCTTTGAAATCAATCAGTTGCTTCTTACGGACAGGGTGTGAAGATGGCACTCTACCGCTGAGTTAAGCGCCCGCGCCTTTTAATTCTATCACTTGCAAGCCGTTAACATTATTAATCATACCAAAACGTACCAAAAATAGCTTCGGCGGAACGTAACGGTCTTGCTTAACCACCGTAGGATCAGCAAGCTAAGCAAGAAGAACTTACCGTCAGGATGGCACTCTAGCAAGAGTATCGCCGCTTACAATCAAGCAAATGCATTTATCCACGGGAACTGTTTCTCGCGACTGAAAGGAGAATCTGTTGAAAGGAGATTCTAGAGTTCAGCAGCCCGCCCAGACGTTCCCGGCCGATGCACTTCGCCTTGCGCGCCCGCATGCTCAGGCTCGGGACAGATCAGCGCATTGGCCAAACCTTAGTGGTTGTGCTCGCTATGATAATGCGCCATGAATTCAGGAGTCGTTTTCCGCACCGCGCTCTCGCCGAGCAAACTCATCCGCTCCAGGCAGGATTCCTTGATCGTCCGTACAAACCGTTCCGCGTTGGCGTTCAGATTGGGACTGCGAGGTGGAAGCTTCACTGAGGCAACACCCGCTTCGGCCAGCAAGCTCAGGAACTCAGCCGTAAACAACGGATCGCGATCATGGATCAGGTAGCGCTTGCCATTGAGTAAACCGTCCACCGCATCCGTGAAATTGCGGCCGACCTGATTCATCCACAACCCACTGGGACTTGACGCGATCCCAGCGATCTCCACCTTACGAGCCGACAATTCCATAAAAAACAGGATGACAAACCGCTCTAGGCCGCGTCGCATCCAGGCTTCGATGGTAAAAAGATCTGCGGCCACGATCAGGTCCAGTGTTGCCTCCGGAACTCCCTCCGGTGGTCTTCCGCTCCCGCTCGGGTGCTGGCTCCATCCCATGCCGGGCTAACATTTCCGTGATCGTGCCACGACCGACCTCATGACCCAGATTGGACAGCGCTCCCTGGATTCGCCGATACCCGAACTGCAGTTTTCTTTCGCCATGCGCACCACCAGATCCTCGATCTCCGCCGATTTTCTCGGCGGTCATGAGGAAAGTAACATTACCACCAGATCGCAGGCAGTGCACGGCCCTGTCGGCGATCCCTTGCTTTCTATGCAGATGGATTTTCCGGACACTACGCAGTCGGCCAGATCCAAACAGGCTCGTAGCTTGCCTGCTCTGATCCAGCACTGCCCATTCTCCTGATGAAAGCGTTCGGCTCGACGTTGAGTTTCGTGGAGGGGGTGATTCAGACACCTTCCCGGCTCCGCGAGCGACGATCTCTCCTCGCTGTACCCGCTGCTGACGAACGGTTGCGGATCGGCCCGTAACCGGTTCGACTACGACCGAAGAAACTTCGCAATAGAGACAATCACAGAAATGATTAACTGCTGATTGGGATCTTCCCTGAGCTGTCAGGCACTAGCGCCCGAGTTATTTCGCTACTCTTACGCCGGCCGTCCAGAGCTTTGGCGAAGCTTCACAATCTCCTGATGGATGGTGTCGTGGCCAGGTGGCTTGCCGCGCTTGGCAATCGCCTCTCGGCTCAACATCATTAAAGATCTGATGCATTAAAGATCTGGTGCATCAAGGATCTGATGCTCCAACTTAAGCGCCGGTCGCGAGCGGCTTTGCCAGTTATTTTCGGCGACTGTACAGGCGGTCGGCTCCCTGTTTTCCACCGGACGCAGAGAAAGGCACAGGGCGAGCTTCCGGCAAAGTGGGGTAAAGTATTCTTAGTCGGATCTCCCGGAAAATGTCTCGGAAACACAAGACGACGGCCGCCCATCCGCGGACTGGCAGCGAGGTTCCCGAGGCCGTCGTCGTGGGCGAGGCCGCGGTCCGCGGACTCATCGCCGGAAAACATTCAAAGGCGGCACTGGAGGCGGCCAAAAATCTGCACAAGCGCCATGCGACGCCAGCCTCGGAAAGCCTGCTCCTTGAAGCCTACCAGGCCCGCATGGGCGATCTTCTGCGTCATGGAATGCTCGTGGAGGCCCGCTCGCTCATGGATCTGGTGATCGGGCGTTTTCCGTCGGCGACGGTGCAGCTGGAAGACCTTCTGCTCGAAATGCGGGTCAACGACGGGAAGCTCGACGATGTCGTTGCCCGTCTGGCAGACGCCGACCTGCCGCCCCCAGCCCGCGGAAAAATCGAACGGGCAATCCGGCAACAGGTGGCGGATCTGTCCTCCATTTCCCACGCTTCCTCGCTGCCACCCGGTCACAGCCTGCGGAAAGCGGCTGCGGCGCTCGCGGCTGCCTTCGAAGGGGCGACCCGCGGCGCGGTTGGGCCATCCGACCTGGTCCTGCCGGAAGTGTCGCGGGGGAGTCCTCTGGCGTCTTGGAAGGCGCTGGTGAATGCGATCGCGGCGTTTCACCGGCGGGCAGATGCGGACTGCCGCAGGTGGCTCCAGGCGATCGCTCCGGATTCGGTTCCCGCCCGCCTCGTGCCAGTCATCCAGACGATGTTGGGCTCCGCAAGCGAGGGTGCGCTTTCTTCCGCCGCCCAGAGACTGGTCGCCGCGACCGGAGCTGGCGGGGATGCGCTCCGTCCTACGCTGGCCGCCCTAGAATCGGCATTGGCTGCCAAGAAACCGAAGTTGATCATCGAAAAGGGGCGGGTCGCTCTATCAGCCTGTTCGCAGTTTCACCCCGATCTGTACGAGAAGCTGCAGCGGCAGATCAGCATGCGCACGACCGCGCTGGGCTTCTCTCCGGACTGGGTTCAGGATGCCATCGGGGGGAAGATCAAAGAAGATGCGCAGTATTTCCACCTGACGGCCAGGGCGGCGGAAGGTCGCGGCAGCTTCGAGAGTTTGACGGAAGCGCTTCTCGCCTGGGCGACGTTCCGGGACTGCGCTCTCCGAGAGGGTTGGTTTGTCGCCAACGGCATGGAAGACGGGGTCCTGTTGCTACACCTGGCCGAACTGGCGGCTGACGTCCCGGAAGACGAGGCGGAGCACATGCTGGGACCCGAGCCGCCCCCGGATTCATTCGCCCCGGGATTACTGACACCGTGGCAGGTGTTCTCTCCTGACGCTCTCTATGAACGGGCCTGTCGCGCCGATCCGCACGCGGAGGCTTTCCAGTCCTGGCTGACCTGGGCGAAAAAGCATCGTGACTGGAGAGTGGCAGACCGCGCCGCCGAGTGCTGGCATGAGGCCCGGGAGAAGGACGTGGCGCCCCTCCTGTGGCTGATGGAATCGAGCGAGAAGCGCAATGCCTATCAGAAGTCGCTCAGGTATCTCGCACGAGCCGAGCAACTGGACCGCCTCAATCCGGAAGTTCGCAAGGCCAAAATCCGGCTCCTCGTGGCCGGTGTCCTGCGCCATTTCCGCCAGCACAAGCTGCGCCTGGCCTCAGAGGGAATCGAGCGACTCGAGGCCCTGGCCGAGCCGGGTGGAAATCTGCCCGCTCTGATGAGTGCCCTGCGGAGGGTCTGCGCGGCACTCGATCGGGATCCGGATGGAGTAGAGCGGTACGGGGCCGAGGCGGAGGCGCACCTGGGAAATCCAGTAGCCGCCTATGTTCTCGTGCACGCTCTTGCCAATTCGTCAGTCCTCGCGCCGGAAGAGATCCTGCTCCATTTGCCCCGCCAGAACGCCTTGAAGGACCCGACATTGTTGAAGGGGGTGGCCAGGGCCTGTGTGCTGGGGGAGTCCGTCGGCATCCAGGTGACGATTCCGGAGGGATGGGAAAATCGACTGAGGGCTTCCTTCCTTCACCGCGACGAGCCGCTGGACACGGCCGAAACGCTGGTCGTCGGCGAAGCGGCGATTCGCAGCGAGGAACCGGAGCTAGCCTTTGCCGCGTCGGTGGCGGGTCTGACGCGCGGCGGTGCCGATTCGAGATTCCTCTTTCTGCGCGCGCGGGCACTGCCGCCATGGGCCCCGGAGAGACGCTACAACTGCCTCGCAGCTGCGCTCGAACTGGCAAGACGCGAACGGAATCCCGACCTGGTGGGAAAGCTGCTGGAGGATTTGCGGCATCGTGCTCGCAATATGTTCGAGGACGATTTTCCGCGCGAGCCCGCGCGAAAGGGCTATGCGATGGAACCGGAATTCCTCAACGAGGTGCTGGAGTCGGAGCGCCAGGAAAAGAAATACCCACTGCCGGACCGGGAGTCATTCCGGTATACGTTCCGCGACGCGTTTGATGACGCAGACGAAGGCGAGTTGGGGGAAGACGAACTCGAGGTCTTGCAGGAATTTCGTAGCGGTTCGCCTCCGGAGCTGCTGCGCGAGCTGACCAAGGCGATGGCCCAGGGCCGCAAGCCGGAGGAGATTCTGCGAGCGATGCTTTTCGGCAAAGGGCAGGAAGCATTGTCCGGGTTCCTGCCGCCAAAACTGGGGCGGGAGATCCAGGCCGTCCTCGACAGGGGCGTGTCTGCTGAGGAGATCATGGAAGAGATCATGGCGGAGATGGAAGGGGCCGATGTTGGAGAGGAACCAGAAACAGGCGACTCTCGTAGGTCGGCACCCAAGCGCACGACGCCCGAAGCCCTGCCGGAACAGGGAAACCTGTTTTGAGGATGAGGTATGGAAAAATCGACTCTTTCGCGTGATCCGCGAATCGTGCTGGGGGTTGGGGAGGACGCGACCGACGAACAGACTCGCGCCGCGTATTTGCGCAAGCTCAAGGAGTTCCCGCCCGATCGCAGCCCGGCCGAGTTCGAGCAGATTCGGGATGCCTACGAACTGCTGCGGGATCGACGCCAGCGTTTCCGCCACCTCCTGTTCTCCGTCGATCCGCTCGCCCCGTTGGACACAATCCTCGAGGGCGACCGCGGGAAGAGGAAATTTGTCGGACCCGAACCCTGGTTGGCAGTGTTGAAGAAGGAATAGACGCGCATGGACACCAAGCCGATCGGCGCCTCCTCGGACTCCGTCGAGGAAACCCACGAAGCCATTCTGCGTCGTTTCGAGAAGTGGCTGGACGAAGCGCTGGCCGAAGAAGAACCGCCGCCCGGATTGCCCGCCGAGTTGCGGCAGGCGATCCTGAGCGGCGAGCCCCTGCCGCCAATCAAGGGCTCTGCCGACCTGCACACGCTCTGGTCCGCCTTGACCGCCCTCACCCAGGAGGTCAGACTCCAGAGCCGGGCCTTCCGGCAGATGAGCGAGGCGCTGGCACAGTTGCCCGCAACCGTGGCGGAACACATCCGGCAGGATTTTTCGTCCGGGTTGGTGCGCTCGCCCGAAAAAGAGGAAGAAGCAGCCGAGGAAGCGGTGGAACCGCCTCCCGAAGCCTCGTTTGACCGGCGTCCGGAAAGGCAGCAGATCGATCTGCTGATCGACCTGCGCGACCGGCTCGAGCGGGGGCTCAACTCCGTGCAGGAAGCCTGGGCCGCGTTCGCTGCCGGAGCGGGCACCGGCTGGTGGACGCTCCGGTTCCGCAGAAACCGTGAGCGCCAGACCCAAACCGAACACGTTCTGGCCGCACTCAAAAAGGGGTACACGCTGACGCTCGATCGTCTTGATCAGTCGCTCCAGGATTGTCATGTCAGCCCGATCGTTTGCCAGGGGCAGACATTCGACGCCCATTCGATGACGGCGGTCGAGGTGGAGGCGACAGACGCCGTGCCCGAGGGAACTGTGGTCGGCGTGTATCGCGGCGGGTACGAGTGGGAGGGGCAGGTGTATCGTCCGGCGCAGGTCAAGGTGGCGAAGGCAAAGTCAGCCGCGGAGCAGGCTGAAACATTGGTTCATAGCGCCCTGGGTGCCCGCCCGGAAATTCATTCCTGAGTTCCGGAACGGGTTCGATCACGCATTCCAGTCCTCGTCAAGAGAGGGGGCCTGGATGCACAACCCTCTGAGGAGCATCGAAGCGGATGAGTGATCTTATTGTAGGCATCGATCTGGGCACCACGAATTCCGAAGTGGCCGCCTTTGTGGACGGCAGGGTTCGGGTTCTCGGTTCCGGCCAGACGAACATTCTGCCGTCGGTCGTGGGACTCGCTCCGGATGGAAAGCTGCTGGTGGGCGAGCCGGCCCGCAACCAGCTGGTGCTGTACCCGGAGCGAACGGTGCGCAGCATAAAGCGCAAAATGGGAAGCGAGGGGACCGTGGCCCTAGGGGACCTCCAGTTTACCCCTCCCGAGATTTCGGCGCTGATCCTGCGGGAACTGGCCGACTGGACACTGAAAAAGGTCGGGCAGCCGGTCCACAAGGCGGTGATCACCGTACCCGCGTACTTTTCCGACGCCCAGCGCCAAGCCACGCGGGAGGCGGCGGATCTGGCGGGCCTCGAGGCGATTCGCATCCTGAACGAGCCGACGGCGGCCAGCTTGGCCTACGGCGAGGGTACCCGGCACACCGCCATGGTCTATGACCTCGGCGGCGGCACCTTCGACGTCTCGATCGTCGCCCTGGAAGGCGAAATTACCGAGGTGCTTGCCAGCCACGGCGATAACCATCTGGGCGGCGACGATTTCAACGACCTTTTAGTCGAGCATCTGCTCGAGGCCTTCAGGACCCGGCATGGCATCGATCTGCGGCAGGGCCATTCGGTGGCGCGCGCCCGCCTCTGGTGGGCCGCCGAAGAGGCCAAAAAGCGGCTGAGTTTTGAGCCGGAAGTGACCGTCCGGGAGGAAGCGCTGGTCACCGAGAACGGAAAACCCCTGCACCTGGAACTGGAGGTTACGCGGGAAGAATACGAGGCGATGATCCGGCCGCTGCTCGAGAAGACGCTAGCCAGTGTCTCCCAGGCCCTAGCCGACTCCCGAAAGAACCCGGGCGAGCTGGATGCGATCCTGCTGGTCGGCGGCGCCTCCCGTACCCCGCTGGTGTCGCGCCTGCTCCAGGATTGCACGGGGCTGGCGCCCAGGGAGGAAATCCATCCCGACCTGTGCGTGGCCCTGGGAGCCGGGGTTCTTGCCTCCCGCCTTGCTGGGCAGGCCGTCGAACGGGTGCTGGTCGACGTGTCCCCCTACTCGTTCGGCATCTCCTATCTCGGGGAACGCGGAGGTGTCCCCTATCCCCACTGTTACAAATCCATCATCCGGCGCAATACGCCGCTTCCTCTGAGCCGCACCGAGCGTTTTTACACGTGCCGTCCGTTTCAAGACATCGTCGAAATCTGCGTGTTTGAAGGCGAGGACGAAGATGCGCTCAAGAACATCCTGGTGGGCAACTTCAAGGTGAAAGATCTGAAGCAGGTTCCCGAGCTGAGCGAGGTGCTTTGCCGCATGAGCCTGGATCTGGACGGCATCCTCCACGTGACTGCCGTCGAAAGATTGACCGGGAAGTCTAAACACGTCGCCATCGACCGGGCACTCAAGAAAAAGAGTGATCGCGAACTCGCCGAAGCCCGAAGGCGGCTGCAAGCCCTGTACGCGAGGAGGGCCGACCATGACATCGAGGGCGAACAGGAAACCTGGCTCGAGGAGGAACCCGAGGAGGGGGAGGGGTTGGAGGGGGAGGTACCGGAGGAGAACACGGGTGGTAACGGGCCGTCACACGCGGCGGTTCCCACGAACGACGTTTGGGGGGAGGCCGTCCGCGAAGCCTCGCAAGTTGTCGAGCGCTCGCGCCGGTTGCTCGAACAGGTGCACGAGGACGACCGCGACGAAGTGATCGACCTCCAGCAGAAGATCGAAACCGCTATCGCAGCCAAGGACGAGAGGTCCGTGAAAGATGCGACCCAGCAGCTCAGCGACCTGCTGTTCTTTGCCGAAGGAGAAGAGTGAGCGGGAACGGCTTCCAACCCGAACCAACCCTCCGGTGCCCGGTGTGTCACGCCCGCTTTCGGGAGTCGTCGGTCTGCTACCGCTGTGGGGCCAATCTCATGCCGCTGATGCTGCTGGTGGCGCATGCCTATTCTCATCGGCAGGCAGCGCGACGCTCGCTCCGAACCGGAAAGATGGAGAGTGCTTTGGCCGATGCCCAGGCTGCTCAGAAGCTGCACCCCACACCGCAGGGGCGCACGTTAGAGATGGTATGCTCGGCAGGCTTGGTATCGCCCGCGCTTGCCGCGTCGCCGTCTATCTCGGAACCAACACCCTCCCTCGCAGGGCGCGGCGCGGAAAGCCTCCTGCTGGCGGCCGCGGAAGGCAAGGAGGCCTTGCCGATCGGATCGCTCGCGAAACCCCGGCAGTCTGGGGCATCGGATTCGATGCCATGGAAGGCTCTCTTCCTGGGGGCGACGGCTGCTCTGTTTGTGGTCGCGGTCCATGTGGCTTGGGGCCGCCACCGGTAGAGCACCTGACCAGCCAAGACCTCCGTCTCATAAGCGTGAAATCGATCTTGCCAAAGGGTCCTCGACTTCGAGAGCAAGCGCCTCGTAATCTGATTCCTCTGCCAGGATTGAAGGAACCGCCTGATGGAGCTTCGATGAACTCGGGAATGAGCTCTTCGCTTATGCCCCAACTGAACACGCGCGACATGACCGCCCGATACTTGCCGCGCGTACTATCGCTTACATCAAGACCGAGGAAAGAAGACTTTAGTTCTTTCGCCACTATCTTGATAGCTTCGATAGTTGCAAACCTCGTGATTGGAAAACAACGTCGGCTCCTCCCAAGTCCGGGTAGACTTGACAGTGCGAACTGACCAAGACTCGGAAGGAAAGGAGCCGAGCATGTTGATTATAGGTTGTGATTTTCATTCGTGCTTTTCAGCAAATTGCGATAGTGGATACGGTTGTCGTCATCTCTTCTGGCATCAATTTGGGTCCAATTGGGGCCGCACCCCGCCATTGTCTTGCTCGCGGCCCCAACCGTACCAAAAGCGTACCAAATACCGTCAAATATACCGGTATTTCCCGTTACTAACCCGATCTAACCTCTTTGGAACCAACAGCCGGTGGGTCGGTGGCTAGCGTGTGAAGATGGCACTCTACCGCTGAGTTAAGCGCCCAAAGATTAGCGGCAAATCCATCATAACACTTGTGGAGTCTTTTCTTAGGTTATGACGACCCACAGATCCTGGGAAAACCAGCTCCGGCAAGGGGCGCCTGGGGACTATTCAAGTTCGTTTAACGATAAACACGGTTTTGTCGTCGATTAAGGCCTCGTCGCCGTTCTCTCGGAGATGGTCATCTTGCTTTACGGCGTGATCCAGCAATGCATTGCACATATCCCGAGCCGGCTTTCGGTAGTGTTCGCGCAAAACCCCCTCAAGTAGCTCGCGCGCCTGATCGTCGCTGCCGTCGTAAACTCCATCAGTATAGAGAACAAGAACATCTCCCGGACTCATCAGCGTGATCTCGGCGAGATCGGAAGAGTCGAACTCTGTTCGCCGACAGCTGAGCGAGTAGTATTTGCTACGATCCGGGTGATCTGCAGGGATCTGAAGGCCAAGAGCAAGGAATTGTACCATTCGGTTTTCATCTATCTTCATGAACTTCTGATATTCCGCCGAGAATACCAGCGGTGGAGGGTGTCCGAAATTAACGAAGCGAAAATGGCCGCCAGGACCGACTTCGCCGTATAACATGGTCGCGATTTCGCGTGCGTCTTCTTTCTCAGTTATTCCCAGCGCGTTGCGTGCGGTCACTGCTTGCGCCAGTCGAAGGTTGATGTTCTCGAACAGCATGGGTGTCGTTTTGCCGTATCGATCCAGTTCGGTGAGCATCAAGGCATGAAACGTGTCATGAACTGTGGATGCAATCTTTGCTGAGATTGTTCCGTGACCCTGCGCGTCTACCACCAGAACACCCGCGGTCGAATAAAGCTCACGCAAGTCTTCCGCCACTCGCGCCTGCTCGGAGCTCCTCGCGAATCTATATTCGGTTTCCATCTCGGACCTATAGCCTGGGGTTGTTTTCAGCCATTGCACATGATCGTCGACCGAATTGCGTACCAGGACGCCTGGAGGCAACGATTCGAGAAACTCCTTTGATAGGTGTTCAGCCTGTTGAATGCGCGCATCAATGTCGTAACGCTGTTGGAAATTGATGTACTCAAAAAGATCACCACCGACAGTCTCCGCAGGAATCGAATTCCCAAACATCTCGATACCCGGAATGTGAGGAATCGCACCTTCCACAGGCATCAACCGCTCACGCAAGTATTCATCGATACTCGGAACCTTGTAAGCTTTTGTCATAAGGGAATCCCGCAGCCTTGGACTAAGGAGCTTGCCTTCGAGTCCTGTGACCGTTGCTTTACTACCTTTTTGCGTTCTGAACAAGAATCTGTAGAATCCCGGAAAGAACTCACAGAGCGAAAAAGGGAGCCATCAAAGACCCTCAATCCTTTTATTAACTTATCAGGAAACCGACCCTAGTACGTCATCGTTGGATAACATGTATTCATCATGTTCCTGTTTGACTGAATCCTCACTCTTCCTTTCCTCATCGAGCTCGTTCGTGGCTGCTTACCGGTTCGGTTTCTCCGGCGAATGCACGGTCCTAGCACCAAAGCCACGTGTCAAAGGCAAGCCATTTTTCAAAGCATTCATCATTCGTCCTCCACGTTGTTATTGATAACGGGCGTCTCACTCACAATCCTGCTCCGGCCCGATTACGGGGGACTACTGTTCCTGAGCCAACACTGTTCCTTAATTGCCACAGCCCGATGATTCCAAGCACCATCAGGTTAGGGAAAAGGAGCGGGGCCATAGGTGGGGCGCCATAAATGAAATTGTCGAATGCGTGAACCGAGGGTCCCTGAAGGTTGGCCATCGTATGCAATACAAACCCCCAAAGTCCGACGCCGGCCTCAAGCACTAAAACCGCTGCGGCTATATCGATGAATGCTCGTGAAACGTGCATGAGCAGTGGAACAGAAAGAAAACCAACTGCGACAGCGCTCGCAGCGACGGGTACCCATTCAACGGCGAAGAAAAATCCGTTTCCTGCATGATCAGCCAGACTGAAAACGAAGTTGCCGATGAACCCTCCCGCTGTGAATAGTAATATCCACTGCGCCCATTCAGCGGACTCTGAGTCGACCATGCGGTTCATGACCAGTAGAAATCCTAGACCGGTATAAGCCAACGGCGCGGCAAACGGGGCCGAGTAGGTCAGGCTGCGTATTGTACGTTCATAGAAAAAACTGCTTCCAAGATGCAGAATCACTCCCGTCAGTCCGACCAGGACTGCCACCCAACCGACAACGTACCCCAAGACCTTCCAAATCCTCCGGCGTCGCTTTCGTTGAGTCAGCGCAAGCATGAGGACCACGGGTGCGGTCGCCGAAAACAATAACGGTATGTACTCCGCGGGGTTGCGGAACTGGTTGACCGAGTGAGCCAGAAAAATGTCGAAGGTCAGGAACCCGACATTCAGGATGGCGAAGAGCTCTACCCATAGCTCGGGTTGATTCCACCAACGATCATCTCGCATGGGTATGTTCTTTCCTCAATTCAGCTGCCATTGCGTTCAACTGGACAGTCTTCTGCAGCATCGCATAGTTCCCATGCCATTGCACAAAATCGGCTCCGCCCATGAATGCACCGTGCTTGCTGGTGCGCCCGTCGTAATGCCACAGATCGAAGTACAGAAAATCGATCGGCTGCGAGAAAGGAGGGCCAGTGAGCACACCGTCTTTGCGAAGTCCGTTCACAATGTCTTGCGCAGCCTGCACGCGTTGGTTGGTCGATTGAACAACCTGCTCTGCCTGACTGTAGACACGGTCAATCAGCCCGGGCGTATGACATTGCGAGCACACCTGCTTCATTTTGGCCTGGGCCGCCGCATAGTTCGGCCGCTTGTCCGTAATCACGTTCGCCAGATAATAGGACAGACGTTCGGAGGGGTCGTGTGTAATGCCCAGCCCATTTATTCCACTCATGTGGCAGGTTGCGCACGTGGGCACAAACATGTCACGCGTCGTTAAAGTCTTCGGTGGTGCATCCAAGTTTAGCCGCTGTTCCTGAGCCTGAAACAACACTCCGTGGCGGGACTCTTCATAAATTTCAATCTGTGAATGATCCGGCCCCATGTGGCACTGAGCGCAAGTGCTGGGCAGGCGTGCGATTCGGACCGAGGCGGTGTGCCGCGTGTGACAGTTAGTACAGGTGCCGATCGTGCCGTCAGCGTTGGGGCGTCCGACGCTGTGGCACTGTTCACACCCGCTCGTCATGGCCGATCCACCTTCCAGTTGCACAAATGGATGCGGCGGTCGTCGGGTTCCGCCGGGCTGATATGTTTCCGAGAAATTTACCTGTTCGGGAGTTAGACCCTTCTCACCGTATATGGCAGCCCAGGCAGGTGCGGCGTGGCGACTATGCAGGAACTGCTGATAAATGTTCTCGTGGCAGCCGCGGCAATTTCCTGCCGTTAGCTTGGCGGAGATCACAAACCCGTGGTGATCCTTCTTTTCCTGCCCCGCGGCGGGCTGGTGGCAGTCCAAACAATTCACACCTTTGCTCGCGTGCATGCTCATCTCGTATTCGTGCACGACCGAGTACTGGGTTCTTATGTGACATTCGGCACATTTTCCGGTCGCCCTTACCAAATCCGCGGTGGGCTGCTGCGTCTCTACTTTTGGTCTGGAGCGATTAAGCAGAAATGCAGCTAAGATCAGTGCGAACGCAATCACGACGGCAATAAAAACAGAGCGAAAAGACATGCCATGCCTCCACCCGAAACTTGCATCGCGTTTCGATTCCCTGTGCCGGAATCATTTTAGACTCAGTGCAGACGAGTTCGGCGATCTTATCTTCGGGGGTGATGCTAATGAGTGTGGTAGGCAATAGTGAGAAGGACCATTGCAAGAATGCGTGCCAGGATGAGAAGTCCGGTAAGCACCGCTGCTGCTCTAAACAGAAGTCGCTCGAACCGGTTGAGTTGAGCACTGGAGACCATCATATAGTCGACTCCCCACCCAAAATCAGCCTAGGCGGTCGCCGAACTGGTTGCCGTGATTGTGATCACGCGTAGACGTGACCTAAGACCATCGGCTACCGCCTTTCTCCCAAGTGTTGAAAACAGCCGTGGCTGTTGAAAAACACAATTGCACGGTCTTTGGGCGAAAAACGACGCGCCACGATGCTCTATAAACGTCTTTCTCGGAATCGGGATACATTCACCATCATCCGAGACTGCATTTTCACACCGGCTGTTATTGTCCCTAATCCCCCCTGCCCTGACGAGGCAAACACATGACCTAGGCGACCTCGGCGGTCACGTGCCGCTTCCTGCCAACGGCGCAACAAAAAGCCCCATCCACCCTTCACGATCGCTCAGGGTAGAGTGGGGCTTCCAGCGAAATCGCTCATGCTGTGGTTTGGCGTAAGCAATTCCACCCTGAAAGTCAATTCCCATCAAGGGCTTATCGCCAAGGATCTATGCGTGTGTCCTGCGGGGATTACTCCCAGGCCGCCGGGTGCGAACTCGACGCGCAAAAGGGCCACGGAATTTCCAAATTTTGGCTCGCTGCAGAGGACTTTTGTCCGCCAACGCGAATGGCGACGGCCGTGCGTGGCGACCTCACGCAGCACGTCGGGTATCGCTTCGCCTAGCTCAACGAGTGATGCCACAAATTTAGCATCACTCGTTTTCTTTATCCTTTTCCGGCTGTGGCAGCGACTTCATGAATTCAACCAGGTCGGTCTTATCTTGGTCAGACAGACTTAAGCTGAAGCACGTGTCATAGTGGTTCACAACATCCAGGAGGGTACTGAAACGTCCATCGTGGTAGAACCCGCCCTTTGTATGCGTCCAGAGACCGTTCAGGGGTGAGGTCCTGTAGCGCTTGTCGGGAGCGCGCTCCGCCTGGAAGCTATCCACACACACCTCGCTCGGAGTGTGCATGTTCCATCCCGGTTCCGTGTAGAGTGGAGGAACGTGGCAACTGGAGCACTTTCCTGTTCCGTTGAAGACGGCCTCACCGCGCTTGGCTGCATCTTTGTCAAAGGTTCCTTTGGGAGGCGTGGGGGCTGGGATTGCCAGTTGATAAAAATGTAGTGACGCCAATCGCGAAGTAACAACATCGGGGACATTATTCACGTGTCCGAATCCAGCTTTAGCAGCAACAGGGAATTGTGCAGCATCGTCTAGACGGGGGTCGAAGAAGGTTCCTTTCCCATGCATCTCAAGGTTCGCAACAAATGCATTCCAATAGGTCACCGAACCCCAGCCCGTCCAGGTGTGTAGATTTACGCCCGCGAGCCCGAAAGCAGGAGGAATCAATATGGCGGACGTCTTGCCATCAGGACGAAATGCTTTTCCGTCCAACGCTAATTCCGCATCGAAGTGTCCGGTTCCCCAACTTTGCAATACCTTGCGGACGGTGGCTTGATCAACACCAAGCAGCTCGGCAAATGGCTGCAGATTAGGTGCAATAGAAATGATATCGCCTACGTTCAGATCACGGTTTGCCCATCCATCGAGGCGCTGCCCGATGCCTTGAGTCAAAGAGTTGTCGACCGTCGAGTGGCAAAGCGCACATTGAATGCCCACTGATTTCAGGCTGCCATCGGGATTAAAGAAACCCGTAACACCAATTACGGAATTCAGCTTCAATAACGCGAGGGTGGTCGCGGGGTCGTCCAAATTGACCTTGCCCTGCTTGAGTTGTTCGATAAGCGACGCAGGAAGCGCATCTACATCGACCTTTAGTCCGACGCCGAGCGCGGCCCTTGGGCTCAGGCCGGGACCGACACCTCCGAACTTGGCTCCTTCGATCGCTTGATGGAGTCTAAGCGCGTCACCCCAGAACGTTTGGTCATCGAAAGTTTCGAAGCGAAATATCTGCTGTCCTTCCTTCATCATCCGTTCCGAGCTGTTCTGAATGACTGCGTCGAATCCCGTCGGGGATGCTCCCTTGTCCTGAGTCTGCGCTGAAGCTCTTTGGATCTCAATCCATTGATATGCGCCGATAGCCAACCCTGTGAAAGCAACCAGACCGACTACGATCTTTAGGCTTTTCATCGAATCGCCTCAAATTGAATTGCCCGGGATCGTCTACCCTTCAAGCAGGAAACGACACGAGGACACCTAATAGGTACCAGCCGGAAAAGCTAGTGTCAGTTACGTGCGTAACAGTGTTCAAAATTTGACAACTGAGGGAGGCGATGTGATCGCCTCAGTCGGCGTACTTCTGGAGAGCCTGCAGATCGAGAACCAGATAACCTCTGTGGGAGTAATCCACCAGGCCGCGATTGCGGAGAAAATTCATTGCCGTCGACACTCTTTCCCTTCTTGCTACAACCATCTGAGAGATCTCTTCCTGCGTTAGATAGACTGACAGTTCCGTCCTTTGCCCTGAGCTGTGGCCCAGCTGTTCCCCGAGTCTCAGAAGGACCCGAACCAAGCGATGGACAGTGTCGCTAAAGGCCAACGTATCCAGTTGATCATATGCGGCTGAAAGAGACTCACAACAGATCTGCAAGAGTTCTTGCAGAAGATTTCTGTTTTTCTGCACGATGTCGAGAACCTCACCGAGAGGAACCGCAATGACCTCGGTTCGCTCCAGGGCAACGGCACGGTTCCGCTGCTGCTGCCCGGAAGCACAAAGCTCCCCCACAATATCGCCGGGTTTGCGAACATCGTAAATGAGCTCGTGCCCGTCCTCAGTGACGCTCCCGACCTTCACGAACCCATTCTGGACGAAGAAGAACGTCTGGCTTTCATCCCCGACGTCGAAGATTACCTGGTCTTTTTCGAAGATGGTCACGCTGCGGTTCCACAAGACGACATCACAAAGCGTTCCTCGGAACATCGCAGCCAATGCCGCTGAAAGAGGCTCGCTGCGTGCTCCCGAGCCGACGGCGGAGCCGCCGAACTCGCGAGGAGCCGTCTTCTGAACGCCAAAACGCATTGATAATCCTCCTAGACGCTCGGTCGCAACCTAGCAAGCGACCAAGGCGACGACTTACAACTAAAACTCGCTGTGTCCTCGGTGAATCAGCGCCAAAAACTCATCCCGTGTCTTTGTTACGAAAAGCTCCCAGCATGGATGACGTAATGGTGGCGGAGTGCTGCTTCTCAACTCCCCGCATCATCATGCAAAGATGCCTTGCTTCGACCACAACGCCTACGCCATGCGGTTTGATTGCACACTCAATCGCTCCAGCAATTTGCGTTGTTAAACGCTCCTGCACCTGCAATCGGCGAGCAAATACGTCCACCAGGCGAGTACTCAGGCCAATCACCTTCCCGCACGGGATATATGCGACGTGCACCTTGCCGAAGAACGGCAAAAGGTGGTGTTCGCACAGACTAAACATCTCAATGTCCTTGACGATTACCATCTCGTCGTAAGCTACATCGAACATCGCACTCAGCAGAACCTCCTCAGGGTCCTCTTGGTAGCCTCTGGTTAAGTGCTGCATGGATCGTTCCATGCGTTCGGGGGTGTTCAGCAGGCCGTCACGCTCTGGGTCCTCGACGAGACGGACCAGCATTTCCCTTATCAGGTCCTGTAGGCTCGCATCGGCTAATGACTGGGGTTCAAGTATTGCTTGCATGTGCATTTCTGCGCTCAATTCGAAATGCCTCCTCTGCGAGTTGTGATCGCTCGACAGGGTGCTACGAGATGGAACGTGCCTTCATCCCATCAAGCAGCAGCAACGATGTCGGCATCCTGTTCGTGTAGAGTGTCACTGCTTGAGACGGTTCGGCGTGCCTCGGTCAAGCGGGCAAGCACAAAAGCTGCCAAGGCTATCTCGATATCTCGTACAGCGACATCAAAGAACATGCCGGTCGAGACCAGATTGATAGCGATAGCAAGCAGCCACACGGAGGCAACGTACGATCCGAGACGAGTCCACTTGGTCAGAATTGCCAGTCCCACGATCATCTCAATCACGCCTACGATGTGCATGAAGGTTTGAGCGCTGAATGGCAGAATCTTGAGGGCCAATGGACTCACGTATCCGGGCCAGTTGGCTAAGAGGTTGAAGTATTTGTCCAGACCTGCGAGAAACGGCCCAACCCCAAGCCCGATTCGCAGAGCCCACCACGCCTGCTCCAATCGTGGATCAAATTCCTTGTGCATGTTTCCCTCCTTCACGAGAATTGAGTGGGAGGGTGCAGATCGGTTACAGCCTGATGAGTTCGGCCGCAGAGCTGCGGCGATTTTGATTTGTAACCTTTGTTGCCGTGGTGACTCCATCATAGTGGAGAGCTTGTATGACGACGCTAACGGTAACGGTCACCCCCCAAGATCCCTTGACTGACGAGGAAGTTGTAGCCCGAGTGCTTGGCGGCGAGACGAGTATGTTTGAAATCGTCATGCGCCGTTACAACCAGCTTCTCTACCGGGTGGCTCGGGCTATTTTGCGCAACGACGGTGAAGCTGAGGACGTCATGCAGGATGCCTACGTGCGCGCATACGAGCATCTGGACCAGTTTGCAGGGAGAGCAAAGTTTTCCACCTGGCTGACCCGGATTGCGGTGCATGAAGCTTTAGCGCGACAGCGTCACGGAAGTCGGTATCAGGAGTTGGACCCAATGTCAGAGCGGGAAGGAGACCCCATGGATGGCTTTGCCGTGATGGCCCTGAATCCGGAACAGGAAGCGTCGAACTCCGAGATTCGCAGCCTGCTCGAAGAAGCGGTGGAAAAGTTGCCAGACGCATATCGAACGGTGTTCATGCTGCGCGACATCGAAGAAATGAGTACGACCGATACCGCGAATGCGCTTGAGATCTCGGAAGAAAACGTCAAGGTTCGCCTCCATCGAGCGCGGGCGTTGTTGCGCAAAAGTCTGTACGCCCGTGCGGGAATGGAACGGAAAGAAGCATTCAATTTCCATGCCGTTCGCTGTGACCGAGTGGTCAAGAATGTGTTTGAACGAATTCAGAAGCAGGCATCGAGGAGAGACCAATCCGTAGCCAAGGTGCAGTGACAGTCTCTACCTTGGCAAGGGAAAGCGAGCATATGGTTAACCTTACAGACACGATTCAAGAGATTCCTTTAGTGGGTTTCAGAACTAGATTGTTGAGCCGCAGCAGCGTAGCCGAAGGCACCATGGCCTTTCACTTCGCCAAGCCCTCTGGGTTCAGCTTCAAAGCCGGACAGGCGGCAGATCTGACACTCCTTAATCCGCCCGAAACCGACTCGGAAGGAAATACCCGAACCCTCTCAATCGCGAGTCCTCCATTTGAAGATCAACTCACCTTTGCAACCCGAATGCGGGACACGGCATTCAAGCGGTCGCTCAAAGTTGTGCCGATTGGGACCGAGATCAACATCGCCTCGCCTTCCGGTTCTTTTACGTTACACAGGAATGCAAACAAGCCTGCGGTTGTTCTTGCTGGCGGAATTGGCATTACGCCGTTCCTGAGCATCGTACGGCAGGCCGATCACGAGCGGGTGGCACACAAGCTATACATGTTCTATTCCAATCGGCGACCAGAAGGCGCACCCTTTCTGGATATTCTCGAAGGTTTGGAAAAAACAAATCCGAATTTTCGACTCGTTGCCACCATGACCAAAATGGCCCACTCGAGCCGCGAATGGAAACGTGAGACGGGTCTCATTAACGGCCAGATGTTGGCCAGACATTTAGGAAACCTGCAGGGACCGATCTACTACATTGCCGGACCTCCACCTATGGTCGCGGCGATGCGCGAGATGCTGGTCGGTGCTGGCGTCGATGAGGACGACGTTCGAACAGAAGAATTTGCGGGCTACTGAGACGGCCCGCCGAAGTTGAGGTTATCAACATGATAGTGAACAGACCTAAAACCAAAATCCTGGTGGATGGTGGCGATCCCGAGGAAACGCGAAAAATCAAAGCCCTGCTTGGTTTCGTCGATGGCCAAACCACGAACCCAACGCTCATTGCTAAAAACCCTGCCATTCGGCAACTCATCGCTTCTGGGCGGCGGCTAAGTTCGCGCGAAGAGAGCGAGGAATACAAGAGGATCGTTCAGACTCTTTCACCTATGGTGGACGACGCTGGCGTTTCGGTCGAAGTTTTTGCCGATCTCAACACGAGCGCCGAACGGATGCTGGCCCAAGGCGAAGAGATGTTTTCGTGGATTCCGAACGCATATATCAAGTATCCGTGTACCCGTGAAGGCTTACGCGCGGCTCAACTATCGGTGCGTAAAAACATCCGTGTGAACATGACGCTGTGTTTCTCCCAGGAGCAAGCCGCCGCGGTATACGCGGCGACGAAGGGTTCGCGAGATCCCGTGTATGTCTCACCCTTCGTTGGGAGGCTTGATGATCGCGGCGACAAGGGAATGGATGTAGTCAGGAACATCAAGCGCATGTACGCAAATGGCGATGGCCATGTGCACGTTTTGGCGGCCAGCATCCGCCATCTTGACCACTTGCTTGCTTCTCTCGCGCTGGACGTGGAACTTATCACGGCGCCAGCAAAGGTGCTTGAAGAATGGGCCGCAAAAGAGTTCCCGTTACCTCAGCCCGGTTTCACCTACAAAGGAGTGGATAGCAAAGGCAGGAACCTGAAGCCAATTCCATATAAGGAACTGGATCTCTCCAGCACATGGGATCGTTTCGATATAGCTCATGAGCTTACGAAGAAGGGTATCGAGAAATTTGTCTCCGACTACGAGAGCACGCTTCAGCGAACCGCATAGCAGTCGGCCCAACGAAAAGACGAGGAGAAACGGAAACCGCTGAGTTCTCGCGCCGACAAAAAGTCGCGAACGTAGGGACTGTAGATGCAAACGGTCTTACGTGGTACCACTCGTCTACATCTATGAAGGCGGCGACCTGCTGTACGTTCACCCGGGTCACCAAGGACCTCCCTCACCAATGTACAGAACAATCGCCAGATGTGCGTTGAGGTCTTAGAAATCGGGGGATTCCGCATCGTGGCAAACCCTACGCATGTAACTCTGCACCGGTGTACACGAGCGTGGTTGTGTTTGGGCCGGTCCGCATTCTGCATGTTCTCGAATCCCGGGCAAAGAAACAGTGGTTTCTGAATCTGCTCTTGGCCAAGTACGGACAGTTCGACTGGACGTTCGAGCCTGGATTTCCCTTGATCGATCGAATCGTCCTGTGTGAAGAGCGAGGTGATGACTGGAAAGCACAGTAGCGGCCTGTACCGCTAGCCTGAATAATTCTTGAATTTGAAGACAAAAGAAGCCTCCTGTGCTACAAACACGGTGTCGAATCGCTGTTCGAAGCACGTCCGGAGGCTTCTTCGTGTTTGACGATAGCACAACACAGTGTCTGTTGTTCCCTGATATTTTTCTCAAGCCTGTCGTGGCCCAGTTTGATCAGCGAGATGGTAGTTCGGATGGCGGCGCTCTGCTGTTGAAGGCTGCCGATCGTCGGTTGGGACTGCTGGACGAACTGAGCGCTAGCCTGGAAGACCAACGGCAAGCTGGCAAGGTCGATCACTCCTTGCTGGAGTTAGTGGCGCAGCGAGTGTTCTCCATCGCCTGCGGCTACCCGGATGCCAATGACTCGGCCCGCCTGGCCAAGGATCCGATCCATAAGTTGTTATTGGATCGGGATCCCGTGGAAGGCAACGATTTGGCCTCGCAACCGACGCTGTCGCGTTTCGAAAATGGAGTGGGAGTCAAGGAACTGTACCGCATGAGCGAGGCACTGGCCAGGAGCGTCCTGCGGCGTCACGCCAAACGCCTGCGCAAGCGGGCGTATCGGATCACCATCGATCTGGATCCGACTGAGGATCCAACGCACGGCGCGCAACAGCTCTCCTTTTTCAACGGGCATTACGATAACTGGTGCTATTTACCGGTGCTGGGTTTTGTCAGTTTCAACGAGGAAGCCGAACAGTATCTGTGCCTGGCGGTGCTCCGTCCGGGCAACGCCCCGGCGGCGGCGGGCGCGGTGGGGTTGCTGCGCCGTCTGGTGAAGATGATTCGGTCGTATTTTCCGGGTGTGATCATTCGGGTGCGCTTGGATGGCGGTTTCGCCCAACCGGCGGTGCTGGACTTTTTGGATTCTCAGCCGAAACTGGAATATGTGGTGGCGATGGCCAAAAATGCGGTGCTGAAACGGATCGCCGCCCCGGGCGTTCGTCGCGCCCGCCTACTGTCCCGCAGTAGCGGAAAGACGGAACACATCTATGGAGAAGTTCGCTACGCGGCTCGCAAGTGGCGCTGTCCACGCCGCGTGGTGATCAAAGCGGAAGTCGTCCGGGCACCTGGAAAAGATCCCAAGGACAATCCCCGCTTTGTCATTACCAACCTGAAACAGAGCCCGCAGTGGATCTATGAACAGGTGTACTGCCAACGTGGCGACATAGAGAACCGCATCAAAGAGTTACACGATCTGGAGATCGATCGCACCAGTTGCAGCCGTTTCTGGGCGAACCAGTTCCGGGTTCTGCTCACGGCAGCGGCTTACGTTCTCCTGCAGGAGTTACGCTTACGGGCTGCCGGGACAGCCTGTGCTCGAGCCCAAGTCTGCATGTTGCGCGAACGGTTGCTCAAGCTCGGAGCTCGGGTACGAGTCTCGGTACGACGTATCGTCGTGCACCTGCCGGTGTCATTTCCGTTTCGGTCCAGCTTCGCTCGCATCGCCATGAGTTTGGGTGCTCAGAGCGGATAGATTTCCCACTTCTTCGAGTACAAAAGAAAGCTTGTCGCCGTAGTTGGGTCAAGGTGTGTCGTTGCACGCTACAATTTGCCTTCCATCAGACTAACTTCTTTGAAATCAGTCATAGGCTCAAGCCAAATTGTGCCACTCGTCGCAATCATGTTTCGCTCTATCCACAATTCTGTTGCTGTTCCACTCTTCATGCATAATGCAGGCTAGGAGAGTAGAAGAGTATTGCCATGTTCCAGGCGGAGATTAGAAGCGCAAGGGTAACAGCAGCTGAGAGTTTTCCGACCGGCGGCCACCTGATGCCCGATTTCACGCTGTCATCGAGCGACGGCAATCAAGTGAGCCTGTACGACTACCGCGGTCGCTCCAATCTCGTACTATTTTTTGACGGCGGCCGCATAAAAGACCGTGCCGACGGCCCTCTCCTCAGCGCCTTGGCCAAGCGCTACGGTGAGATCGCGAAGACAGATTCCGAAGTCGTTGTTGTACTCGCAGAATCCGTCGCACAAGCGGATGAATTTAGGCGCAAGATGCACTTTCCGTTTCCAGCTCTATCGGGTTTTCTACTCATATCGAATTGCCCACGAAGTCGGAACAGTGGTCGGCATCCCAGTAAAATTTTCTATGGAGACTTTCGAGCCGGCGGTGAAGAGAGGATCATTGGGTGGAGACGCTCACGTGTATTACCCTTTACTATTTATCAGGCTTGATAGCGGCGGGCTTCGCTCAACCAACTGTATCGTCACCGCTCCAGTCGACCACTTTCATCTATCACCGTACACTCGTTCGGCTCGCGAAATGACAACTTTCCAGCGATCGGCAGCACCCTTTCAGGGCGACGCTGCCGGAATGCCCAGCCGGCAGCATCGTTGTTGAATGCGAAAGAGGTCAGTCGCCCACTCCTGCTTCGACCTCTTCTTCTACTTCCACAGGATGGGACGTGTATTCGCCTTCTTCCACCGTTGCGGTGCGATCAAACGAATGTCCCGTGACCATGCCGAGCACGAACCAGCCCAACACGAGCGCTCCGAACGCGAACAGTGTGTCGCCGAACATCCGCATCCAGCGCAGGCGCGTCATCATCGGAGTCTGCAGAAACTCGGCCGAGCGCGCATACCACGTGCCTATTTCGACCGACGCCCACGCCTGCAGCAAGCCGAGCGGCAACATGCTCAGTACCACCATCGCCGCCAATCCGATGTTGATGGACCAGAATGCGATGGCCAGCGGACGGTCCTTCCACGCCAGCCCGGGCCGCAGCGCACGCAGGCAGAACAGCATCAGTCCGAGGCCGAGCATGCCGTACACACCGAACAAAGCCGTGTGCCCGTGTACCGGAGTCAGATTCAATCCCTGCACATAATAAAGCGCGATCGGCGGGTTGATCATGAACCCGAATAATCCTGCGCCGACGAAGTTCCAGAAGGCCACGGCGACGAAGAAGTAGATCGGCCACTTGTATGCGCTGATCCAGGGACTGTCGACCCTGCCGCGAGAGAGGCGAATGTTCTCCCACGCTTCGAAGCCGATGAGCACCAGTGGGACAACCTCCAGTGCGCTGAACACTGCGCCCAGAGCCAGCACCGAATTCGGCGCGCCGGTGAAGTACAGGTGGTGAAATGTCCCGATGATGCCGCCTGAGAGGTAGATCACCGTTGAGAACAGTACGCCGCGCGTTGCCGTCGAGACCGATAGCAGCTTCAGCCGCGTCAGCAGGAAGGCGATGACAACGGTGGCGAATACCTCGAAGAAGCCCTCGACCCAGAGGTGCACCACCCACCAGCGCCAGTACTCGGCGGTGATGAGCGGGCTGCGCTGGCCATACATCAGGCCGGCTGCATAGAACACCGGGATCGCAATGCTCGAGACCAGGAACAGCAGCAGCAGCGAGCGGTTCTCATCACGACGCGCCAATGCCGGTTTGATGCCGCGCCACATCAACCAAAGCCAGAACAGCAGGCCGACAAACAGCAGGATCTGCCACACGCGCCCGAGGTCCACGTACTCGTAGCCTTGCGCGCCGAACCAGAACCACAGGTTGCCCAACTTCTGCTCGATACCCATCCACTCGCCTGCGAGCGATCCGACAACCACGGCCACCACCGCGACAAAAAGAGCGTTCACGCCAAAGCGCTGCCCCGTGGGTTCTCGGCCGCTTACTGCGGGAACGATGTACAGCCCGGTCGCCAGCCACGAAGTTGCGATCCAGAAAATCCCGATTTGCAGGTGCCAGGTCCGCGCCACCGAGTACGGCAAGTACTTGGCCAACGGGATGCCATAGAAGCCACCTCCTTCGACACCATAGTGTGCAACGATTGCG
>Ga0306920_100002234_pt1 | contig 24421 bp, 19 predicted proteins | sample flu12Cox44000170_FD_204666 | JGI IMG/M metagenome (GOLD analysis project Ga0306920, IMG submission 204666) | Lab enrichment of tropical soil microbial communities from Luquillo Experimental Forest, Puerto Rico - flux4day.12C.oxic.44.000.170 (v2)... | ecosystem: Environmental > Terrestrial >...
TTCACCGAATCGTCCCGCGTATCTCTCCGTCGGGATGTTCTTTAGTATGCACATTAACGTACGTTTTCCCCGCTCGAATCTGTGCGACAAGGTCGGTGATTGTTTTACCTGTGAATGGACCCACCAAGTCGCTCGCGCGGATTGTTCCCTTCGCGATCACGCCATTGGTTTTATGCTTGGTCTCTCGCACATTGTGCTGTTCCGCCACCATCTCTCCCTGTTTCTCGTCCTTCGATGAGGTCATCTTGGTTGGATAGAGTGTTGCGACAGGCTTGCCTGCTTCGCCTGGAGTGCCAATGTGGATATGCGCCATTGTTACGTCCTCAACGTTTGACACTGAAAGGGTGTACATCAGGCTCTTCCTATCACTGCTCAACTGAAACGTTGCTTGGCCCGAGGCGGAACTATCTACCGGAGGCACTTCGTCTTTTGCAGTTAGGTTGGCCTTGAACGTTGTGTCCTGCGCATTGGAATATGAAGCAAAGAGCAACAAAATCCCCGCAAAAAGCAGGTTGGATCGAGTAATCCTCTTCATACCGGCTTCTCCTTTTCTTCTCGAATTCGAACCTAGCCCGGTGCTTTCTCTGTGAGGGGTGCCTGTCTTGGTTTTTCTTTTGGGAAACCGCGCTAAGTGGAAGACCCTTAGCGTATCGGCAAACCATGCTCAGAATCGAAAGAGTGCGGGCCAGGACAACAAGCCCTAGCAGATCAGCAACGACGAGTGGAGTAAACAGAGAGCGGATCGGAACTGGCCCGCGATGGGCTTTCCCATGGCTCCGAATTGCAAAAGGCAACCGAGCAAATTGAGCTCGATGCAGCAGAGGCGCCAATTGCAGCGGCGATCAAAAACATCAGCAGAAGTAACTCTTGAACTGCCTGGAACTTAGTCATGGGTCCGTACGCTGCTGTGAAAGGCCCGTGCCCAACTGGGATCAAGCAAACGCCTAACATGAGTACGGGGAAAACGAGCGCCAAGCTTACTAATCGTCGAGATAACATCGCCAACAATATCCTGTTGCAGGGTGCCGTCTGTCAAGAACGTCACGTTACCAGCCGCTACGCCCTTGAGACGATGTCGCTTTGCTACACCCGCAAAGCAATAACGCGGGTTGGGGTCACCGCTCGCAACTGAATATCACCAGTGTGCCTCCCAGTGGTCGAGATGAGGTCTTGATGATGGTAGCGGTGGCGGTCATGAAAAAACGATAAAACGCGCCTCGAGGCGGCTCGGCATTGGGCTACTAGGGCTAGTCGGAATCTCGCTTCGCCGGACACTTGCTTCGGTGCCCTTGCAGCAGGGTAATTGTCGCGATACGGTGAGGTGACGGCCGTCACAGCGCGGCCCAAGCCGCCCACGCTACTCTCGCGGCGGTCACCACTCAGTGTGCGGCGCACCCCTGCGCCCGGTGGAACTAGGACTCTGCGCGGACGCTCGCGCCGCACACCCTCTATTTCGCCGCCGCAGGCGCGGCGTTGCGAATCTCGATGAGCGAGCCATCAGGCGCGCGCACGAGGTGACCTCCATCACAGCGCGGGCCGACGCAGCTCTGAGCAGTGGATTGCTAAATCGCTTGCTGTATTCCGCAGTTCAAGTCGCACCATTGAATGACGGCGGCGTTTCTGATGTAGAATCCTCGCCACTGTATGCCCCTAGCGACAGGGTCTCAGCTGGGCCCGTACCAAATTCTCGCTGCGATTCGTCGTGAACTGGCCCTTGCTTCTGAAGAAATGACGCCGGGCATCAAACTCAGTCCCTAGAGACTCATCGCCTCGAAGAAGGAAGCACGGAAAGTGACACCCGAACGCTGGCAGGAAGTTAAGAATCTACTCGCCAGTGCGCTTGAACGGCCGCCGCAGGAAAGGCGCGCTTATCTGGACCACGCGTGCCCCGAACCAGATCTGCGCCGCGAGCTCGAATCGCTCCTCGCTGCGCACGACCAGCGCGACCAGGCCTTCCTGGAAGGTCTCGTGACCGTGAGCGGCGAGCCTCTAGAGCTCGGCGGCAGAATCGGTCCCTACCAAATTGTCGCGCGGATCGGTGCCGGCGGTATGGGTATCGTCTATCGCGCTCGCGATTCAAGGCTCGAGCGCGACGTTGCTATCAAGGTTCTCTCTACCGGTCTTCTGACGGATGAGAAGGCGCGGCAACGTTTTCGCAAAGAGGCACTGGCTCTAGCAAAACTGAATCATCCCAACATTGCGACGGTTTACGACGTCGGCGAGCAGGACGGGACAGAGTATCTGGTAATGGAATACGTCACGGGCCAGCCGCTTTCCGAGCGGTTGAAGTCCGGGGCGCTTCCAGCGAGCGAGGCCCTCTCGTTGGCTGAAGATGTAGCCGAGGCACTCGAAGAAGCGCATGGGCGAGGCATCGTCCACCGTGATTTGAAGCCAGGAAACATCATTGTCACACCGAAGCGACATGCGAAAGTTCTGGATTTCGGCTTGGCCAAGTTGTTTGCGCGAGAAGGCTCGCAGGACGCGACGTTGTCCGTCGGAGAAACGGTCGGACCAGTCGGCACGCCTTATTACATGTCGCCCGAACAAGCGGAGTGCGGCACGGTTGACGACCGCACCGATTTGTGGAGTCTCGGAGTAGTTCTTTACGAATCGCTGACCGGCAAACGCCCCTTTGACGGAGACGGCGGCGTGGGAGTGCTGCGCGCGATCGCGCAACAGAATCCAATGCCCGTGCGCGAGCTTCGCGCGGATGTTCCTAAGGAACTAGAGCGCATCGTTGCGCGGGCACTCGAGAAGGACGTATCGAAGCGCTATCAATCGGCCGAAGAGATGTCGCAAGATCTCTCGTCGGCGCTGTTGCAGATTACGGCGCCGGTCGCGCCAGCAGCTCGGCGGGAATTGCGAGTGGCGCTCCGTTACGCGATTGCAGGCGCTGCGCTGCTCGCCCTTTTTCTTGCTTCTGGAGCGTGGCTGTATCGCCGGTCGCAGCAGCGGCAGTGGGCGCGGGACCAAGCTATTCCGCAGATCGCCAAACTCCAGGACGATCATCTGTCGCTAGCGGCATTCCTGCTGTTGAAAAAGGCACAGCAATATTTGCCGGGGGATGCGCGGTTCCAGCGCATTGCGGACCAAAGCACAGAGGCAGTGACGATAACGTCGTCGCCCGTCGCAGCGAACGTCGAAATAAAAGACTATCTTTCGCCCAATAGCGCCTGGTTTTCGCTGGGCACTACACCGCTGAACATACGGATTCCGAACGGGTACTTTCGTTGGAGAGTTTCGAAGGCGGGCGTGGGAGAGTATGTGGCAGCCCCGTTCACGGCGCCGAAGATGAACTTCGCTCTGGACGCCGACATGGCCGCCCCGGCGGAGACGTGTTGGGTGAGCGGCGGCCGCTGGGCGGATTTCATTGGTTTTGTAGGTTTGGTTGGGCCGTACAATCTGCCGCCGTATTACATCGACCGCTATGAAGTGACGAATCGCGAATATCAGAAGTTCGTCGATGCTGGCGGATACCAAAACCGCGAATACTGGACAAACAAATTCGTGCGCGAGGGCCGGGAACTTAAATGGGAAGACGCGATGGGGCTCTTCCGCGACGCTACCGGGCGACAGGGCCCATCCACGTGGAAAGGTGGCCATTATCCAGAAGGGCAAGGTGATTATCCTGTATCCGGGGTGAGCTGGTATGAGGCGTCCGCCTACGCAGCTTACGCACGAAAAGCTTTACCTGCGTTCGCGCAGTGGTATGCCGCTGCGTCGTCCGACGAGACCAACTACATCGTTCAGAGCAGCAATATTTCGCTTTCCAAAGTCGCCCCAGTCGGGACGTTCCAAGGGCTCGGACCATACGGCACGTACGACATGGCCGGGAATGTGCGCGAGTGGGTCCTCAACGATACTGGTAGGGACACGAAGTTCATTCTTGGCGGTGCCTGGAATTCCCAGACCTATCTGTACGCCGATCCTGAGGCACTCTCGCCATTTGATCGCTCGCCCGAGAACGGATTCCGCTGCGTGCGGAACACGGCTCCTCTGCCACCAGGGGTGGTTGCACCGGTTAAAGCTTTTGAACGAGACTTCTCGAAATTCAGGCCCGCGCCGGACGACGTGTTTAGGGCGTATCTGCCCCTGTATACATACGACAACACGCCTTTGCACGCGGAAGAGGACGGAATCGTTGGCGAGACGGAAGACTGGCGGGAAGAAAGGGTCACTTACGACGTGGCATACAACGACGAACGGATGGCCGCGTACCTCTTCGTGCCGAAGCAGGTGCAACCGCCGTATCAGACGGTGGTTTTCTCGCCGAGCGCCAGGGTGCTGAGTCTCTACAACAGCCGGACGCTGGGTGACGTCAAATTCTTTGACTACATCGTTCAGAGCGGACGCGCCGTTCTGTATCCCGTTTTCTACGGGACGTACGAGCGGCAAGGAAAGACGGTGCACATAGGCGCGGCGCAGACGCTCACGTACTTCGCGAACCGTACGAAGGACCTTGGCCGCTCGCTCGACTACCTCGATACGCGTCCAGATATCGACAAAAGCAAAATCGCATATCTCGGCGTGAGCATGGGCTCCGCAGAGGGAGTGATATTTACGACGATCGAGCAGAGCCGGCTGCGAACTGCGATCTTCCTGGATGGTGGCTACTTCCTTGACAAGCCACCCGCCGGCGGCGATCAGGCTGATTTCGCACCGCGACTTAAAATTCCGGTGCTAATGGTGAATGGCCGAGACGATTACGTCTTTTCGTTGGAGAAATCGCAAAACCCGTTTTTTCGAATGCTGGGCACGCCGGAAGCTGAGAAGCGGCACATTGTGCTGGACACGCCTCACGACGTGACCCAGCAGAGGACGCAACTTGTGCAAGCCGTCCTTGGGTGGCTTGACAAGTATCTCGGAAGGGTTCAGTGACTGCGAAATGGTAATTTGGGCTCGCAAGGAGTAGCACACCAGGACTGGCTTGCTGCGGTTGTAGCGCGGCGGGAGAGCACGCTCTACGGGCGTCTAGCCCAAGCCTCCTCGGCCGGCAGGATGTCGGGTAGTTCCCAGTTGACTCTCGAATTGACGGACATCGTCATTAACGGCAGCAACTATCCCCTTCTCACCAGCACGTATGAGGTAAAGGGGAAGGGAGAAGGGGGAAATACGGCAAAGAAGGTCGTTGGCGGTGCGGGGCTGGGTGCACTCATTGGCGGTATCGCAGGAGGAGGAAAAGGAGCCGGTATCGGCGCCCTCGCAGGTGCCGGCGCCGGAACAGCGGTGGCTGCTTCCAAGAAGGGCGAACAACTTCAGATCCCGAGCGAAACCTTGCTCGAGTTCCGCCTTGAACAACCCGTGTCGCTCCCGGTCGCAGGGTAGGCGCTTGCAGAAAGTAAGGAGATCAGGGGAACGATGGCGTTCGACCGTAAAGGAATACGGAGTGAACAGCGGTATTCCGTTTATCAAGATTGCTGACCGTGTTGAGGTGACTGTCGACTTAAAAATGTTGCGGGTTAGAGGACCCCCGCTGGTTTTCAAACAGTAGCCATAGGGCGAAATTCGAGTATCCGGGTGCAAGAGAATCAGTCCCCTTCAGTAACTGCTTCATTTTCGAACCTATCGACATGCTTAGCGGTGCTTACATAGGCCTCCGCGTCATGTATGGTCCCTTGTTATGGCCGAAGAGTCGTTCCATATCATGCGGCTTTCGTGAGATTCGTTCCAAGCAGCGCCGTGCACCGTGGCGAAGCGAAACGAACAGCTAACTGTCACCACAACTGACACCAATTCTCTTCGCCGAAAAGTAATAAGACCAACGTGGACGATTACGGCGTTAGTCCGGAGTTATCCATCCCTGGTACGACCACTCCTTCACTGCGCGGAGCTTGCGTTTAGTGACGGCCCCGGTGTAGGTTCCCCTTGCTGGAGGAAACGTATGGCTGTCGCCCGTGTCACAAAGATTACCGCCGCATCTTCTAAGGGCTTCGAAGAGGCGGTCAATGAGGGTATAAATCGCGCTGCAAAGACCTTGCGAAGCATCACCGGTTTCGAGGTGCTGTCCTTGAAAGGGAAAGTCGAGAAGGGCGAGATTGTCGAATACCGCGTGACCATGGAGGTCACCTTCATTCTCGACTAGCGAGGCTGAAGTGCGTGATTAATCCCGGCTATGCCAAGGCCGACCGATAAAGGCACGACCGGCTGCCAACCCTACGCCGTGGTTGTGGACGTTCCGCAGGACGCGACGAATCGTCATGATGACGATTTTTGGGGGCAGCAAATGCCGCTTCGTTGGCATGCCGCTCTAGGCAACATCGCCTCACATCGCCCGGATACGAATTCCTACGTGAGGCCGTGCGGCACCCATCACAGCTGCCGCCGAGCTGTTAGAAGAAACCGAACCTGCTCAACAAACATCCGGACCTCGTGTGGCGGATCCAAACGCTCATCTGGCTGCTAGCGACCTGCACTCCAACGGATTGACAACGCACTGAAACCCGAAGAAAGGGTAGGACCGAGAATTCTTCGCCTACGACTCTACCCGACCCCTGCCCCATCTAAATGGCGTTCCGTATACAAGTCAGGCGCTCATCGCTGGCACCGTGATCATCGGCAGCGTGGAACTTCCACCAGCTTCGCAGCATCGAGCGCTCAATGAAATGCTAATGCGCGTCCAGCTTGGTTGAGAGAACCAGCAATCCCGCGTGCCGCTGCATTTTCCCCTTTCGACTCAAATTGCGTCGGCATCAGACGGCGGCCCCAAGGAAGTGGACTAAAAAATCCGTGCCGGCCACCGCGCTGGGATTAGAATGTCCCCGGAATGAAGTGGGCCGAAGCTAAGATAGCGGCTGCGTGCACACTCGTTGCGCTTGGCACGGTTTACGTGCTGCTCTGGTGTCCCCCTGCTCTTGCGTTGGATCCGTCGCTGGATGCAAGCCAATACGCGCATACCGCATGGACCGATCGCGACGGGTTCTTGCAAGGAGCGGTCTACTCAATCACGCAGACGCCTGATGGGTATCTCTGGCTCGGTACGCAATCGGGTGTGGTTCGCTTCGACGGCGTTCGCGCGGTGCCGTTGCCTCTCCCGCCCGGCCAGCAGCTTCCGAACGCAGCGGTGGGAGCCCTTCTGACATCACGAGACGGAACCCTCTGGATCGGCACCCTTGACGGGCTGGTGAGTTGGACAAACGGTCGACTGACTGAATATCCGGCTCTCGCCCGCCGCACTGTTCTGGCGCTTTTGCAGGATCGAGACGGAACGGTGTGGGCGGGCGGTTTCGGCGGCCCGACGGGAATACTCTGCGCCATTCGCGGCGGAAGTACGACGTGTTATGGCGGTGACGGAAGTCTCGGCACCGCAGTGGCATCATTGTATGAGGATGGCGACGGCAGCCTGTGGGTAGGAGCGGCGACAGGGTTATGGCGCTGGAGGCCCGGTCCTCCAACCCGTTATCTGGCAACACCAATTAACCAGGGCGGCAAGATGACGCAAGGCGATCACGGATCAGGCGTGATAGTTGCTCTCGACAGCCTCCGTCAAATTAGTGGAAGAACACTCATCAATTACGCTCTTCACGGCGTGCCGTCGCCTCTGACCGCTGGAACTGTGCTTCGCGATCGCAACGGTGGATTGTGGATCGGCACAAACGTACATGGGATCGTGCATTCGTACGATGCCAAGGCAAGCATGTTTACCCACGCCGATGGCTTGTCGAGCAATGTGGTGTACGTAGTGTTCGAGGACCGTGAAGGAACAATCTGGGCCGGCACTTCCGAAGGTCTCGATCGATTTCGAGAGTTGCCGGTCACCTCGCTTTCAGCAAAACAAGGACTGTCTAGCGGGACTGCAAGCTCCGTGCTTGCGGCACGCGATGCGAGCATATGGATCGGTACGACGGATGGGCTCGATAGGTGGGACAACGGACACACCACGATTTATCGGAGACGAAGCGATCCGGGCCTGCCCGACGACGATATCCATTCGCTCTTCGAGGATGAGCGTGGTCGCATATGGGTTTCAGGGTTCCGCGGCCTTGCGGTCTTCGGGAACGGGAAGTTTACTGCGGTGCCGTCAGTTCCTGCGGGGAATAAGAATGCGATCATAGGAGACAACCACGGCGGCCTCTGGCTCAGTCTGTACGGCACCGCGAACGATTATGGTCTGGTGCATCTGGTCGACGGCAAAATTATTGAGCAGGTGCCTTGGCAGAAGCTGGGTGGCGGCCCAGGGACAGGACTCGTGCCCGACCCGGACGGTGGCGTCTGGACGGGGCTGTTGAGTGGCGGGATGGCGTATTTTCGGGCGGGACAAATACGAAATTTGCTATTGAGCGACGACCATGCAGTCGCCCCGAAGGTGCTGGACGTTTCGCGCGATCGCGACGGCTCGATGTGGGCCGCAACCGAGGATGGTCTCAGCCGGATCAAAAACGGGAGCGTGACAACGCTGACCACCGCGAACGGGTTACCCTGCAACACCGTGCACTGGATCATTGAAGACGACGTGTCTTCCTACTGGCTGTACACGCAGTGCGGGCTCCTGCGTGTCGCACGAACGGACTTGGACGCCTGGACCGCCGATCCGAAGCGAACCATTCGGCCGACGACATTTGAGGCTGCGGATGGAATTCATCTGGTTCCCATCCTCAAGGGACTCAGGCCTGCGGCCACTAAATCGTCCGACGGAAAAATCTGGTTCGTGAACGGGGCCACGGTGAGCTTTATCGATCCTTCTCACATCCAAATCAATCCGCTCCCTCCACCGGTCCACATCGAGCAGATCACCGCGGATGGCAAGGCGTACGGTGTGAGGCACGGCTTGCGGCTGCCTGCGCGCGTTCGCAATCTTGATATTGACTACACGGCGCTAAGCCTGGCCGGGCCGGAGAAGGTGCGCTTCCACGTCAAGCTCGAAGGCCAGGACAAAGACTGGAGAGACCTGATCAACGTCCGCCACCTGGAGTATACGAACCTGCCGCCGAAGCATTACCGATTTCGCGTCCTTGCCTGCAACAACAGCGGTGTGTGGAACGAGGAAGGCGCGTCGTTAGAATTCGTGATTCCGCCGGCGTGGTATCAGACGAACTGGTTTGGGGCTCTCTGCGCGGTGCTCTTTTTGGGGCTGCTGTGGGCAGCGTACAAGTTCCGTGCCCAGCAGCTGGCGCACCAGTTCAACCTCTCGCTGGAAGCGCGCATTGCTGAGCGGACGCGCATCGCCCGCGACATACACGACACGCTGCTGCAGAGTTTCCAGGCGCTCTTGCCGCGGTTTCAGGCTGCTATTTACAAGCTGCCGGAGAGTCCGATCGATGCCCGCAAAACCCTCCAGGCCGCCGTCGACCAAGCGTCTCAGGCGATCACCGAGGGCAGGGATGCCGTGCAAGGGTTGCGCATGTCCACGGTTGAGAAGAATGATCTTGGCGTAGCCATTCGGACGATTGGGGAAGAACTGGCTTCCGCGGAGACCAATCATTCTGCACCCAAATTCGAAGTTGTCGTGGAAGGCGCACCTCGGAATTTGCATCCGATCCTCCGGGACGAGGTTTACCGAATTGCATCTGAGGCGCTGCGCAATGCCTTCCGCCACGCGCAGGCGCGCCAGATTGAAGTGGAACTCCGCTATGGCGAGAAAGACTTCACAGTTAACGTCCGAGACAACGGTAGGGGCATTAGTCGCGAGGTGCTCAGCGGTGGCGCACGTGAGGGGCACTACGGCGTGCGCGGCATGCGCGAACGCGCCAAGTTGGCTGGCGGTGATCTGGCAATTTGGAGCGAAAAGGACTCTGGTACGGAGGTTGAGCTGAACATTCCAGCGTCGAGGGCGTACACCAAGTCCCCTCATCGTTTTTGGTTGTTTCAAAAGCTTTCCAAGAAAGACACGGATCTGAAAGAGAAGGTCGAGTCGTGAGTTCTGGGCCAGCCTCAATTCGAATTCTCGTGGTTGATGATCATCCTGTCGTCCGTCAAGGCATAGCGGTGTTGATTAGCACCCAATCAGATATGACGTTGGTCGCGGAAGGATCGAATGGCCGTGAGGCGATCCAGCAGTTTCGCGCGCACCGCCCGGACGTCACGATCATGGACTTGCAGATGCCAGAAATGAACGGACTGGACGCGCTGATCGCGATTCGCGGCGAATTTCCAGATGCAAAAATTATCGTGCTGACTACCTACGCGGGAGATGTTCAGATTCTCCGGGCTCTTAAAAGCGGAGCTCAGGGGTATCTCCTAAAGAGCACCTTTCACAAGGAGTTGGTGGACACAATCCGCGCCGTCCATGCGGGAAAGAAGACCCTCTCTCCGGAGGCGTCCTACCAAATTGCAGAGCATTCGATGGATGACGCCTTGACTCCCGCAGAAGTCGACGTCTTGCGGCTGATCGCGGCCGGCAACGCGAACAAGCAGATCGCCGACCAGCTTTCGATCACCGAGGACACCGTGAAGTGGCGGGTCAAGAACATCCTCTCCAAGTTAGGCGCTCACGACCGGACCCACGCCGCGATGATTGGCCTGAAGCGCGGGATCATCGGACTATAGACGCCCTATAGCGACTTTGCTCCCGCACAACCACTCGAAAGAGTGGCTCCTCCACACTTCTTGGGGTTTCAACAGGTGTCGAAGTTCCCTAGACTGGGTCGGAGATCGTTGTGTGCGTCGCCTATTCTCCACATTCGCTCGCGGGTGGCCCGGCGTCGGCCTTCTACTTCTGCGCCTGGTGGTTGGAATTGCCCTGATCTGGCGCGCAATCGAGAAGCTGAACGGTGCCTCCCCAATTCAAGTGACCGTCCCGGACGTGCTCGCGGTCGGGCTCGGGCTGCTCCTGCTCATTGGTTTGTGGACGCCGCTGGCCGGAACGTTGGTCGCGGGAATCCAAGTCTGCGGAATCTTCTGGAAAGTCGCAGATCCTTGGAGTTTTGTGTTTGTCGGAACGATAGGCGCCGCACTTGCCATGTTAGGGCCGGGCTTTTGGTCAGTCGACGCTCGACTCTACGGATGGAAGCGAATCGATCCGCTAAGCTGAACAGTTCCGAAACTCCCTTTTGGGCGTTGTCTGCTTCTCATTCAAGTGTTCCAGACTCGCTAGAGAGAGGGCCCTTCTACCTGATCTGGGGTTGTCCGAAACGGGAACTGAGTTGCACAATCGGTCGCGAGAAGAGCAACAGGGAGGAAATGATGAGCGCAGCAGTTGCATTCACAAATCCCGTTGGCCTCGCAGGAACAAGGTTCCCCGCTGTGACCGAACTCGAGGACGAGCAGCTCTGGCTCGATCCTGAAATCAGCTCTGTTTATTCGTTCGAAGACATCGTCGGCAGGAGCCCCGCGCTTCAAGAAGCGCTGAACCAAGTGATGATCGTAGCACCTACCGATTCTACCGTCCTCCTTCACGGCGAGACCGGAACTGGCAAGGAACTGATCGCACGTGCCATTCACAAACTTAGCTCCCGGCGCGAGCGAAGCTTCGTGCGCATGAACTGCGCCGCGATCCCCTCGGGGCTGCTGGAGAGCGAACTGTTTGGACACGAAAAGGGGGCGTTCACCGGCGCCTTGATGCAGAAAAAGGGCAGATTCGAGCTCGCCGACCGAGGCTCGTTGTTTCTGGACGAGATCGGGGACATTAGCCTGGAACTGCAGCCGAAATTGTTGCGAGCCGTCCAGGAGCGCGAATTCGAACGCCTGGGAAGTACCGCGACCATTCATGTCAATGTGAGGATGATTGCGGCCACACATCGCGATTTGCCAACTATGATCCGCAACAATCAGTTCCGGGAGGACCTCTTTTACAGGTTGAACGTGTTTCCGATTGAGATTCCTCCCCTCCGCGAAAGGCGCGAAGACATTCCGTTGCTGGTTCATTTCTTTGTTTTGCGCTGCTCCCGCCAAATGCAAAAGCGCATTAGGTCTGTTCCGAAAACGGCGATGGAGGCGCTGATGAATGCCGATTGGCCCGGAAACATTCGTGAGCTTGAAAACTTTATCGAGCGGTGCGTGATTCTCACGCAAAGCGACGAGTTGAGCGTCCCGCAAGCCGAGTTGAAGAGAACGGTGAGCCGTGTTGTCGCCTCAGGAGCATCGACATTCGAAGAAGCCGAGCGCCAGGCAATTATCGGCGCTTTGAAGGCTGCCTCCGGCAGAATTTCCGGTCGCGCTGGAGCGGCAGAACGCCTCGGGCTCAAACGCACCACGCTGCAGAACAAGATGCACAAACTGAATATCAGTCGGGCCGAATATTCTGGCTGACGCTTCAGTATTCAGGATGTAAACGAATACGGTTCCTTCAAACACGTAAGCCTGGGCCCTTCCGGCGAACACGTCATGTGCCCGGGGTGCTGCCCGTCTTTGGGCACACCTCCATCTGCAGCCGCTCCTCTAAATTTGTGTGACCTCACAACTTGGCCTGAGGGGTAATTGGCAAGAGACCTGCAGCCTTCGCCGGGACTTTGCGACGACGTGTGATTAACGGCCGGAGGAGTTGATCGTTTCGCTTCCAGGTTATAGCGCGCTGGAGCGTAGCGAGTTGCGACTACATTGGGGGGCCGACTGCCCCAAACAGACCAGTTAACGGAGCTATGTCGGCTGACGTTCGGTGAGGGGGCAAATGCTACGAGTTGACATTAGGAAATCAGCCGACACTTGGCACATCTTGCTGGAAGGCCGTTTCACGGGCGAGGACGCCGAACATGCGCGAATGCTGATAGCGCGCTGCCCCGTTGATGTAAAGCTGATCATAGATCTGACGGACGTTGTGTTCATTGACAGTGTAGGCGAAGAGGTTTTTTCGTTTCTCGGCCGGTTTGGAGCCGCTTTCGTAGCTTCGAATTCTTACACGCTCGACGTGTGTGAGCGCTTAAACCTTTCCCTCGCTCGGAATGACAGTTCGAATGCGTTGGGCAGTCCCCAGATGGACGGCCGCCTATTTGGTCCTTCTGGACGATTACGAAAATAAGGTCTGACGAATCCTGCGAACGACTCTGGCACTGTTCGGGGCGTCCATACTCGATCCCACTACCATCTCGCGCACGTACAGAGTTCTTTTGCACGGTCCACGCGCCGGCAGCGCTGCCCGAATACGGGCAAGGCAACACCTACAAGGCGCATGACCGCCCCCCTAATTACAATAAATTGCAAGCCGCGCAAATTGGCATGCTCCCTGCATCGGACATAAGCGGAGCTGGATATGCCGTCGACTGAAAAACTTGATACTCATGGCAAAGCGCTGACTCTGAATCTCGGTCAATCCAAATTCGGTTCTTTGCGCAAAAGGCAACGGGGTGGCCAGTGCGTAAAATCCGACAGCTAATTTGGATTTCGTGTCGACTGTTTCTGCCACTCCTCGGGGTTTGTTTGTTGGCTTACATGGTGCTTCAAACCGGCCCCGGAGCGGTTTGGAGACAAATTCAGAGAGTCGGCTGGGGCCTGGCTGTGGTCATCGTGCTTGGAGGCTTGTCTCAGCTAATCAAGACATGTGCCTGGCGGCAAACGTTTACGTGCGATATCCGCGCGCTCTCCTGGTCCCGTAGCTTTGGAGCGCAGCTGGCTTCTGATGCGGTCGGACAATTTGGGTTTGCTGGAAAGCTGCTTGGGGAGGGCCTACGGCTATCTATGCTCGGCGCTACTGTGTCACTCGCCGACGGAATATCGTCTTCCGCGATTGATGGGGGCTTGCATACGCTCACAGCGGCAATCGTGACGGTCTTGGGAATCGCAGCCACTCTGCTGCTCGCTCCCCTTTCCGGTACGTTGCGAGTTTATGCGCTGCTGGTCGGCGCTATGCTCATCGCCGTCGTGGGACTAGGAGCAGTGGCCGTCGCAAGTCGATGGCAGCTGATGGGGAATGCTGCGAGAGCTATTGGGCGATTGCCGTTGCTCTACAAATTCATGACCGGCAAGGTGCCGGTCATAGATTCAGCCGAACGCAACCTGCTTGCCTTTTATCGCGAAAACCTTGCCGCATTCTATGCGAACCTGACGCTCAATTCTCTCTGGCATGCGATGGCAATCCTAGAGGTGTATCTCATCTTGCATTTCATGGGAACACGGATCGGCGTGGTCGGCGCGTGTGCGCTGGAGGGCTTGACAAAGGTGATCAACCTCGTTGGCGTGGTGAGCCCAGGGAACTTCGGGACTTATGAGGGTGGAAATATTCTCATTGCTAATCTGTTCGGTGTGTCGGGCACCGTTGGGTTGACTTTGGCCTTTTGCCGGCGGGCGCGGGGCCTCTTCTGGGCAGCGGTAGGGGCCGGTTGCGTGGCCATGATCAAGAGGGGCAGGAGGAAAAGCAGATTTGAGGTGAAGGGCGATGATGAGGACCTGTCTTTGCGTAACACTGGCATTCGTGCTGCTTCTGCTAGCCGCTGAGACTAAAGCCGATGGCCGAGACGAGCCGCATAAATTCTTTCGCGAATTTGTGGGCTTGAACGAGGATCAGATCGCTACCATCCGCTCAGGGAAGGCGCTTGCAAGAGTTGTCGAGTCTCCCACTCCGGACGAGGTGTTCGTCTTCGGTGCGGTCTATGTAAAGGCCAGTCCCGAAAGCTATCTGCAACTTTTTTCAAATATCGACGCGTTGCGCAAACTCCCGGGATATATCGAGATCCAAGGCTTCAGTGATCCGCCCCGGCTTTCAGATCTTGAGAGCTTCGCCCTCAACCACAGAGACATCGAAGAGCTGAAGAACTGCAAGCCAGGACATTGCGAGGTTCAACTACCCACCGAAGCAATGGAGGAGTTCAAACAGTCAATCGATTGGTCTGGGCCCGAAGTCGACGACATGGCGAACCAGCTGGCCCGTCGGATGGCGCTGCGGGCACTGCTCGAATACATGCATGGAGGCAATACTGCCCTGGGCGTTTATCGCGACAAGAACCGCCCCACCGCAGTGGCGGAAACCTTCGCGTCGCTGATAACACGATTAAGCGCACTTCCGGTGTACCTCCCCGAACTGAACCAATACCTTCTCAAATATCCGAACGCTAATACAGATCACGTGCAAGTCGGCTTCTACTGGGAGGAAGTCAATTTCGGATTGAAACCTACCTTTCGGATCGTCCAGAGGATTACTTATCGGGGAGCAAGCCCGACGGGCCCTGCTTACGCTTTGGCTGAGAAACAGCTTTACGCAAGCCACTACTTCGAAACAGCGCTCGATCTCACGGTCTGCGTCAAAGATGAGCAACGCCCCGGGTTCTACATCATTACCGTCAAAGGATCGAAACAGGCCGGCCTTACGGGACTGAAAGGAAGTATCGTGCGCAAAGTGGCGGTAGACAAAGCTAGGTCTTCCCTAGAACGTGTTCTCCTTTCGGTCAAACAACGACTAGAATCGTAACACTCTCCCGAGTAGTTGATCGCTGACATGGGTACCTTCGTCGGGGGCCCGGATCGCTGCTACTCGAGCCAGCAACAATCCGCGCGAGGACAAGCTCCTCCCCTCAATAACAAGCCAGTCTTGTCGACTCGCTTTTTCTGCTGAGTGCCTTGCACGAATCGCACAAGCAATCTGTGCCGACCAACACGAATGCCCAACTGACAATGGTCATCTGGGGCAGCGCTGCCCGCATTCGGGCATGTCCGCTGGCCAAGGTGCATAAGCCCCTAATAAATCCAACAACTTGCGATCTGTGCAGGTTGGCATGGTTCCTGCATTCCTGAGGGCCAGGAGACGCACAATGATTCGACTGACCCCCAAAAACGAGACCACAAAGGGCGCAACAGAACGTAGGTGCCTACAAAGATTGCTGCCTCGCCTGTCTTCGATTCTGTGTCTCCAGGTCGCGCTCTTTTCGGTTGCTTGGGCACAGATGCCAGAGACGGATTCTAGAGCGCCACTCTTGACCTTGGACGAAGCGATCCGAATCGCGACCGGCGCCAACCGAGACATCCAAACCAGCAAACTTGAGATTACAAAAGCGCAAGAGGAAGTCGCACAGGCCAAAACTAATTACCTACCGAAGCTGGATGCGAACGTTCTTGCAGGAGCTCCGCTGCAGCCGCTGAATTTTACGGTTCCCGCTGGCAGCTTCGGCACTTACCCAGGTATCGGTCCTATCCCAGCGACAAATTCAAACATTCATTCACCCGTGCAGTTCGGCGCGTTCGTGAACGCCTCCGCGGCACAACCGCTCACCCAACTTTTCAAAGTGGATCTTGCCGTTCGGCAGGCCCGACTCGGAGTCGATCTCGCCAAAGAAGGTGTGCGCGCACAAACTCAGGACACCGTGCGACAGGTGAAGGAAGCCTACTACCAAGTGGCGCAGCTTCAAGCACAAGTCGCCAGTTCAAGAGCAGCTGTCCAAGCTTTGAGCGAGCTGTCCACTCTAACTGAGCAGCGGCTCGCACAGGAAACCGTGTTGCAATCCGATTCGCTCACGGTCAAGGCCAAGTTAAAACACCAACGCTACCAGTTGCTCATTGCAGAAGACGCATTTGAGCTACACAAGCAAAACCTGAATCGCCTTCTGGGGCGCGACCTGCGCACTCCCTTCTCAGTGGAAATGCTCCCCTTCTCCGAGTCAGTGGAATGGGATCTCGATGCTGCCCGAGGGCAAGCACTCGAGCAGCGCCCCGAGCTTCGGGAAGCCAAGCTACAGACCAAGGTCGCAGAGATGGATGTGCGTCGCGAACATGCGAAATACATTCCCGATATAAGCGTTCAGGTCAGCTACCTCGGATTCCAAAACGTCAATTTTCTCCCTGAGAACGCCGGCAGTGTCGGATTCCAATTTCAATGGCAACCCTTCGATTGGGGTTACAAGAAGCACCGGATCGCGGAACTCAAGGCTACGACAGAGCAGAAAACAACAGCGGAACGTGACCTGGAACAACGCATTCTGCTGGAGGTCGAAGAAAAGTTTCGCAAGCTGGGGGAGGCACGCATTCTGCTGGATGCACTAACGGATCAGCGTGAGGCAGAACATGCAAAGTTCCGTGAAGTGACGGACCGCTACAACTTGAAAGCAACGCTTCTGGCCGATCTCATGCAGCAACAGGCGGCAGTGTCGCAGGCAGAGGCGCAGTACCAGCAAGCACTCGCGGGATTTTGGACGGCACGGGCCGACTTCGAAAAAGCGATAGGAGCGGAGTGAACATCATGAAAAGGAAACCGAGGATAGGACTCACACTGGCCAAGGTGGCCACAGCGTTCGTGCTCGCGGCCGCCGAAATTGGTTGTCAACAACCGTCGAAAGTCGCTGCGAAATCGCCGACCCCCGTGCAGGTAGCGGAGGTTGTTCCCTATTCTTCTTCAGAAGGGCTGCGTTACTCGGCTTCCGTTCTGCCCTTCGCAGAGGCGACCTTGTCATTCAAATCCCCCGGGTATGTCACAGAGATTAAACAGGTCGTGGGCGCCGATGGACGGCGTCGAGACATAGGCCCCGGGGACTATGTCAGCCGGGGCACTGTCCTGGCCCAGATTCGGCATCAGGATTTGAAGAATCAGCTCGACCTCGCCACTGCAACACTGAGTCAAGCCCAGGCGCAGCATGTCCAGGCAACGCTCGATTATGAACGTGCGAAGGCTCTTTACGCTGCACACAGCCTGACGAAGCCCGATTTCGATCAAGCCCAGGCGAGATTCGATTCGACCCTCGCCGGTGTGGATCAGGCCAAGGCCAATCTGCACCAAGCGCAGCTCGCTCTTGAAGATGCTGATCTGACTGCGCCGTTCTCCGGCTATATCCTTTCCAGGAACATTGAACTAGGCAACCTGGCGGCTCCGGGGTCGGCGGCGTTCACGGTTGCTGACACGAGTTCGGTGAAAATCGGTTTTGGCGTTCCCGAATATGCCGTAAGGCAGCTGCAGTTAGGCCAACAATTCAGCATTCATCTGCAGGCCGACCCGAAAGAATACCAGGGACGGGTCACGAGTATTGCAGCGAGCGCGGATGAGAAAAATCGCGTTTTCGCGGTCGAAGTCACGGTGCCAAATCCCAAGAGCTATTTGAAGCCGGGGATGATTGCTTCGCTCAACTTGGTAGGCGCTCAAAACGCTCCCGTCCCCTCCGTACCTCTCACCGCCGTCGCTGCTGATCCTGCTTCACGGGGCCGCTACGCCATTTTCGTCGCCACAGAGGAGAGCGGTAGATGGCTGGCGCATTTGCGCCCCGTCACTTTGGGTGAGACCCACGAGAGCGACGTCGCGGTGGATGGCGTAAAGCCCGGCGAAAAGATCGTAGTAGTTGGTGCCAACGGTTTGAAAGACGGCGACCCAATTCAGGTTCTTCCATAAGGGTGAAGAAAAACATGACACTTGAAAACGAGCAAGACATCAGTAAGCGGCGAAATCTCCCGAGATTTTTCGTCGAACACCCACAAGTTTCCTGGATGCTTCTGGCCGGAGTTCTCATTTGGGGCTGGTTCGGCTACAAATCCATGCCGCAGCGCAAGGATCCCGAAATTCCCGTGCGCGTCGGCGTCGCGGCGTGTCCATGGCCTGGAGCCACAGCGCAACAAGTCGAACAATTCATTACCCGTCGTATGGAGGACGTTGCCGCTGAGAATAAGACGATTCACCCTGGAACAGATGCAGACTACGGGATCAAATCCATATCTCTTCCTGGCTACTCCTTCGTATACATACAACTCGATGAGGGAGTCACCGATACCAAGCGACAATTCAGCGACATCAACCTCAAGCTGGACGCCCTGAGTTCTCAGTTACCGCAGGGTGCCGGCCCCATCAATTTCCAGAGCGATTTTGGGGACACCGCCGCACTTATGCTCACGGTCGCGAGCCCGAGAGTGGACGATATCGAAATCGCGGCCCTCGCCAATTCCATTGAGGCTGCCATTCGCAAAGTTCGCGAAGCAAAACAGCGAAATACAGAGGGGCAGCGCATTACGGTGGTGGATTCCTTTCCACAATCCATCTCGCCAAAGGAAGTCCTTGACACTGGATATCTATTTCAAGAGAAAGCGCAGAGTGCCGGAATCATTCGAGACTCGCAAATCATACAGGGAAGCGGATTTATCGGCTTAGATGGCTTTTCCGATACAGATGACGGCTCTATTCAAGCGTTCATCAAGCGGTTTATCTCGAAGCGATTAAAACGGTCCGAGCTGCATCCCGACGCCTGGGAGCCGGCGATCATCCGCGATCCGGCCGAGACGCGAGCGAAACTGACCGCCGTTGCCGGCGACAAATACAGCTACGCCGAGCTCGACAATTTTTCTGACTTGATTGGACGAACGCTGCAGGGCGCTCCAGAAGTTTCCAAAGTGGAACGGCGGGGCATTCTGCCCCAGACTATCTATCTGGACTATTCGCAGGATCGGCTCGCGGCCTACGGTCTGCGTCCTGCTGATCTCTCCAAAGTACTGTCGGCCCGCAACATCATTGCGCCGGGCGGAAGTGTTGAAACCGGCGAGCGCAGGGTCACTCTCATCCCCTCAGGACAATTTGATAGCGCGCAAAGCATCGGCGATGTGGCCGTATCAGCGACGTCAGAGGGCGCCCCGGTGTATTTGCGCGACCTCGTCCAAGTTAGCCGAGGGTACCAGGCGCCCGCTCAGTATCTCAATTACTACACCTGGCGAAACTCAAGTGGGCGTTGGCAGCGCAGTCGCGCGATTACTCTAGCGATTTACATGCGCGATAAGAAGCAAATCGCACGCTTCGGAGAGTCGGTGAATTGGAAGCTTTCCAACCTTCGCCAAATTCTTCCCGCCGACCTGATTCTGGCGCACACGTCCGATCAACCGCTGCAAGTCAAGGAGAACATCCACCTCTTCCTGCGGGCCCTTGTCGAAGCCATCATTCTCGTCGTCATTGTTTCGTTGCTTGGATTTTGGGAATGGCGTCTGGCTCTGATAATGGCTCTGGCCATACCCATCACGCTCGCGATGACTTTCGGCATCGCGTACATGCTGGGAATCGATCTTCAACAAGTCTCTATCGCAACGCTGATCATCGCGCTGGGTCTTCTGGTCGACGTGCCAGTGGTTTCCGGTGACGGCATAAAACGCCACTTGGCAGAAGGATTTCCGCGCATTATTGCCTGTTGGCTCGGACCGACAAAGCTTGCAACCGCGATTTTCTACGCGACGATCACGAATATCATCGCCTACCTGCCATTCCTGATGCTGACTGGCAATACTGGCGAGTTCTTGAAGAGCCTCCCCGTCGTGATGACGGCTTCTCTGCTGTGCGCGCTCTGCGTGGCGATGACGTTTGTTCCGTTCCTGGGCTACTACATTCTGCGTGCTCCAGCTAAGCGAGAGCCGACGATTGAGGAGAGACGAAAGCGGGGGTTTTACGGCTTTTACAACAAATTAGTCGGCAAAGCCATAAAACATCGTTGGGCTGTCCTCGGCGGGTCATTGGTTTTCCTGATTATAGGCGGGCTGTTCGGTTCTCAGCTTAAGACGCAGTTCTTTCCTGAGGATGTCCAGTATTGGTTTTATTTGGATATTTGGTTGCCGAATGACACCCCATTGAGCGCCACCAACGATGCTGCAATGCAGTCCGAAAGAGTGGTCCGGCAGGTGATCGAAAGCTTCCCGGATGCCGGTATCAAGGAAAAAGGTGGGCATCTTCTTAAGTCGCTGACGACCTTTGCCGGTGGGGGCGGACCTCGCTTCTGGTTTTCGGTTTCGCCGGAAATGCCGCAGACCAACTACGCGCAAATGATCGTTGAGGTTACGGATAAAGAGGCTTCGCCAAAGTTAGCTCGTCCGATTCAGGACGCTCTGGCTAAGGAAGTGCCGGGGGCGTGGATCACCGTTCGTCAGCTGCAAACGAATCCTGTTGAGAACCCGGTCGAGCTACTGATCTCTGGGCAGGACGCCGACGCGAAAAATGAATTCAGGGATATACGCACGCTGCGACAGGTTGCCCGAGAGGCTCAGGGGATCGTCAGCCAAGCTCCCGGCATTGCCGTTCTTCGTGATGATTGGTTCCCTGATGATGTTCAGCAGAGGATTCAGATCGATCCAGACCGCGCAAACGCGGCAGGCATCACCAATGCGGATGTCGCCGACGCGTCGACGACGGCCATGAGCGGCTCCACAGTGGGTGTCTTCAAGGAAGGCGACAAGAACATCCCCATCGTGGCTCGCCTGCGAATGGAGGAGCGTGCCCAGCTTGCCGACATCGGGAATTTGTATGTTTACTCGTCACAGACAAACAACCGAGTACCTCTGCTTTCGGTTGCGACAGTCGGAAATTCTCTGATAACTGGTCGCATCGCTCGCCGCGAGCATTTTCGTACCGTTTCGATTCTTTGTTATCCGCAGCCTGGAGTGCTCGCATCGGAAGTGCTCGAACCCGTCCTTCCAAAACTGCAGGAATTTCAGAAAAATCTTCCACCCGGTTATCAGCTCCGCATCGGAGGCGAAAGAGCGAAACAAATTGACGGATTCACGAATCTCAAAATCGTTCTGCTGATTTCTTTGATGGGCATTTACCTGGCCCTACTCGTTCAGTTCAATAACGCGGTGAAACCGCTTCTAGTATTCGCCGCTGCTCCCTACGGTGTGATCGGCTCACTCATTGCCCTAGCGATTATGCATACCCCATTTGGATTTATGGCCTTTTTGGGCATCGCTAGCTTGATCGGCGTGATCGTCAGCCACGTCATCGTGCTGTTCGATTTTATCGAGGAAATGCATGCGAAGGGCGAGCCGCTAGAGCAGGCCCTCCCAGATGCGGGCATCCAGCGTATCCGGCCCGTGATGATCACCGTCGGAGCAACGATTCTCGCCCTTTTTCCGCTGGCTTTAGAAGGCGGGCCTTTATGGCAGCCTCTGTGTTATGCGCAGATCGGCGGCCTTGCCATCGCAACCTTTATCACGCTGCTGTTAGTGCCGGTTCTTTATAGCATCTTCGTGCTTGACCTGAAGATTATCCGCTGGGAATCAACGGAGCCACCTAAAGCTGTGGTGTCGGAGGTTAGCGTCTCAGATGAACGCCTAATGCCCCGGTGGAGTTGAAGTCGGACATTTCCCGATGCTCCTCTTTCATCAACTTATCGTCGCCGTTCTGCTCGTCCTTCTTACCCTCTGGCTGCAGTGTGCTGGAGTAGCCGCGCTGATTGAATGGCTGAGGCGCGTTGTGATGCGGGACATCTCTACCCTCGGTCCGATTAGGTCTGCCGCTCTAGTCGTGCAATCGAGTATCGCCATCATCATTTTGCACGGACTGGTGATTTTCTTGTGGGCGAGTTTTTACCGGACCCAATGTTTCCCATCCTGGGAACTTTCGTTTTATTTCTCGGCGAGCAGCTACTCGACCGTGGGATATGGAGATTGGGTCCTTCCTGCCAATTGGCGATTACTAGGCCCTCTAGAAAGCATGACGGGAGTCCTGATGTCTGGAATATCCGTGTGTCTTTTGTTCGCGCTCGTCACCCGGCTGATCCCCCAAGGTCCCCAATTCACACCGGAAAACAAACATCCCGATGCCCCGCCGTCCGCAGCTGGAGTGTCGCAGGATTTGCGTGAACCAACCCATATATGACTCGGCTTCGCCACGTGGATATGGCAGTAATGTCCGAGCGGTTTGTTTCCGGATCGAGTGCTATCACACACGGCTTGCTTTTTCAGCATCTTCCCTATCGAAGAGGAAAAGTTACATCCTATGCGCCTGGGCGGAGAAGATGCTGAAATTGACGCCATTTTCCGTAGGCGTAGCCCCCAGTGGGTATGGCTTTCCTTTTTCAACTCCGCGATCCATTGTGTCATTCCCAACTCTGAATGCCGTAAAGATGGCCCCATTGTCATTGCGATTGCCATCGCGTCACACCCAGTTTTCGAGAATGGGCAGCTATGAATAAGTTACGGCCGACGGCGGCCCGGGGCGCGACGCTGGTCAAGTTGAAGAATTCATTATCGCCGCGGTATACCCAGACTCTTAAGCTGTTTTTCAACTTCTGCAAGCGCGTGGTCTTCGTCAACGCCTACCGCCTGATCACCACCTCGATGTGAAATTCGGATTCGGATTATCGCCTCCGACTGAAGAGGCCTACTGCTCTCAGAAAAGGCGGTTGAAGGAAAGGAGATAACCTCAATGACACATTCGCTGGCGTGACGCGAGACTGTTTCTGAGATCTCTTTTTTCAGTTTTGCGTAACCCAACGCATAGTCGTCGGCCGGTGGTAGATTCATCTCACCTTTGCTGCTTACGCCGTGAACATCCACATCGAAGCCAGATTGCATCAAATGTTTATTCTCGGTAGGTGATCCGTGCCGCTCTTCGACCAAAGCGTAATATGGCGACACCTCGTAGAACGCGTGATACTTTTTGAGCAGCTGCTCGAAATTAGTGGTCATGAAATCCTCCAATTCTGTATATCTGGATAACTCTTCTCTGATTTGAGCAGTTCTCGTTCCATTCTTTCGCAAAACTGACGTCGTCTGCCCGATGACGGGTCGAGGCATTCGATCGCCAGATCGTCCTAGCCCTGAAGCTTCTTTTCTGGACGCCAGCGTCAGCCTATGTTGGGGGTTATCGGGAAGCTCACCCCACATGAAGAAATGGGTGGTGCAATAAAGATCATTGCGGGAACGAACGTCTAACGTCTTCCGACGTCCACCAAAAGCGAAACGGTCCCTTTATCGATACTTTGTGCCTCGAGCACGTCGAAACACGGGGAGCGTATCGCATCCCGCGGGAGACTGGCCTTCTCATCCCATCTGGTTAGTTTGAATGTATAGGTCGGCGATGGGCGACCCCGCTCGTTACCCGCTTCTACGACGTGGAGCTGGACACCACCACCGCCGGTCACCCTGTGCGTCTTCATGATGTTTCTCCCTCGCACCGACACCCGTGACCGAGGCCGAGCTCGCGCACGCTTCCGCCTGAAGGAGTGCGTTCGATGGCAACCGAGTCACAACACGCCAGTGCGACCGAAATCCCGGGAGACACGGCAGGAGACAAGACGAGCGAGCCGGCAGGCTGATAGTCCTAGGTAGTTTCCGACCGGCCGACTACAAGGCCATCAGTCGAAGCTTGCTTCGACGATCTTGTCCGCCAATTCTTGAGGTCGCGTAAACATGACCTCATGGCTGCCGTCCATCTGAATTAATTTGAATGCTCCAAGCCGCGACGACATTCGGGGATGAAAATATCCCGGTGGCAACGCCTTATCATGGCGGCAATGAATAAAGCTCCTGGAAATGGTGAGGGAGTAAAACCGTTTCAGACAAAGCTTGTCCAAATTGACCCGATTGGGCTCGGGGGACAATTGCTCCCAGAACGACCGTGCCACAGATTCCGATGCATCCTGTATGAAATTGTCGCGCCAGATTTTCCAAGGAATCAGCATCGTATTATCGGAACTGGCTCCCGCCAGCTCATTAAACAGGGCTACGTAATCCGCTGGCAACTCATCGAAGACGCAGTGACCGTCCTCAACGATGAGCGCATCCAGAAAAACCATCCGCTCGATCCGGTCGGGAAGTTCTTCGGCTACTTTCTGGATTACTGATCCGCCGAAGCTATGCCCTACTAAGACGACATTTTCCAGCGCGTGCTGTTGAATGT
>Ga0306920_100002235_pt1 | contig 24420 bp, 22 predicted proteins | sample flu12Cox44000170_FD_204666 | JGI IMG/M metagenome (GOLD analysis project Ga0306920, IMG submission 204666) | Lab enrichment of tropical soil microbial communities from Luquillo Experimental Forest, Puerto Rico - flux4day.12C.oxic.44.000.170 (v2)... | ecosystem: Environmental > Terrestrial >...
GCTTATGCTCGATGAGCTTGCGGCGATATGGATCCATTTCGGTCATGTGACGGGGTCCTTCCCCTTTAGCTTGATTTCACAGCCGTCCTACTGCCGATAAGCGGCACAGGTGGCAGATGGGCGAGCATGTAAGTTCGTTGAGCTCGCCCGTCAGTGCCGGCCCCATCCCCGTTTGTGTCCGCTCCCGTTTATAGCGGGGCAGTGCGACGTGGTGGTCGCCAGGAAAACCTTACAGCCGGGAGAACGAAAGTCAGGGCGCCTGGGGTAGCGCCCTGCTTCTAAACCAGTTCAGTGCGAGGATATGCGTGAGAGCCACTGAACCGGTCTATGACTATACAACTGTCGGCAATTCGCGCTATTCCCAAGATCTGGCAAGTTTTCTATCGCTCCCCGGTCGTTGCATCCATAGGTCGGGTGCCAACACAGGGAAAGAACCGCTGCGACGATCCGGCTCGCAGCTTTAGCGCTTAGACAATCAGCGCGCAGGATCGCGGGGCAAGAATGCAACGGAACGCAGTCGGAGTGCTCGAGGAGCTGAGCTCATCGCGCGTGGGGGGAGCTCGCGGAAGCGGCCGGCGCAACCGAGCGCTTGAGGGAGCTCCTGGCGGTGCAACCGCAGATGCGCAGGATTCCCGTCAACTCGAAAATTGCTCCGCCAAGAGGCGCTCGCCGAGGGTGTGACCGCGGTCGAACATAAGCAGGATATCGATTTCGGGCACTTCGCAGATTGCGACTTCGCGAACGTCACGGAACTCTCGGTGATCCGCGACAGCATTGGTTGGTCGCTTATCAGCTTCCAACACCTCTATCCCTATTCGCGCGGAGTTTGGAAGCACGGCTCCTCTCCACCGTCGTGGGCGGAAGGGGCTAATCGGTGTCAGCGCCAACAGCGAAGCCCCCAGAGGCAATATCGGCCCGTGGACTGATAAGTTGTACGCTGTAGAGCCTACCGGGGTTGCTACCAGAGCGCCGTCGCCGACCAGTTCCTGCATGCGTACCGTGCCGTCAATAGAAATGTTCAGCTTGGCGGCCTGGAAGGTCTGCCGAAAGAGTGACACCTCATTCACGGCCAGCGCCTCATGGCGGCTTCCCGTGCTGTCCACGGCAACCATCCTCAGGGGATGCACGACGTTTACTTCTGCTCGCTCCAGTCGCTCGATGAGATCGGTCTCACAATATTCGTTCATGAGGAAACCGACGCTTCCCCGATTCATTCCGTAGACTGGAATCCGATCATTCATATGGCGATGTAGCGTCTGAAGCATCAGACCGTCGCCTCCAAGTGCGACGACAATATCGGCCCGTTCAGGCACCGTGCAGCCGTAGCGCTGCGTCAAGCGATCGCGCGCTCGACAGCCCTCCTCGCTCTCGGCGGCGACAAAGGCAATGCGTTCAAACCTTCTAGCTCTCGCCAGCGGGCCGGCCCGCGTGACAAGCGATCCACAGGCGATATGCGTGGCTATTGCTGACATCCCCCCGCTCCGGCCGGCTCGTCACAACACAACGAAATCTGATGAGGGAGAATTCCACGATCGCGCAGATTTCTAGATGGGACGGAGCGAGTTCCCACGAAGCCAACGCTGGCACTTCGACGATAGCGCATCATCACTCTGGAGCGGTATCTGGTCTGTTCTGGCGACCGATGCGGGCCTGCCAGATCGATTGGCGTCCCAAATCAGCGCACATATCCCAATTGGCTCGTCGGCCGGCCTTTCTGCATTCCCGCCGATAGAGACGACCCCTGCTGGGGGCATCCAGGACGATTGCAACTCTGTTAGCTGGGTGTAGAGACCACCTTGTGCAACAACTCGGTGTGCCGTCCCTGGTCGACGATGGCCCCTCTTGCATGACGCGAATGCGATTGGCGCGCTGCACAGTCGCAAGACGGCGGGCCATGACGAGCGTGGTCCGGTTCTGGATCGGGCGTTCTAGCGCCTTCCGCACCGCTAGCTCGCTCTCAGCATTGAGCACGCTCGTCGGCTAATCCAGCAGCAGGATTGGTGCATCGCGTAGCATTGCGCGCGCAAGGCCGATGCGCTGGCGTTGTCCGCCCAAGCGCGCGACCCCGCACTCGCCAAGGCGGGTTTTCCATCCCCAATCGCGGACATGGACTCGCTTGCGCTCTTCAATTCAACAAGAGTTCAGCTGCTGCCGACCCCGAGGGAATAGTCCCGTTAGCCCTGCGTTGTGTGTGAGGTTTGCAGGCCTTGATGCATCGGAGGCCCTTCGCGCAGTCTTCCGATGGATCGGGGCACGCGGTCGCTCGTCATGCATTAGGGGTAGCTTGCTTTCGCCGGGGCCGGGTGCCGTCGTTCGCCGCAACAGAATCGTTCGCCAAGGACTGTTTCTCCCTCCACATGCCGGACTCTAAAGAGCGATTGTGCTTGCCGAGTTGCACTTGCGCTGTGGAGTGATAGCGGTGCTGCCTCAATTGACGAAGCTTCCTTACGCGAAATCGATAAGTGCTTTTGCCGTCGCCCTCGTCGGTTGCGCGGTCGCTTGGCGCGGAATAGGTATCCTTTTACCGCACGCAGCCGATGCAAGGTTGGTCATCTATGCACATCTCTGCGATGCTCTTAGGGTCGTCGGCGCCACCAGTTTCGGTAGAGTTGCGGTGCTCCTTATGCTTGTCCTCCTTGCAGACCTATGGTTCCTCGGATGGCGGGGATCAAGTCTGTTTCGATTGTCGTTTAATCGCAGCAAATCGGCGATCTTGGATATTCTTTACGCAATCGTGTTAACCACTGACGCGATTTCGTTGCTGCAGATCGCCCTGACGTTCGGCGGCTCGCTCCTCGCATCCAAATGCATTGCGTGGGGGTCCGTCCAGTACGGCTGGTCGCGAATCACCTTGCCAGCGACGGAAGCCTGGGAAATTCTGCTCAGTTTCGCGATCTATTGGTTGGCCACATCGTTCGCACAGTATTGGGGTCATCGCCTCGTGCACACGCCCCTGTTCTGGCATCTGCACCGCTTTCATCACGCGGCGACAGAGCTCAATGTGCTGACGACGTTCAGGCAGCACCCACTAGAACCAGTGGTTCTGGGGTTCTTGAGCCTGGTGTCGCCGCTCATATTCTTCAATGTGCCACAGCGAGTTCTGTTGATATATTTCTTCATCGGGACCATCAGCGACCTGTTGGCGCACAGCCAGCTCAGTTGGGAATACGGATGGATCGGGCGATGGGTCGTGCAATCGCCGCGCTTTCATCAAGTGCATCACTCCATCGAAGAAGAACATCACAGTTCGAACTTCAGCAATTGCCCGCTCTGGGACCGCGTATTTGGTACATGGTACAAAGGAACTAAAGCGCCCTCGCAATACGGCATTGCGGACCCTTCCTACGAGCTAAGGCCCCTGACGCAGTTCGTGCTTGATACTTGGATCTTCTATGCAAATTTGGCCAGCGCGGTCGCTTCCCCGTTTCAGGCAGCGTATCGCTGGCGGCGCGATAAAGCGCCAAATTGCCATGCTGACAATCAACGCAACAGCGTCGTCGATCGCGGGCGAGATGATCTCACCGCTTCCCCCGCCCTATCGGTCCATCCCCAATCGCGGACGTGGGCTGCGCTGTTCATTTCAACAACAGCGCAGCTGCTGCCGACCCCGAGGGAATAGTCCCGTTTGCCGTGCGTTGTGTGTGAGTTGTGCAGCCCCGAGGCATCGGAGCCTTCGCGGATGGCATTGCCGTCTCGCGACGCCGGTTGCCCGAGCAGCGAATGTCTCCTTCTATGCTTCGATGGCCGGCGCGCCGCGATTCCTGCAATAGGTTGAACGTGTGACCCGGTCCGCAGCCATAAAAGCCGCACGCAAGATCTTCCTGCGCGCTTGTGCAGCCTTGGATCCCGAGAATTGGGAGGAGCAGGAGACGCAACTGCGAGCAGTCGACGCTCAGGGGTGGGATGTCATCAGAGATCTTGCTGCGCGCCACGGCCTGTTGGGATTGGTGGCTCGCAATCTCGAATGGGCTCATCGGCAAACGGGAGTCCCCATCCCGGTCCTCGATCAGATGAGGGCCTGGCGCCAGGGGCAGCTGGTCCAGATGCTGGTTCATCGCAATGCAGCACGGCGGATAGCGGAGTCACTTGCCGCGCGCGGCATCCGTTTCGTGATCTTCAGGGGCTTGGCATTTATAGAACAGGTCTATGGCGAGCTGTCGCTGCGCGCGTTTCGCGATTGCGACATACTTGTGGAACGTGATCGCCTCGAGGTGGCGTATGCAGTCCTGCAAGGGCTCGGCTATTCGCTCTCCGAAGAGGGAGGCCTGCAACAGTACCTGGTGCGAGACAAGTCCGGCGCCAATATGGCCCATTCTAATGGCTCTTCGGTTGATCTGCACTGGGCAATTCAGGGCTACGAAATGCCGGCGAGCGATCCCGAAGTCATATGGCGTCACTGTCGGCCCCCCGACCCGTGGCAGCATTTGCCAGGTTGGCGAATGTCCCCCGAATTGACGGTGATCATCGCTGCCAGTCATTTCCAGGTTCATGAATATGAGGAACTCAAACCGCTGGTCGACTTCTACCTGACCGCGGTAAGGCTGGGGGCGAGCATAAAGGGCGACCGACTGCTCGGATTGGCAAGGACGCTGGGCATGGCGCACAACGTCGATCTTGCTGCGCGGCTTTCCGAGAAGATGTTCATTCACAGTCCATTCGTGGCGCAGCTCGCCGTCGGTTCGCCATCGCTGCATACGCGCCTGGCCTTGGGCGTGTTGAGGCAAGAGAGCTTGCTGCGGCTCGAACGGATGCTTCCGACCGCAAGGCGGATTCGAGGCCTCTTGTGCCACGGGTCCGCCTCCTCCTCGGCGAGGGCCGTCCGCAAGATGCTGATCCCGAGATCTCGCGAGCTCGAGCTGCGCTTTCGCCGGCCATTCAGGCTCACCATGTATCCAAAGTACTACCTGGCGCAAGCGCAGCGCGTGCTGACCCGCTCCAGGATGCCGCTGTCTGATATCATGCCGGCAGGCCGTTAGGGCTCCCCTGACGGACGTTACCGTGCGCCAACGATGATCTGTTCGACCAGTTCGGCAGTGGCTTCCGGTTGCGCCGGATCGAGAAAATAACACCTCACTCCTTGCAACAGGCGGCTCAAATCCACAATTCTCGCGCCGGCGGGCATGCCCCACATGCTCGCTGCCAGTGGCGAAAGCAGGCGGACGTGGTGCAAACCGAAGGTGAACGGTTCCGCCGTCGGGAGCTCCGCAAATTGCCGCAAGAACGTGACGCACGACAGCGTCGTCGGCAATGCGCCGCGCCGCGGGAACAGGCTGCCTACCTTGACGAGGGTGCGCTCGACGCCGTCGGGGAACGTTTCCCTGGCGTGGCGAAAGGAAGTGAGCTGATCGTCTAGCTGGCGTGCGCGGGGCCCGGCGCGAATCGAGACTGCACGGCGGAAGGGTAGCATTGTTCTGGTCGAGGAGTGGACTGCCGCCACTTCGTCACCGAGGAAGTCGTGCCCACGCGCTGCCAGCGCCAAGGCAGTTGTCGTCTTTCCCGATGCTTTCGGGCCAACGATCAGCGCGCCGCACCCCTCGATCCCGATCGAGGCAGCGTGGAAGAACAGCACCTCGCGCTGCAGCCGCAGCACGCGGTTAACGGCGTAGTTGGCGATGAAGGGTTGCCAGAGTTGGCGTCGGTCGACCAGGGCATAGTCATCGCAGAGCGCGATTTGGGGCTCACGGGGGGTCTGCCGCAACGCGATGGTGCGCCAGCCATGCGCGCCGGCCGGTCCTTCGACATAACCGCGATCGGGAAACAGGCTCTGGCAAAAGGCAAAGGCATCGAGGGGCTCGGGATCGTCAAATAGCACCGCTGCCACAGCGGCATCAAATACCCGGACCACGCATTTCACTGAGTGCGCCGCTTCGGAGAGGGTGCCGCCGACGGCACCCTCGCCATAAATGTCCTCGAACCGACGCTCCAGCGCCTCGTCCTCGCAGTCGAGGATCAATTCACCATTGGCAAGCCGGTAACGAATCGGCGAGCCGTCGCTTGCCTCCCGCCGCCGAGCACACGCGACAACTATCTCATGCGCCCTGAGCCACCATGCCATGAGATCGAGAAGGATGATTCTTGACCCTTACATCATCCACCACGAAACACCGGCGACAGTCACCTGAAAGGCGCTCAGAACTTCCGTCTCGTCCATCACCCTAATGCTGGGTTTCTGATACGGCGGCAGCTCACCGCTCTTGTCCTGGCGGTTCTGCCGCTCGACCTTGTTGGCTTGCTTTTCGGTGTCGTGTTCTGCCATCTCTTCACCCGATGTGGATCTCCGTGGGAGTGCAAACGCTTGAGCAACTGGAGGACCCAAACCCGACGCCTTCGGCCCGTCGGCCGCTCCACGGCGATTGGGACAACGTGGATAGGCGCAAAGTCGCAAGACCAGCTCGATGGTCGCACTGAGCCGATCAGGGGACACAACGATTGGCGAGTTCAAACTATTCCCCATGCAACCCCTGCCCCGGATCGACGACCAAAAGAAGGTGATCAGCAGGCTATCGGCGCAATGACGAGGCTTCGCTGAAGCACAAGCCAAGGTGTGGCCGGAATTATGGCGCGGGCATTATGGCGCCGGAATTATGACGCCGGAATTATGGCGGATGTGACCCCGATCTTGCCGCGGGCTCGCTGACCGGCTCGCGGCTCGTCCACAGGGCAGTCTCTTGGTGCGATTGGTGCGATCCTGGCCGAGCCGTCGAGCTCGCGGCCGGCGAGGGAGGGGCCGACCCCCGCAAGGCTGTGTGCACAGGAGACGGGGTCCTAATAGGAATAGTGCGACCTGAGCATTCGTTATAGCGTCAAAGCAATGGAACAGAGGAGCAACACATTGGACGTCAAACAACGCGCTAACAGTGTCGGGACGCTGCGCTTCATCAGCATTTTCTTGATGGAAACCCTCGCGCGGTGGATCCCAACGACGCCTGAGATGGAAGTCAAGATGCTGTTGAGCCGTCATGTGTGGCGCATGGCTCAGCAGGCGGATCGCTTGGGGCACCGCGCGCGGGAGCTGCGCGCACCATTGCACTATAGCCGGCCGGCTCGGCAGGATTTTATGACCGCTCTCAGGCAGCTTGCCGCCGTCAGCGACAGCATCGACCGCATCGACGCCTTCCACGACGTGGCGCTGCCGTCGCTCGCTGCGCTCTACAAGAGATATTTGGCCGAAACCGACAGGCTGACCGACGAGCCTACGGTCGTCATTTGCGAGCAGGCACTGACCGAAATCGACACCATGTGCCGCGAGCGCAAGGATTGGAGCAGTGAAATTCCCCAATCGCGCTCAACCGATTCGCGCGAGCTCGGTGCGGTGCGCCAGGCGGTCGCCGCCGCCAGGGAGGTCATCGATACCTCCGAAGCGGCCGCGTAGTGCGCGTAGTGAGGGAGCAATTCGACCATGGACCCGTTCGAGACCAAGGTCGTGCGCGGCGTGACCTTGCGCAAGGATCCCGTACGTGAAGCCTGCTTCACGGTGGCCGATACCGATGACCAAATGATCTCTTGGCCGGATTGGTCGGATCAATCGAAGCGCGAGCGCATCCACCGGCACATGAACAACGAGATGACGACGACGGAAGTTGCGGCGCAGTGCCTCGCCGATTTTCCCGACGCCCCTTGGGAGCTGCGCATGGAGCTTGCTCGCCAAGTTTGGGATGAAAGCCGTCATGCCATGGGGCTCTATCGTCGGCTGAAGGAACTCGGTGGGCGCAAGGGCGAATTTCCGGTGGCGAATTTCGAGTGGACGGTCTCCTCCTATATCGACTCGGTGGTCGGCCGCATTACGGTGATGAACCGCACCTTTGAGGCGGGCACCATGGATCTGATGGCATCCCTGCCGAGCGAATGGCGGCAAAATGGAGACCCGACGACGGCCGAGCTCCTGGAGGCGATCGCGGCGGACGAAATCCACCACGTTCGCTTCGCCAACCATTGGGTTCGCAGGTTGTGCGCCGAGAACAGGCGCAATCTGCTCAAGGTGGTGCAGGCGGTCCGCTTCCTCGACGTGGCGCAGAAGGCGCTCTCACCGCCGCCCGGCACCACCAACATCGTCGGCGTTTCGGTCGAGAGCGCGGCGCAATCGGCGCCGATCAATGTCCCCGATCGGCAGCTCGCCGAGTTCACCGACGAGGAAATCTCCGTGCTCCTCAAGCAGCATGGCCTTGAGGCGCTGGCCACCGGACAAGAGGCGCGGGCGTGACCAAGGAAAGCAAGCAGGCACAAAACTGTGCGGAGAGCCCAGCGCGCGATGGGCGATTCGTCGTGGTCGGCAGCTGGCGGGAATGCGCGAATTTCCCCGAGGGAGATCCGCGCAAGCTCGTGGAGTTCTTGCATCGGCAGATGAACGAGGAGATGGATGCGGCCGAATGTTCGGCGCGGAGCCTGACCGACTTTCCGGATGCGCCGTGGGAGCTGCGCATGTTCCTCGCCCGCCAGTGTGCCGACGAGGCGCGCCACGCTCGCATCTTCAGCAGACTGCTGCAGAAGCGCGGAGGGAAGATCGGCGAATATCCAGTGATCAACTTTCAGTATCGGATCATCTGCAAGATCTCCACCCTTGCCGGGCGCTTGGCGGTGCAGAACCGCACCTTCGAAGCCGGAGGCATCGACGCGATTGGGTTCGGAATTGACGATACTCGCCGTCAGGGGGATGAGGAGCTCGCGGAATTTTTCGACATCCAATTTGCCGACGAGATCATGCATGTACGCTGCGCAAATGAATTCCTGCGGGCGATGATCGCCAAGGAACCACGCTTGGCGCTCGTCGTGGGAAAGGCGCTGAATGAGGCGACGACCGCATTCAACGACGTTTTTAGCGGCGAAGGAACGGCGGTCACAAAGTACGGCATCAGCGAACAAGGCCGTCTGGAAGCAGGCTTTCTTCCCGAAGAGGTCGAGCTCTCCAGCCGCCGTCAGGCGGAAGAGCGGCGCGAGCACGCCAAGCGCTAATTCGGTGCGCCGCCGATGGAGGAGAGACATCGCACCGGCCTAAAGCGAGCTTCCAGTGCTCCCCCCGCGACTGTCCCGATGGCGGCGATCGAGGATCTGGCGCGCTTGCGCGCCGTGCGCGGGAGCAAGATTGTTATCGATTCGCAAGTGCGGGGTGCCAGCATGGGAGCTGCGATCCCAAATGGCGCGCGGATTCGCATTCGCGCCGGCGCCGTCGACACCTTGCGCGCCGGTAAAGTGATCGCTTTCCTCGCCGGACGCCGCGTGATGGTGCACCGCATCGTCTACCAGGGGCGCCGCGGCTCGGCGCGCGAATTCCTATTGACTCAAGGGGACGGCAACTGGCTCTGCGATCCGCCGATTGCTCGCTCGATGGTTGTTGGAGAGGTCGAGGCGGTCGCAACGGCGGGCGAATGGCAAACGATTTCTGCGCCGCGCATTCCCTTCTACCGCCGCCTCGTCGCACAGCCGCTGCAGCTGGTGGTGCGGCTCACCCTCGAATGGAATCCGGCATTTGCCACTCTGATTTCCCGATCAATCAATCGGCTGCGTATGAGCCCGCGCCCGATGCTCGGACGATTGCGGCAACTTTGTGCGGGCCATGTGCGGCATTAGCGCCATTCTCCGCCTTGACGGCGACGCCGGGGTAGACCTTGAGGACCTCGACCGCATGCATCGTGCGCTGCGCCACCGCGGCCCCGATGGCGAAGGCGCCGTTGTCGTCGATGCGGATTTCGAGGGCCGGCGATACCAGCGCGTCCCCGTCGAGTGCCGGCCGCCGCGCGAGCTACGTTTCATCGCGGCCGTGCGCCGGTTGCGCATTTACGACGTGCGATGCCTCGCCGACCAGCCGATCGTCTCACCCGACCGGCGCTGTTGGGTGATGCTGAACGGCGCCATCTACAACTTCCGCGAACTCGCCGCCGAGCTCGGTGCCATCGGCCATACCTTTCGCACCGGCAGCGATACCGAAGTGGTGTTGCAGGCCTATCGACATTGGGGAGCATCCTGTTTCGCAAAATTCAACGGCATGTGGGCCATCCTGATCGTCGACCTTGACCGCAAGGTCCTGGTGGGCTCGCGCGATCGCATCGGCATCAAGCCGCTATACTTTGCGCTCGATCGCAAGCGACTGCTGTTCGCCTCCGAGCCATGGGCGATCGCGCAGGTACTTTCCGGTGGCCCGGCCGTTTGCACGATGCGCTTCTTCGAATTTCTGAGCGGCTATCCGCCGCAATCGGCGGCGCTTAGCTTCTTTGGCGGCATCACTTCGGTTCCGGCGGGCAGCTGGTTCGAGACCGCGCTGAGTGGCGAGGTCGGGGAGCCGCATTTTCGCATCTTTTGGAACCTGGCGGACTACCGAAGCGACGGCCCGCCGCCGATGTCCTTTTCCGCTGCCGCGGAACAGTTCCGCGATCTGCTCAAGACTTCCGTCGCGAGCCAGAGTGCAGCCGACGTGAAGGTTGGCAGCCTGCTATCAGGCGGCTTGGACAGTTCCACCATCGTCATGCTGTGGTCCGAGCTCGCGGCCGCGCGGGGTTGCCAGCGTCCCGATACCTTTTCGATCGCCTGGGACAATCCCGCGATGAGCGAGCGCCAGAACATCGAGGCGATCGCCGTCAAAGCCGCCAGCAACAGCCATATTCTTGAGCTTTCCGCCGGCGACGTCTGGAGCGCGGTCGACGATGTCGTCAAGGCGCAGGGCCAGCCTCTGCTCGGTCAAGAATTGATCGCGCAAAACTACGTCTATCGGCTCGCGCGCCAGCAGGGCGACATCGTCGTGATGGACGGCAACGGATTGGACGAGGTGCAAGCGGGCTTACCCCTCTATGAGGCACAGATGGCGCTGGAGCGGCTGTTCAAGCTGCGATTTGTCGCCCTGGCAAAGCAGTTGAACGGCATCGCGTGCAACTATCGCCGCTCATATCATGACGTCGCGCTGTCTTATCTGGTGGCCCCGCTCAGGCGACATCTGCGCAATGGCAGGGTGGTGCCGTCCTACCGGTGGCTCGATCGGCGCGCTTGCAGCATCACGGAAGCGGATTGGAGGCGCGGCTTCAGTATGGACTGCGGGAGCGACCGCTCGCTTCTCAACCGCATGCTTTATCGCGATACGCGCCACAGCAATGTTCCGGCGGTGCTCATGTACAGTGATCGCAATTCCATGGCGCATTCGGTGGAGGCGCGCTTCCCCTATCTCGACCATCGGATCGTAGAGCTGTGTTTCTCGCTCCCCGCTTCCTATAAGGTCGGCTTCGGGCGACGCAAACTTCTGCTATTCGAGACAGCGAGACACTATCTTCCCGCGCGCGTGATCGAGGACACCAGGAAGCATCGCTTCGTTCCTATGAACAATTGGATGCCGCTGAGGAGCAAGCACGCCGCCGCCATCAAAGATGCCTCGCGCAGTGCGGCGTTCTCGAACTTTGCCTACATCGATGTCAAGAAGCTGAACGCCTTTGTCGACGACTACTTTGCGGGGCGGCACGAGGATGCTTACGCGGTGTGGCGCATTTATACCGCATCGCGCTGGTTGGAGCTGTTCGGCCTATGACCGCCTGCGAGCCGAAATTGAGGATAGCGCTGTTTACCGCGGCGCCGCGCTTTGGCCGGCGAGCCCTGCAGGAAGTGTTGGCGGCTCATTGGAGCGTCGTTGCAGTCGCGCTGTTTCGGCAAGAGCGCCGCGGACTGCGGGATTTGCTGCCTCGTGCCGCCGGCATGCGTTCTCTATCGCCGTTGGAACATTACGCGCGGGAGCAGGGGATTGCCGTCATCCACGTCACCGATAGCAACGGGCCAGCGGTTGCGGAACGTTTGCGGTCGGCCCGACCCGACCTCATCTGCGTCGCCACGTTTCCGAGGCTAATCCCGCGGGAGATCACCCAATTGGCGCCGCTCGGCGCCATCAACGTCCACCCCTCTCTGTTGCCGCGCCATCGCGGTCCACTGCCGCTCTTCTGGACCTACTATGCAGACGATCGCACCGCCGGCGTCACGGTTCATCACGTCAGCGATGTTTTCGACGCCGGAGACATAATCCTTCAGGAAGGCTTCCCGCTGCCGCGTGCCTATTGCGCCGCGGCACTCAGCGACGAGGTTGCGCGGCGCGGCACATCCCTGCTGCGAGCGGCATCGGATGCGCTGGCGCGCGGCAACGCACCGCGCGTCGAGCAGGATGAGCGCGCCGCGACCTATGCGCCACGGATTCGCCCAGGCGCGGCGATGGTGCGCTTCGATGAGTGGGACGTGGAACGCGTCTGGCATTTCCTCGCTGCTTTGGTTCCGCGTTTTCGCGAACCGCTGGAAGACAGCGAGGGCCGTGTCGTGGACTATCGCCACGTCGCCGGCTTCGAGCGGGGCAGTTCCGGCGCGCCTGGGACCACGGAGACGGTGATCGGTGGCTGGAAACTCCACTGCCGCGGCGGGATCGTCCTGCTCGGCAGCGGTAAGCGGCCGCACTTGCTGCAGCAACTGGACTAGCAGAGGAGGACATCTCTTGCGATACAACCCGAATTTGGAGGCGTCCGAGCTCAACGGCGAATTGTTGCTGTTCGATGGCGCCACGAACAAGTTCTTTGTCATGAATCCGACGGCGGCCTTCGTCTGGAATAGATTGGGTGAGGCGACGCCGGCGAACGATGAAGAGTTGGCTTCGGCGCTGTGTGCGCATTTCGCGGGAGCGACCAAGGAACAAGCGCTTCAAGACGTCAAGGAAACACTCAGCAAGTTGCTGGAGCTCGGCTTGGTCTTAGAGCAGTAGGCGCGCGCAAGAGCAGCGGGGACCCCGATGGGGTTCGTCAATGCTGTGCGTTTGCCAATCGCCGGCGGCTGAAATGTGCGGACTTAGCACCATCGTCGATTTCGAGCCGGGAGCGGGGCTGCTTCAATCACTGCTCGCCATGCATCGATCGATCGCGCATCGCGGCCCGGATGGCGAAGGCTTCACCCTGCTCGATGGTCAGTGGCAGGCAAGCGGTATCAGGAATGCGTCCGCGCTGCGCCCGGGAATGGCCGGCAATCTGCGCGTGGGAATGGCGTTCCGCTGGCTGAAGATCCAGGATCCGAGCGAGGTGGCCGCGCAGCCGATGGCGTCGCCCGACGGAACCGTATGGCTGATGTTCAACGGCGAGGTCTACAATTTCCGGGAAATCGCGCGCGAGCTCGCTCAACTCGGTCATCGCTTCGCCTCGGTCAGCGACACCGAGGTCATTCTTGCGGCCTATATGCGGTGGGGCAGCAGTTGCTTCGGTCGACTGAACGGCATGTGGGCATTGGTGTTGCTGGATCTGCGTGACCGCAAGATCATCATTTCCCGTGATCGCTTCGGCATCAAGCCACTCTTCTACCATTCAGACGGCCGGCGACTGATCATTGCCTCGGAGGTCAAGCAGTTGCTTGCGGCCGGAGTGCCGGCGGTCGCCAACCGTCGCGCCGTCGCGCGCTTCATCCGCAACCGCCGCCCGGCGACGCCGGATGAGACGTATTTCGAGGGGATTTTCGCCCAACCGGCGGCGACGATTGCAGAGATCGCCCTGGAGGCGCGGGCGGACATCACGTTTCAGCCCTATTGGCTGCTCAACTCTCCAGTCGTCGATGCGGCGACCGCGCCGCCGCTTTTGGAGGCGTGCACCAAACTGAACGATCTGCTGGCGCGGTCGGTCGTCGAGCACATGGTCGGGAAGGCACCGCTCGGCCACCTCATCTCGGGCGGGCTCGACTCCTCGCTGCTGGCGGCGCTGGCGGCCAAGGCCGATCGACGGTCGGGGCGGCAGAGCATGGGCGTATCGATGGTGCTTGCTACGAGGTGGGATCGCTTCGATGAGCAAGCTTATATCGATGAGGTCGTGAGCAGCCTTAAGCTCAAAAGCTTCAGGGCGGAACTCAGCCCCGCCTGGCTGAAGGCCAACATGGCGCGTATTACCAAGGCGCAGGAGGAGCCCGTGGCCGGCATGGCAGTTGCCGGGCAGTTCCTCGCCTACGCGACGGCGGGGAGCCATGGAGCGCGGATTGTTCTTGATGGGCAGGGAGCCGACGAGATCTTCGCCGGCTATCCCCGGCATCAGTTTACCGTGCTGAAGGAACGCGCACGCCAAGGCGCGATCGCCGCACTGACGCGCGAATTGATGGCGCTGTGGCAGCATGACGCCCGCTTCTTCGGCTACGCGTGGCGGCAGCTGAGACCCATGCGGCGCTTGGCCGGCTGGCTGGGCTGGAAAGGTGGCGATCCCGCTTTGCGTTTCCTGCGCTATGAAGGCAACGATACCTGCCACGAGCCCGTGCGCGAAACTCGGTCGCTCTGTCGATCGACCGCACTCGGCAAGGAGCTTCTGGCCGACGTGCTGACCGGCAATCTAAGGGCGGTTTTGGCCGTCACCGATCGCAACGCCATGGCGCATTCGATTGAGGCGCGCGTTCCCTATGTCGACCGGAGGATCGTCGAGTTCGCCTTCCGATTGCCGGATGACTACAAGATCGGTGCCGGAACGCGCAAGCGCATCCTGCGCCTGATCGCTGAACACTATTTGCCGCAATCGGTCGTAACGCGGGCGGATCGCATCGGCTTTGGCGCGCCAATCACACAATGGCTGAGCAACGATTTTCGTGGCGAGCTGGCGGCTCTTCCCGACGGCGACGTCTTCAGCCGCTCCCATCTAATCAATGCGTGCAAGCTGCGAGGTTACATCGATGAATTCCTCGACGGGAGGCACCGCGATTCGGGCACCCTTTGGCGGCTCTATGCCGTTGACAATTGGGCACGTGCCCACGCAGTCAGCGGCATCTAATGCCGTTGCGCTTTCAGCCGAGGTCGGGCGCGGACCCTTGCGCGATGACTTGGGATCGGCGCGATGCGCCGTTTGGCGAGGATCCGACGATGTGCGCAAGGATATGGGCCGATCGTTTCATCACCTACTCCGTGCTGGTGAGCGCAGGCGCGTTGGCTTCGATGTTTCCCTGCCGAGCCGCGCAATCGCACGCGCGGGATTGCCGGCAACCCGCGCGCGGGCCGGCACGTCGCGAACAACAACCGCACCGGCTCCGACCACCGCGTCGCGCCCAACCGTGACGTTCGGTATGAGGCTCGCACCGGTCCCGATGAAAGATCTGGCCCCGAAATGGACCGTTCCGGCCGATCGCACGCCAGGGCAAATGTGTACCCCATCCTCCAGCACGTTGTCATGATCAAGCGAACAGGCGGTGTTGAGGATGCAATGGCGCCCGATGCGAGAATTCACATTGACGACGACCCCGGGCATCACCACGCTGCTCGCGCCGATGATCGCGGACGGTGACACAATCGCCGAGGGGTGCCGGAGGATCGGTTGGTTGTAGCCGAGGACCCTGATCTGCTCGCAAAGGGCGGAGCGGAGGTGATTTTCGCCGATGGCCACGAAAACGTCGACCGAATCGGGGGGAAATCTAAGCTGCAGATCATTAATACCGCTTCCAATAAGCTCCACGCCATCGATGAATTCTCCCTCTCTAAAACCGGAATCGAGGAATCCGATATCAGCAAGGCCTTGCGCCCGGGCAATCTCAGCGCACACGCGACCGTGGCCGCCCGCGCCCAAAATCAACAGTTTTTGGCCCTTTTTTGCCACAGTGATCCTAGATAACAGCATTCCGGAGGAGATGTCGATCCCGAGATGTCAATCCCGAGATGTCAATCCAATGACCGCGCGAATAATCAGATCGAGACCATAAAGGGTCAAGGCTGTAAAGTTCGCGAGCATAAAGAGTCGAGATGATAAAGGAAAGGCGCCCGGTCAAATAAAGCTGTTCAATTTAGGCCGTTTTGCGATTCTCTCGTGCATGGCTGGGCAGGACCTTTTGGATGGCGATCGCGATGCGACGATACGATGCACTGAAGCGGGCCATGGATGTTACGGGTGCGCTGACGATGCTCATCGTCTTCTCTCCGGTGATAGCCGTCACGTGGCTGCTGGTGAGGATCTTTCTGGGATCGCCGGCCTTGTTCCGGCAAGCTCGTCCAGGTCGAGGTGCTGAACCATTCTTCCTCATCAAGTTCCGATCGATGACGAATGGGCGCGATGCGTGCGGGGCTCTGTTGCCCGATGCGCAGAGGCTCACCCGGCTTGGTCGAATTCTGCGTGCGACCAGCCTCGACGAGCTGCCCCAGCTCTGGAACGTCGTAAAGGGCGACATGAGTCTGGTGGGCCCTCGCCCTTTGCTGATCCACTACGTTCCCGTCTTCACCGCCGAGCAGTCGCGGCGTCATGAGGTGCGGCCGGGGCTGACGGGCTGGGCGCAGATCAATGGTCGCAATAGCATCGATTGGGAGCAGCGACTGGCGCTGGATGTGTGCTACGTCGACAACCGATCACTGCGGCTCGATGTTGAGATCATCTTCAAATCGATCCCTATGATCCTGAGGCGGGGCGGCATTGCACAGGAGGGGTGCGCGACCATGCCCGAGTTCACGGGGTCGCCCGCCGGGCAGCACGCTGCCGCGCCCCCCGGCAACGACCTCGGCTGCTTGGCTGGGGCAAACCTCATGCGGCCGAGCGACGAATCGCCTCGTTGAGCACGACCAGCGTCTTCTCAATCCCCAGGGCAAACGCCATCTCATGGTGATAGAAGCACCGCCCTCGCTGGCCCATGGCGGCCAGCTCGGCAGGTTCCATTCCCTTCAATCGCACCACCGCCTCGGCCAGCGCCTCGGGGTTGCCCGGAGGCACACACAATCCGGATCCCGACCGCCCAATCAGTGACGCCGCCTCGCCCCCTACGGCCATGATGACCGGCTTGCCGATGCACAGGTAAAACTGCGTCTTCGATGGAATGGTGATCTCAAACAGGGGATCGGTCCTCAGTGTCACCAGCAGCACGTCGGCGGCGCAAAGGATGTCGGCGACTTCGCTGATGGCAACGCGCGGCATGATCCGAACGTTCTTCAGGCTTTCGTCCTGGATACGCTTCTTCAAGCGTGCCGTCTCAATGCCGTCGCCTACCAACAGAAACTGGACGCGCGGGGTCACCTTCCCCACCAGTCGGGCCGCGTCGAGCACCCCATCGAGGTCCTGCGCTAAACCCATAGTTCCGGCGAACACGACATTGAATCGATCGCGGAAGGCATAGGGTGCAAGCTCAACCTTGCCCGTCCGCACCGCGTTCTGCTCCTGGGCCCAGTTGAGAATGACTTCGATCTTCTCCGCCGCTACGCCGCGTTCCATGAGCTTCTTCTTGAAGCCGTGAGACTGAACGATGATGCGCGAGGCGCGGCTGTAGACGATACGGCACGCTCGACCGACGGCACGGATCGTCCATCCGGGTACCATACCCGTTGCCGCAAGGGTATCGGGCCAGAGATCCTGAATGTCGAGGACGATGGGCCTGCGCCGCAAGAAGCCGACCGCAATCGCGGCGAGCGCCGTCGTTAGCGGCGGATGATAGACGTAGATGATGTCGCGGCCTCGGATCGCGATCAGGCCATAGATCGCAAGCGAAATTGCGAATGACAGGTAGTTGAGCGCTCGGCCGGTCGCCGAGCGGCTGTGGCTCGGATAGAGAAAAATGCGATCCACTATGACGCCATCCATGCGCTCTCGCCGGAACGCCCGGAGCCGATAACCGGGATAGAGCCTGCCACCCGGATAGTTGGGGAACCCGGTGACAACCCTGATGTCGCATCCCAGTCCTCTCAATCCCTTTGCGAAGCTCAATCCCTTGAACGCCGGCTCAGGCTCGAAGAACTGGGTCAGGTACAAAATGCGCATCAGAATTTCGACCGAGCTCAGTACTGGTGCCACACGGTGCGCTTGACGTAGTCGGTGTAGCTCAGAATGATGCGCAGAACCTTGTCGGAAACGTTGGGAACCCCATAGTCCGCAACGAGACCGAGCAGGCGCCGATCGCCCCGCGGTTGTTCCTTGAGCACCTCGATCGCCTGCAACACCCGCTCGCAATTGACACCTGTCAACATGACGCTCGCCTCCTCGAAACCTTCCGGTCGTTCATGGGCTTCGCGAATATTGAGCGCGGGAAAATTGAGTATCGAGGACTCCTCCGTCAGTGTCCCGCTATCGGACAACACAACCCTTGCGTTCATTTGCAAGTTCACATAGTCGAGGAAGCCGAATGGCTTGAGCAGCCGCACGGCGCTATGGCAGGGGAGGCCAAGCCTCTGGATGCTGTTGCGCGTGCGCGGATGGGTGCTGACGACAACGGGCTCGCCGAAGCGGTCCCCCAGCGTGTTGAGAAGCCCCACCAGGTCGCGGACCGTGTCTTCCGCTTCGATGTTTTCCTCGCGGTGCGCGCTCACGAGAAAGTAGCGGTTCTTTTCGAGCGCCAGTTCCGCCAGGATCCGCGACCCTTCAATGCCGGGCCTATAATAATTCAACACCTCGAACATGGGGCTTCCGGTTTTGATCACGCGATCCGCGGGATATCCTTCCGCCAGCAAGTATTGGCGCGCGATGTCCGAATAGGTCAGATTGACATCGGCAACCACATCGACGATGCGTCGGTTGATCTCCTCGGGCACGCGAAAGTCGAAGCAGCGGTTGCCAGCCTCCATGTGGAACACGGGGATCTTGCGGCGCTTGGCCGCGACGGCGGCAAGGCTACTGTTGGTATCGCCCAGGACCAAAAATGCATCCGGGGCGATCTTGGCCAAGGCCTTGTCCGCTTCGCTGATGACGCGTGCTATCGTCTCTGCTGGGCTCGGCGATGCGGCGGAGAGAAAGTAATCCGGCTTGCGGATTTCCAGATCGCGGTAAAAGATCTCGTTGAGCTCATAGTCGTAGTGCTGGCCCGTGTGGACGATGGTTTGCTCCATGAACTGGTCGAGCCGCGCCACAACGCGCGAAAGACGGATAATCTCGGGTCGGGTGCCGACCACGGTCATGACCTTGAATTTCATCTCAGACCTTGCAGATGATCGTGTCCGGCCGATCGGCATCGAACAACTCATTGGCCCAAAGCCAGCAGACGAGCAGGTCGCTACCGACGTTTGTCACGTCATGTGACCATCCCGGAACGGTTTCGACAACCCGCGGCGAGCGACCGCTGGAAAGGATTTCACAGGTTTCATTGGTCAAGATGTTGCGAAACCGGAACCGCGCTTCGCCGTGCACGACCACGAACTTTTCCGTCTTCGTGTGGTGGTAGTGGCCACCGCGAGTGACCCCGGGATGGGCGGTGAGGACCGAGAATTGGCCTGTGCTCTCGGTTCTCAGCACCTCGGCAAACATACCGCGCGCATCCTCGCTCTTACTGAGCGGGTAGGAGAACCGATCGGCGGGCAAATAGCTGAGGAAGGTCGCATAGAGTGCGCGCGCAAGGCCGGTTCCGACTGGCACAATCGTGTTCCGTCTGTCCGCGAAGGCGCCGATGAGCCTTGCAATCTCACCGACGGTGCTCCGATAGACGGGTGAGACCTCATGAAACCCGCTCTCCCGCGGCGGCGCGAGCAGAAGGTGAATGAAGGCCTCGACCACGTCGTCGATGTATACGAGCCTGAGCTCAGCGGCCGGGTTGTGGATACTCAGCTGTTGACCCGTCATTTGCTGGTGACAGAACGTCGCCACCACGGAGTTGTAGTTGGGCCGGCACCACTTCCCGAACACACCGGGGAGACGAAATACCCAAAGCGGTGCGCCCGTGCGCTGAGCGTGCTGAAAAAGTATGCGCTCGGCTCCGGCCTTGCTGCGCCCATAGGCCGTATCTTCGGCCGCTAACGTCGATGATGCGTAGATGATGGGTGCGCGGCTGCCGGCCGCCGCCAGGGCGCGGCATAGCGCCTCCGTCGTCCCCTCATTGCCGGATCGGAACTCCGCCACGTCATTGGGGCGGTTGACGCCGGCTAGATGCACCACGCCATCCACGCCGCTCAGATCGCCGGGAAAGTCAGCCCTTTTCACTCCGGCCACTTGCACGCTTGGCAATTCCCCGAGACGGGTCGCGAGATTCCGTCCGATGAAACCTTCGATCCCGGTGATGGCAATCCGTTGCAACTATTCGTCCTCCAGCGGAGTTTGCCCCCGTAAAACCCTCCGCATGTACACGAGCTCGAGGAGCTTGGCCTTCATCTCTTCCTGGCTGAGGCGGCGCGTATTCTCGGAGTTGTAATCGAGCGCTTCGCTGACCTTCGTGTCGCCCTTGTCGAAAAACATCCCATAGTTCAGGTCGCGCAGGTCCGGTGGGATGCGGAAGTGTGTCTTTAGGTCCTCACTAGTGACCATTTCCTCGCGACTGAGCAGGGTCTCATACCGCTTTTCGCCATGGCGCGTTCCGATGATCTTGATCGGGTGGTCGGGCACCCCCAGGGCGTCCAAGGTCGCCCTGGCCAAGTCGATAATGGTAACGGCCGGCGCCTTTTTCACGAAGATATCGCCATTCCTGCCGTGGGTGAAGGCGAACAGAACCAGATTGACCGCCTCGTCGAGGGACATGATGAAGCGCGTCATTCTTGGGTCGGTGATTGTGACCGGTTGCTTTGCCCTGATCTGCTCGACGAACAAGGGAATGACTGAGCCGCGCGAAGCCATCACATTTCCGTACCGCGTCCCGCAGATGACCGTGTCGGAGGTGACGCTGCGCGACTTGGCCACCATGGCCTTCTCCATCATCGCCTTCGACATGCCCATAGCATTGATGGGATAGACGGCCTTGTCGGAGGAGAGACAAATGACGCGCTTGACGCGGTTGACGATCGCCGCTTCGAGCAGGTTATCGGTCCCAAGTACGTTGGTCCTAACCGCTTCAACCGGATAGAACTCGCAGGATGGAACCTGCTTCAGCGCGGCGGCGTGGAACACGTAGTCGACATTTCGCGTGGCGTTAACAATCGAGGTGTAGTCGCGCACGTCACCCAGGTAGTAGCGCATTTTGCTGCTGCCGAAGAGCCGACGCTGATCGTCCTGCTTCTTTTCGTCGCGACTGAAGATGCGCACCTCCCGTATGCCGGTGCGCAGAAATCGCCGCAAGACGGCGTTGCCGAATGAACCCGTCCCCCCGGTAATCAGCAGTACCTTATCATCGAACATGAGGTGGTGCTGTTCAGTGATGCCACCCCTGGCGCCACAGCTCATCATCTCAGCACGATGCCTCCCCTTTTGGGATGGATCGACCAACCGCCGGGGCCTCCCGTGGACGGCGATGCTCCAAAGATCCTCGTACCAAGAGCGGCGAACAGCGCGGTCAACAGCAGCGTTGCGAGAAGCCAGGGGGCGAACAGGCTGAAGGTAGAATTGCCGAGCGTGAAGGCCGCTACAAACGAGGCATAGAGATGCTGTTGTACGGCGTCGGGGTAGCGCCTGATGGCCTCAAGAGTAAAGAGCCCAACCGCGAGCAGGAAGGCGGCGCCGATGGCGCCCAGCTCGTACCAAGCCTGCAGAAAGAAATTGTGCGCATGGATCGAGGTATCGACGAAGAATTCGGTTCTCGGCACTCTCTCCATGGCGTCCGCCGGCGCCGTCTTCCTGCGGACACGGGTCGATCCAATCCCGATGCCGCGGATAGCTGCCTCGCCCACCTTATCGCTTGTGTGCTTCCAGATGACGATGCGAGCCCGCGCGCTGTCCCCCAACAAGCGAGAGTCCTGAAGGCCGAGAGTGTAAGCGAGCTGGGTGATGGGAACGACGAAGAGGGTCGCCGCGAGCCACGCCGCGGTTATCAGCGCCGTGATGGCGCGTGGCACGAGGCCGAACAGCAGGAATACCGCGCTTCCCAGGCTAACCGCGATCTTCGATGATGCGTGGATCGTGCTGAATACGACCAGAAAACCCAGCGATATGCCGACGGGGAGATAGAGCCTGCGCCAGGCCGGCGGCACAAAGGCGCTGCCAACCAGCAACGCTGGAAACAACATTGCCGCGAATACCGTAGCGCCAAGGTTGAGGACGAACGGATAAACGTAGTGTTGCGTAGTCCCGTATGGGCCGATATCAGCGGGCAGCTGCGGGTTTGCAATTCGAATCGCTGCCACCCGCACGGCCGACCAGATGACCCGCGCACCAAGGGCGTCGATCAGAAGATAGGCACCCCCCAAAGCCATTCCCACGCAAAGCCCAATTGCGAAGGCGCGGAGCAAGCGATGTTTGCTCCCCGCCAGAGCGTCGACACCGAGGGACCAACAAAGGAGGAAAAAAGTGATTACCGCGGCGCTGCCGACGGCGTAGGTTAGGCCCTCCGCCCACAAAGCGTTTGCCCAGAGATAGGCGGCGAACAGTAAAAACACCACGTGAAGCGGGCTTGGCCTGCGCAATCGCAATCCATCGCCGTACCGCATCTGCAACACTGCATGGAGCACGACGGCCAAGGGAAGGATCACGACCGCAAGCCGAGGGATGCTGATCCAAATCACTATACCGAGCGCGGTAATTCCGGCGACGATCCGGAATGGCAACGCCTTGGGCTTTGCGACTGCGCACTGCGACATAATCCCCCCGGTATCGCGGCTCAATCTTAGGGCCTCCGCGAGCAAAATTCGGCGCGGGGGTATCCACTGGCACAATATTAGCCAATGGCGGCAAGGAGATCATGTCCAAAATGTGGCGATTAAACACTTTGCTTCGCCGGTAAACCCTTTTCTTCAATCTCGACGGAACGCATAATCATGTTGGCTGGCATCGGCGGAGGAGAATTGAAATGCGCAAGCGCAGGTTGACGACCAACACTTTTCTCGCAAGAAGCGCGGGAATTTCCCAGGTTCGTTCATGGCGCTTCCGAACGCGACGCTTGATGGAAGTTAACCCCGACGAGCAATTGGCAAAAAGCCAATGCGGGGTCTTCAGCAAAAGTTTTACCGCACCGCTCGCGGGCGCGAATGGGTCGAATGTCGCAGTGCTAGGTCTGAGCCAGAGCAAAGGGGAACCAAAACATGCAATTGCGCGGCAAGTTAAAAGAAAGGCTGTCGCGACATTGCCATATGACTGCACATGAATAAAGCATCTCTTGATAGCGGCGTCCTGGCCGCGCGCAAGTCGCCGAGGAAAAGCACCTTGCGCGCTCGTGATGGCCATGCGCTTTGGCTGATAGCCCCAGGGATTGGTGGGCCGTGCAAATCTTGATGCTATGTACCAAGTACCCCCTCAAAAGCGGGGATGACTATCTGACCAACGAGCTCGCGACCGCCTTTGTTTCGCAGGGCCATCGCGTGCAGGTGGTTGTGCTCGATTGGAGCGCTCGGCCGTCAGCCCACCCTCCAAAGCATCTCAAGCTCGATGGCGTCGACGTCATGGTGCTCGCGCCCTGCGCAGTTGAGGGCCTGGGCCGCCTGGTCGGCCTGGCGAGCAAGTGGGGTCTTTCCTCATTGCGTGCGGCGAGAGTGATGCGCTCTGCCTTGAGAGGCCGCACCTTTGACCTCCTCATCGCGTTCTCACCGGTCTCCACGGTGGCAGCGCAGGCGTTATGGGCAATGCGAAGCTTCAGGACGCGCAATTACCTTGTGATGTGGGATTTCTTCCCTTACCACCACCGCAGCATCGGGCTCATCCCGGACGGGTGGCTATTCACCATCGCCCGCTTACTCGAAGAGTCCTTAGTCGGCCGGTTCGACGTCATCGGCTGCATGTCGCAGCTAAATGTCGCCTATCTGCAATGCCACTACCCGCTCCGGCCCTGGCAGCGGGCCGAGATCCTGCCCATATGGGGTCGCATCGAGACGCCGCCCATCATGTCGCGCGATGAGGCGCGGATGGCATTTGGGCTGCCGCGCGACCGGCACATCGTCGTTCACGGCGGCCAAATCACGGAGGGCCGCGGCATCGACGATATCCTCGCCGCCGCCGCCATCGCTCGGCGCGAACATCCCGAATTGGCGTTTCTCTTAATCGGCGAAGGCCGATTGACAAACCTCGTCAGCGAGCACATCGCCCGCGGGGGCGATAACGTCATCTACCTGCCACGCGTTGCGCGCGACGACTATTTGAACCTGGTATCGGCCTGCGACGTCGGCCTCATATGCACGGTGCGCGACGTCGATGTCCCAACCTTTCCATCGAAGGTCATCGACTATCTGAGAGTCGGTCTCCCCGTCGTCGCGTCGGTTGAGAAATCGACGGACTATGGTAGGTTCATCGAAGATCACGGCATTGGCCTAGCGGTCAGCGCTGGTGATCCGACCGCCATGGTGCGCGCCATCTGTGCGATCGTGCACAACGAGAACGGCAGGGAACGCATGGCCGAGGCAGCACGGCGCACGCTCGCCGAAACGTTCGACGTCCGGCGTGTCGCTCAACGGCTGATAGAGTCGGCTTCCCTCGTGTCGACCGACGGCGCTGCAGGCAAGAACAACGTGTAGCGCCATGTCAGCCTACATTATTGTCGCGCTCTTTCTGATTGGCTTAGCCCTCCTAGACGTCGAATACCCGCGCTCGCGTCCGGCATGTGCCGCGGCCTCGCTGATGCTTGTGACCGCCTTTGCGGCCCTGCGATATCAAACGGGATACGACTGGCTGGTGTATGAGGATTTCTTCAATTCCACCGTCGACCTGGGGACGGCTCTTTACC
>Ga0306920_100002237_pt1 | contig 24402 bp, 20 predicted proteins | sample flu12Cox44000170_FD_204666 | JGI IMG/M metagenome (GOLD analysis project Ga0306920, IMG submission 204666) | Lab enrichment of tropical soil microbial communities from Luquillo Experimental Forest, Puerto Rico - flux4day.12C.oxic.44.000.170 (v2)... | ecosystem: Environmental > Terrestrial >...
CGAACAGCAGCGCAGCCCCCTGGGGGATGACCTTGACGTGCATGACTACCCGTGACCATGGCACCAGCCCGGCCCTGACCGGCCGGACCGTGAACCCGCCGCCGGCGGTGATGATGGCGAGGATTGCCCTGGACAGCCCCACGGCGGCGGCGGCAGCCCCGGCAAGCCACAGTTCCAGCCAGCGGGACCGCAGCGGCTGGCGGCGGGCCACGCAGGCCCCGGCGCGTACCCCGCAAACCACAAGCAGCGGCAGCACCGCCGTGACCACCAGGATCTGGTCTGCCACCAGCGCGCCCGTCAGGATGATTCCGGTCAGGACCGGCACCCACCAGCGCGCCGGTGCCAGGTCGAGCAGCAGCAGCACGGCAAGCACCGGCACCGTGGAGCCGAAATGATCGGGGGAGAGCATGAGTACCTGCACCCCGGCCACCTGCGGCGCCAGCATGATGCCGCCAGCCACCAGCATCCGGGCCACCCCGTCCCGGCCAGACGCGCGCCCTTTGGCCAGCCAGGCCGCACCGGCTAGCACCAGCGTGTACGTGAGCGCCGCCGATACATGCACCACGGCCGGGGTGAGGCCGCGCACGGTCTCGACGAGCATGTACTCGGGCAGTTCGGTCGTGTAGAACGTGACGTCCGACAGCCACCAGCCCCGCAGCAGCCAGTTTCCATGCAGCATGCTCCATGCCTGCAGGGCGTTGCCCGCGCCGTCGGAGGTGACCGGCACCTTCCCCGAGATCGTGACGTAGCAGAGGAAGAGCCCGGCCGCCACGACCACCAGCCCTGCGGCGGTCAGAACCTGGCGGCGCCATGGGTCCGGCCCGCCCGCAGCTCCCGGCGCCGCGGGCCCGCCGGGGTCAGGTGGGTCCGGCGCGGTGTGGGCGGCCACGGGTGAACCCGCCCGGGCAGGCGAGCCGCGATGATCTGGCGTCGTCATCGTTTGTCCGGGCCTCCCCATCAACCCAGGCGATCGGCGCATCGCGCCTAATGGAGGAAACGTCTTTCGCCCGCAGGCAGTGCCCGGTTCCACGGCGGCTGTCGTCAGAGCGCCCGCTGCGGAGGTCCCACCACCCCGGTGCCGTAGCGCTCAGCCGCGAGTCTAGGACGAATGCACCGGATGGAGGTGGACAGACCGCGGGACTGGCGGCAAGATCATGGGGCTGGCATGGCGAAATCATGGCCGATCGTTGGGGGAGTCATGGCGCAGCTACCGTTCAGGACCGCGACCGAGCTGGCGGCCGCGCTCCGGGCCAAGCAGATCTCCAGTATCGAGCTGCTCGACTGCTACCTGGGCAGGATCGAGGAGCTCAACCCGGGCCTGGGCGCGGTGGTGACGCTCGATGCGGACCGGGCGCGCCGGGAGGCGGCCGAGGCCGACCGCCGTCTCGCCCGCGCTGCGGAGGCAGGGCCGCTGCACGGCTTGCCGGTGACGGTCAAGGACTGCCTGGAGACCGCCGGCCTGCGCACCACCTGCGGGGCGCCGGAACTCGCCGGCTATGTGCCTGAGCGTGACGCCGAGGCGGTGGGGCGGCTGCGCAGCGCCGGGGCGATCGTCATGGGCAAGACCAACCTGCCGGCGTGGGCGTCGGACTGCCAGTCCTACAACGAGCTGTTCGGGACCACCAACAACCCCTGGGATGCTGCGCGGACCCCCGGCGGCTCCTCGGGCGGTGCGGCGGCCGCGGTGGCGGCCGGGCTGTCCGCCCTGGAGCTGGGCAGTGACCTTGGCGGGTCGTTGCGGATCCCGGCGGCCTGGTGCGGGGTATATACGCTCAAGCCCTCGTTCGGCATCGTCCCGGTGGACGGCCATATTCCGCCGCCACCAGGAATGCCGGCCGAAGTCGACATCGGCGTGGTCGGGCCACTGGCCCGTAGTGCCGCCGACCTGGATCTGTGCCTGGCGGTGCTGGCAGGCCCGGACCCGGTGGAGGCGGCCGCCTGGCGGCTGGAACTGCCCGCGGCGCCCGCCCGCGACGTCGGCGAGTGGCGGGTGGCGGTCTGGCCGGAGGAGCCGGGCTGGCCGGTCGACCGCCCGGTGGCGCAGCGTCTCAGGGCGGCGGTGGATGCGCTGGCGGCGGCCGGGATGTGCGTGGAAGAGGCGCGGCCGGTGGATCTCGACGAGTCGCTCGACGTGGCCCAGCGGCTGATCCAGGGCGGGATCGCCGGAGTCCTGCCGGACGCCGACTATGCCGCGCTGGCTGGCCGGGCGGCCGGGCTCGATCCGGCGGACCAGTCGCCGCCCGCCCGGTTCGCCCGCAACATCGCCCAGTCCGCGCGCGATGCGTCCCGGGCCAGGCAGCAGCAGTACCGGCTGCGTGCCGCATGGGCGCGGTTCTTCACCCGGTACGACGTCCTGCTGTGCCCCGCGATGCGCACCACGGCCATCCCCCATGATCACAGCCCTGACGTCGACGCACGGATGATCACCGTCAACGGCGGGCAGGTCCCCTACGCCGACCAGTTCGCCTGGGTGCAGGCGGTCGGTGCCGCCTACCTGCCCGCCGTCGTCGCCCCGGCAGGGATCGGCGCCGACGGACTGCCGGTGGGCATTCAGATCGTCGGGCCCTACCTGCGCGACCGGGTGACGATCGCCTTCGCCGAGGCCCTGGCCGGGCTCATCGGCGGATTCACCCCGCCGCCGGCCTACGCCGGCTCCATTGCCACGAAGGACCTTTGAACACGCATTACGCCGGCCGGGGCCGTCGTATTGCATGAGAAGAGAGTGACCACCGGGGAGCAGCAGCGCATTCTTGAGCGAGCGTTACGTTATCCTCGGTCGCATGGCAAGGCCGCGGCGATTCGACCCCGATGAGGTGGTCGATCGCTCGATGCGTGAGTTCTGGGAGCGTGGCTACCGCGACACGTCCGTGGACGACCTGGTCGAAGCGACGGGTGTGCAGCCAGGCAGCCTGTACAACGCGTTCCCGGGCGGCAAGCGCGCACTGTTCCTGAGGGCGCTTGACCGGTACTCGAAGCTGGTGGTGCCGCAGAAACTGGGGGCGCTGGAGGAGCCGGGCGCGGGGCTGGAGGAGTTGCGCGGGTACTTCGACGGCCTGGTCGAGGACCTGACGACCCGTGAGGGCCGGATGGGGTGCCTGATGGTCAACTCGACGATCGAGCTTGCGGCGGAGGACTCCGAGGTCGGGGCGATCGTCCGCAACCACATGCAGCGCCTGGAGCGAAACGCGGAGCGGGCGCTGCACAACGCCCGGCGCCGGGGCGAGGTCGGAGAGCACGTGGATCCGCACGCGAAGGCGGTCCAGTTGATGGCGACCGGCATGGGGCTGATGGTCGTCGGCAAGACCGGTCCCGACCGCAAGGTGCTCGAGACGATCGTCGAGTCCGCCTTCGCCGGCCTGAACTGAGCCCCCTGGGATCCACCCGCCCCGGGGAACCGTGCGCTCGGGGAGCCGTGCACCGGGGAACCCTGCGCTCGGGGGGCGTGCACCGGGGAACCCTGCGCCCGAGCTTCGCCCACACACCCGGTTGACACGGTCCGATGGGTCCGTTAGGTTTTTGAGCGATCGTTCGTTTATTGCCCCGGAAGGGCGCTGGCGGCCCATGGGCCGCCTCTCTTCGGCGGCAGTTTTTGAACGATCGCTAAATAATATGCATGTGGCGGCCGGTGGAGAGGAAGCCAGGATGCGCGCGATTGTGATCACCAAGCCCGGTGGCCCCGAGGTACTGCAGATCCAGGAGGTTCCCGACCCGGTCCCCGGCGAGGGGGAGGTCCTGATCCGGGTCAGGGCGTTCGGCGTCAACCATGCCGAGACCCACATGCGCAAGGGCGAGTGGCCGGAGGCAACGCCGATCAGCGGCATCGAGGCCGTCGGCACGGTCATGACGGACCCCTCCGGCGCGCTGGCCGAGGGCACCAGGGTCCTGACGATCATGGGCGGCCTCGGCCGCACCCGCAATGGCAGCTACGCCGAGTACACCGTCGCCCCGGCGGCCAACGTGGCCACGGTCGAGACCTCGCTCGACTGGGCGGATCTGGCCGCGATCCCGGAGAGCTACGCCACCGCCTGGCTCGCCCTGCACGGCAACCTCGAACTCGAGGCGGGGCAGTCGCTCCTGGTCAGGGGCGCGACCTCCGCGCTCGGCCAGGCAGCGGTCAACGTCGCCAGCGGCCTCGGCGCCCGGGTGATCGCGACCACCCGGCGCGCGGACCGTGCCGGGCTGCTGCGCTCGCTGGGCGCCGACGGAGTCGTCATCGAGACCGGCGCCATCGCCGGCGAGGTTCGCGGCCTGGTGCCCGGCGGCGCCGACCGGGTGCTTGACTTGGTCGGGAACAGCGTCCTGCGGGACTCGCTGCATGCCGCCGCGGCCGGGGGCCGGGTGTGCCAGGCCGGGTTCCTGGGCGGGCTTGGCCCGGTCGCGGACTTCCTGCCGGCCTTCGACATGCCCAGCGGCGTGCAGTTCAGCTTCTTCGGGAGTTTCGAGGTGGGCACCGGGCCCTACCCGATCTCGGCGATCCCGTTCCAGGAGATCGTCGCCAAGGCCGAGGCGGGCGTCTACCAGGCAAAGCCCGCGCGGGTGTTCGCCTTCGAGGAGATCGCCGAGGCGCACCAACTGATGGAGGCAGGCCAGGCCGGCGGCAAACTGGTCGTCACCGGAGCCTGAACGCCTCGTAGGGGGCGCTTCATCGCGCCCCCCACGGCTTGGTCGCCGTTGCCAGGACGGCGGAGATGTCGTCCACGGAATCCAGCTTTCCTTCGGCGGTGGCCATGATCAATTCGTAGGCCTCGCCGTTGGTCAGGGTGAGGCGGCGGCCGTTGACGCCATAGAAGGCGATGGTCGCGGCGAGAGCGAGCCGTTTGTTGCCGTCGATGAGGGCATGGTTTCTGGCCAGCGAGTGGAGCAGGGCCGCGGCCTTGGCGTCAAGACTCGGATAGGCGTCCGAGCCGAAGGCGGTGGCTTGTGGGCGGGCAAGGGCGGATTCCAGCAAGCCGTAGTCTCGGACGGCGGGCTCGCTGCCCAGGGCGCGCGCGGCGACGTGCAGCAACTCAGGCAGCGTCAGGTAGATCACTGCGCTAGCCGCTCCAGCGCCTCCGCGTACCTGGGCAGTTCCTCGTCCAGCACTTGATCGAGCAATTCGGCGCGGCTGTGGCTTTCTACGTATTCGCGGATCGCCTGGCGGACCACCTCCTGCATGGACCGTCGTTCGAGGTCGGCCCGCCGGCGCAATACCTCGGCCTCCGCGTTGGTCAGCCGCAACGTCATCGCCATAGGGTCATGGTATCACCACTGATACCACGGCTCCTGCCTGCGGCGTATGCCGCCGCGTCACAGCGTCATGGGCATGACCATGTCCTTCTTATGTGGGCATCGCGTGGGCTTCGCGTGTGGTGGTCCTGCCTTCCGTTGGCCAGAGTCGAGACAGCCGTGCTGGCCAGGTCCTCCTGGCGGGCAGCGGTGGCATCCGAATCGCTTTTCGCAACCAGGTTGAGAAAGGAACGGGGAAATGGGACAGCAAGACGGGGCCTTCACTTTCACCATGGCAAGCGCACCCGTGGCCGGCCCGGGCGTCGGGGGGTCGGAGCTTCAGCGCAGAGCAGGTACCAGCGGAGCGGCGGGCAGCCGGGGCTGACCGGTGCCCGGGTGGCCTGGGGGGCTGCGCGTTCCTCGGTTCAGTTCGCGCAGCCCGTCAGGCTCACCGGCCTGGGGTCACGACGTGAAGATGTCTTCGGGCAGGAAGGCGGACACCAGCATGTTGGGTACGTCCACAACCTGGCTGATCTTGAGGTCCACCGCGACGCTGCAGATGGCGTAGGCCTGCTGGCGCGTCCAGCCCCGTTCGGTGAGATGGTCGATCATGTTCAGCAGCGCGTTGCGGGCGGCCAGGGTGACGTCCTCGGACTGGTTGACGCCATCCTTGGTGACCGAGATGCCGGTCGTGGCGTAGAACCGGCGCGGCGCGGCGTACTCGGGTGGCAGGTAGTAGTCCTGCCTGGTGAACCGCAGGTCGCGGATGTTGTTGCGGGCCGCTTCGCCCTTGTGCACGGTGAAGCGCACGTGCAGGGTGGCGCTCATTTCGATGGCGGTGCCGCAGGTTTCGCAGTCGCCCTGGGCGAAGTGGGCATCACCGGCCGAGAACAGCCCGCCCGGGGTATCCACCGGGATGAGCAGGCGCGCGCCCTTGCCGAGTTGCTTGATGTCGACGTTGCCCGCCTGCTCGCGCGGCGGCACCGAGCGCAGCCCCTCCGCGGCCAGGCGCGGGTCGCTGGGCACGGCCCCCGCCGGGGACGGCGGCAGCACGGCGCCGCCGCGGTCCAGCAGGGCCTGCTCGCGGGCGGTCGTGGCGGCCAGCAGTTCGTGGCCGGGTGGCAGGCCGATGGTTCCCATGAACGGCGAGCCGGGAATGCGGATCCCGGGCAGGCCGGCGGACGTGGCCCAGCCGTCCGTCATGTCCCAGTTCACCTTGAACGGCTCGGGGAAGTCGTCACGCAAGAACCCGAACCCAGGCACCTGCACCGTGTACCCGTAACTGTCCGGCTCGATCTCGGTGATCTCCACCTCGAGCAGGTCACCCGGCTCGGCTCCCTCGACGTACACCGGGCCGGTCAGCGGGTGCACCACGTCGAGGTTGGGTGCGGCCACGGTGTCCAGCGAGGCATCCGGGGTCATCTGCCCGTCAAAGGCGTCCCTTGTTTCGAGGATGACTTCGTCGCCCGGCTCGCAGCGGACCACCGGTGGAATATCCGGGTGCCAGCGGTTGTGGCCGGTGCCGGGTTCCTCGGCCAGCGTCTTGCTGCGGTCGATGCGTATCTCGTGGACAGCCATCTCGCCTCCTCGTCGGACCGTCAGTGCAACGGCAACCTCGCCAGTGCTTAAGATCCCCGGCGGCGCGATCACGAACCCGATCTTCCTCCGATACCGGACAGGTCATGACTCCAGGTGGCCGGTCAGGCGGGGGAGGCCGTCACCTCTATCAAGCTGATGGCGCCTCCTGTCGCGGCGGCCGCGAGTTAGCTGCCGATGGGGCGGGCCGCTGCGGCGCCTTCCAGCATGGTCTCGGCCACGATGTTGAAGGCGAGAACCCAGGCCTCGCGCATCGGGGCGTCGAACTCGTCGCCCAGGACGGCCGCGATCGCGGCGATGAGAGAATCGCCGACGGTCTGGTAGTCCGAAGCCCGCACGCCATAACCGACGTGCCGGGCGCCGAGGGCGCGGGTATGGGTGAGCAGTTCGCCGAGCCGGGGCATGGCCTGCACGATCTCGGTGAGCTTCTGGGCGAACTTGACCCGCTGTTCGGCCATGTCAGAGGGGAACAAGGACCGCAGAGCCGGGTCCCGCTGGAACATCTCCTGGTAGAACCGGACCGTCAGGGCCGGCAGATCCGGGCCGAGGCGCTCGAACGACGACTGCACCAAGGTGATCTGCTCCGGCGTCATGTTGTGCTCCCGAGTGCTTGGGCCAGGCCGGCGCGGCTGGTGACACCGAGCTTGGCGTAGGCGTGCTGCAGATGGTTGTTCACCGTCCGCACCGACAGGTAGAGGCGTTCTGCGATGTCCTTGCTGGCCATGCCGGTGACAGCGAGCAGCACGACCTCCCGCTCCCGGCCGGAGAGCGGGTCCGCCGCGGCGGCATTGACCGTGGCGAGGTGGAACAGCCCGGGGGTGTTGGCGCCTTCGCAGGCAGCGGCGAGCGCGGTGGAGCGGCGCAGAGCCGCGGTGGCCGCCCGCTGGTCTCCGGCGCGGCCGAATGCCTCGGCCGCGCCACCGGCGGCTTCGGCCGCGAGCAGCATTGCGCCAAGGGATTCGAAGTTGTCGGCGGCACTACTGAGTTCCGCGCCGTCGCGCGCTCGGTCGGCGGCGGCATGCCGGGCGCGGGCGGACACCAGCGGCGAGTCGCACGCGCTGGCCAGCTCGCTGAGGCGGGCGGAAACGTCCTCGCCGCTGGTGCGCATCAGGTCGTGCAGGAGCCACGACTCGGTGACCCGGTGGCCGGTCGCAGCCGCCTCCGCCGCCGCGGTGCGGAACGCCTCGACCGCCTCAGCGGGCCGCCGCGCCGCGCTGGCAGCCCACGCATCGGCGAGGTGCTGCTCTGGCCCGAGGAAGCCAAACCACGGTACGGCCGCACGCTCCCGCAGTGCCTGCGCGGCGGCGTCCGGCTCACCGAGCATGGCATGCGCCAAGGCCAGGCCCGACAGGGCCACGCACCGCGAGCCGGCGAAGCGGCTGGACTGAGCCAGTCCGGTCGCCTCGGCGTAGAAGCGGCGGGCGGTCGCCACCCGGCCCTGCAGGAGGGCCACCCGCCCGTGATTCACCGCGAACCAGATCTGAGCGATGGGCACCCGCTGGGACGCGACGATCTCGGCGCCGACCGTGGCCAGCTCCTCGGCCTCGGCGAGCCGGCCCGCCTCGGTCAGGGCGAACACCTGGTTGACGACGTGCATGGCCGGGTGCGCGATGGCCGGCTCGTCGCCGAGCGCGACGTGGTCGGCGTGGCCGGCCCGCGCGAGAGCCAGCGCTTCGCCCGTCCGTCCCGCCGACGCCAGGGAGACCGCCCCGGCGATCGCCCGCACCACACGGGTTCGCTGGTCGCCGCCGGTGGCACGCCCGAGCACCGCCAGGGCTCGATCGGGCTGCCCGGAGAACGTCAATACCGAGGCCTCGTCGGCCACGAGTTCCTCCACGAGCGGCGCTGAGGTGACCACGGCCCGGGCGGCGGCGTTGATGGCCAGCGCTCTTTCGGGCTGGCACAAGCCCCATTGGGCGTTCTTGGCCCGGGTGACCGCCAGCCGAAGGGCAATGTGCTCGCTGCTGGGCAACTCCTGCCCCCGGGCGAGCACCCGCTCGGAAGCGTCGAAGGCCCCGAGTTCGTACAGCGCCTCGCCGAGCAGCAGCGCGCCCACCGCATCCAGGTCCTCGCTGGGCACCGCCTCCATCAGGCGCCGCACCATCCGGAAATCATGCGCGTAACGCGCCAGGTGGGCGCCGCGGACCAGGACGGCCGGATCGGGCTGCCCCCCGGCGTCCAGCCGCCACACCACGGTTCGCAGCTCCGTCGCGCCGTGGCCGGAGCTGGCGGCTTCCAGCCGCTCCGCCTGGGCCAGCAGCACCGTCCGGACGCGCAGCTTCGGCATGGCGGCGCGGACCACCTTGGCATGCAGCGGGTGGGCCAGGCGCACCTGCCCCTCGGCCACCGCGATCGTCACCAGCCCGGAACCTTCCAGCGACTCCAGCACCCCGGCGGGGGCGGCCGTCTCCAGGTAGCCGAGCTCCACCGGCTGGCACAGGGCGAGCAGTTCCACCACCGAGCGGGCCTCGTCCGGCAGGCTCCCGATCCGCTGCTCGACCAGGTCGAGCAGCCGGCCCGTGGCCGGCAATGTCTTCTCCAGATGCCACACGCCGGAGCGCTCGACCAGCGCGCCCGATTCCAGGGCACCCAGGACCAGCTCATGCACGTAGAGCGGATTGCCCCGGGAGGATTCCCAGAACTCCTGCCCTGCACCGGCCTCGATCGGGCCACCGAGCGCCAGGTGCAGGAGGGTATCGACATGGGCGCGACTCAGGTCATGCAGGTCGATCCGCTGGAGCCGGCCATCCCGCCACAGATCGGTCAGCAGGTCAGGAACCGGCTCGCCGGTGCGCACCGTGGCGATCAGGAAGATCGCCCGCTGTGCGGTCAGATACCCGAGCAGCGCCAGCGAGGCGACATCGAGCAGCGCTATGTCGTCAGCCACGATCATCAGGCGGCGGCCACGATGGCGCTCGTGTAGTGCCCGGCGGGTCTGTTCGAACAGCGCCACCGCGTTGACCTGCCCGTCGGGGCCGAGCCGCCCGAGCCCGTCGGGGAGCAGGGCGGCTACCGCGCCAAGCGGCAGCAACGCGGTCGTCCGGCTGCCCGCTACCCGCAGCGTCGGATGACCACTCGCTGCCGCCTGGCCGGCGCACTCATCGGCCAGCCGGGTCTTCCCGACCCCGGCCCGCCCGTAGATCACCAGGCCCGCCCGTTCGCCCGAGCCCAGAGCCCGCGCGAACACCTCAAGCTCCGGCCGCCGGCCTACGATCGGCCATCGCGGCAACGTCATGACCACATCGGCCAGCATGCCAGCTCCGTTCAGGGCAGGCCATCGTCGATCACCGGAATCCGCTATGCCTGCCCAGTCAGGCTGTTACCACGGCTGGGCGCAGCCCGGCCACGATCCCGACGATCTGGTCGGCCAGGTGGCCGGGCACACCCAGGGAGTCGAGGGTCGCGGCGAGATGGCCTGCGGTCCGGTCGAAGTCGGCGTCGGTGATGCCCAGGCCGCGGTGTGTCTCGACAAGGTCAGGTCCCCGGTAGCGCTCGGGGCCGCCAAGCGCCTCACCGAGGACCGTGACGACGTACGCACGGTGCTTGGCGGCGACGCCTTGGGGAAAGAACCTGCCGAGCACCGGGTCGGCGATGAGCCTCCCGTAGAGGCCGTCGACCGCGGCGGTAACGGCCGCCCGGCCGCCGATCGCCCGGTAGATGCTGACCGCGGTCGCCTCGGCAGGCGCGGCGGTGTCCGTGCAAACAGTCATGGTAGGTCTCCTTGTTCAGGTTGCTACCGTGACGATCCTTCGTCCGCACCACCGGGCGCCTGAGCAACGATTGCTCATTTCCCCACCACCGGGCGTTTGCCCAGTTCACAGGAACCCACTGCCGGGCGGCAGTGCCGGGCCGGCGCGGCCCCCCGGCGTCAGCGGCCGCCGCGCTGACAGTATGGGCGCATGCAGCTGCGGATCTTCACCGAGCCTCAGCAGGGCGCCGACTACGCGACCTTGCTGTCTGTCACCCGGGCCGCCGAGGAACTCGGCTTCGACGCGTTCTTCCGCTCCGACCACTACCTGACCATGGCCGGGTCCGGCCTGCCCGGCCCGACCGACGCCTGGATCACCCTCGCCGGCCTGGCCAGGGAAACCTCGCGGATCCGGCTGGGCACGCTGATGAGCCCGGTCACGTTCCGCCTCCCCGGGGCGCTGGCGATCACCGTGGCACAGGTGGACCAGATGAGCGGTGGCCGGGCCGAACTCGGGCTCGGCACCGGCTGGTTCGATGCCGAGCACACCGCCTATGGCATACCGTTCCCGCCGCTGGGCGACCGTTTCGGCCGTCTGGAGGAGCAACTGAAGATCATCACCGGGCTGTGGGAGACCGCCGAGGATGAGAAGTTCTCGTTCGACGGCACGTATTACTCGCTGGCCAACTCGCCGGCGCTGCCCAAGCCGGTCCAGCGCCCACGCCCGCCGGTCCTGGTCGGCGGCGTCGGGCAGCGCCAGACGCCGCGGCTGGCGGCGACCTTCGCCGACGAGTACAACATCCCGTTCGCCAGCATCCCCGACAGCACGGCCGCGTTCGGCCGGGTGCGCCAGGCCTGCCAGGAGGCCGGCCGTGAGCCAGGATCGCTGGTGTACTCGGCCGCGCAGACCGTCTGCTGCGGCCGGAGCGAGGCCGAACTGGCCCGCCGCGCGGAGGCGACCGGCGAGTCGCTGGCCGACCTCAGGCAGACCGGCCTGGCCGGCTCGCCCGCCGAGATCGTGGACAAGCTTGGCCAGTTCGCGGCCGCCGGAGCCACGCGCGCCTACCTCCAGGTCCTCGACCTGCACGATCTTGACCACCTGGAACTGCTCGCGGCCGAGGTCATGCCCCAGGTCCGCTGACACGCCGCGCCCGGGCCGCCAAGCGGGCCCGGTGCGGCCCCGGGTTCGGAGTTCCCGGTTCTTGTCAGTCCGCGGACGGATCCGCGGTGTAGCGCTGCTCCGCCGCGCGGACCTCGGGCAAGCCGATGAAGTCGACGAACTCGCCGAAGCCGGGCAGGTCGCCGAGCGCGGCGGCGGGAGTGCCGTGCCGCGAGATCTCCCGGAGTATCCGGCGCATCGCAGCGGTCGCCGCGAGCAGCGTGCTGATGGGGAAGATGACGATCCGGTAGCCCAGTTCCTGCAGGCGGGCCAGGCTGACCGGCGGGGTCTTGCCACCCTCGGCCCAGTTGAAGAGCAGCGGCACGCCCGGGAACTCGCTCGCCGCCTTCGCGATCTCAGCCTCACTGGTCAGCGCCTCGATGAACAGCGCGTCCGCGCCGGCCTCCAGGTAGCGCCGCGCACGTGCCAGGGCCTGCTCGAAGCCCTCCACGGCGCGAGCATCGGTCCTGGCAATGATGACGAAGTCCGGGTTGGCCCTGGCCTCGGTCGCCGCCTGGATCTTGGCGGCCATCTCCTCCGCGGGGATGACCAGCTTGCCGTCCATGTGCCCGCACTTCTTCGGGGCGACCTGGTCCTCGATATGGATCCCGGCCACGCCGGCCGCCTCGTAGGCCCCAACGGTGCGGATCACGTTGATCGGGTTCCCGTAACCGGTGTCGGCGTCGGCGATCACCGGGATGTCCACGCAGGCCGCGATCCGCGCGGCGTTGTCGGCCATCTCGGTCATCGTCAGCAATCCGACGTCCGGCCGCCCGAGCAGCGCCGCCGAGGTCCCGAACCCGGTCATATACACCGCGGCGAACCCGGCCTCCTCCACCAGCCGGGCGGCCAGCGGATCGAACGCGCCCGGTGCCACGATCGTCTGCCCGGATTCCAGCAGCGCCCGCAGCCGGGCAGGCCCGCCCGGGCGGCGGGTGAGCCGGGCGGTCATCGGGCGACGCCACTCGGCGCACCGGCGCACAAGGCCGGCTAGCCGATCCCGGCGAGCGTGCGCGCCTCGCTATGGTCGCGGCAGGCGTGTATTTCGGCGATCCGGCCGTCCCTGACGGTGACCACGTCATAGGTCCGGTCGCCGGCCTGCCTGCCGCGGTGCTTGTCGAGTCCTGGCGTGTGCATCACCAGGATCACCTGATCCCCGGCGGCGACCACCTCTTCAAGCTCCGAGCGCAGCCCAAGCTCGGCCTGCAGGCGCAGCACCCGCTCCAGTTCCTCGCGGCCGCGGCAGACCTGCGACGCCGCTTCCGCCAGTCCCGGGTCGAGGTAGGTCCATTGCAGGCCCGGGTCCACAAAGTCCATCATGTGTGCGAAGTCGCCCCGGTCGTAGGCCAGGAATGCCTCGCGGACGATCCACTCGTTCTCGTTACACATCCACAGCGCCTCACCATGCGCTAGCCAACCGTTGGTATCAATAGGGCTTGGCAGGTCTGGGGCCGGCCAGTATCGCGTCCAATCAGACACCACTCTTGCACCAGTCATCGCGGTGCGCGACCAGCCCGGTGGAATAACCGCAAGTCAATTCTGTCCGGCCATTGCTGCTGGCGCCGGGCGGCTCGTTCTAGGTGGCCGGGCCGGGGAACAGGGCGATCGAGGCGGTATAGGCGTGCAGGAAGTTCTGCCCGCCCACCGGCCCGAGTTCGCCCGCGCAGAAGAATCCCGCCACCGGGATCTTGCCCAGCACCTCCGCCAGCAGCCCGGCGTCGTGGTCGGGCTCGGCGAACAGCCGGGACCCGCGGCCGTTGCAGGTGAACAGGAGCGCACCGGCCGCCCGGCGGGTACCGAGCGCCGCGGCTGCCCGCTCCAGGGTGCGCCGGAGATCTTCATCGGCCGAGCCCGCGTCGCGGACATGGAACTGCACGGTCTGGCCCACCACCACCTCGTCGCCCACGGCGATGGCTCCCGACTCCGGATCGACGCCGGCCACGCCGCGGATCAGGAAGTCTCCCTGGCCCGGCTCGGCCTGGTACTCGTCGATGACCATCCCCAGGTGCACGCCCTGGGCGAGCAGTTCCCTGTCGCTGGTAGGCAGCGCCGCCGCCAGGTCCCGCAACCGCTCCAGCGGTGGGCGCCCGCCAAGCTCGAAGATCACGTTGCCGTCGGCGCGGGTGGTGGTGTACGGGTTTCCCACCGGACGGCAGCCCTGCGCGACCAGGGCATGGACCTCGGCCTGCGGCAGGCTGGCGCCGACCGCACCGCGCGAGAGCACCCGGCCGTCCAGGAACAGCCGGCTCTGCCGCAGTTGCAGCCCGCCGCTTGCCATCCCGCCCATGACGGTGGCCTCGGGGACGTGCTCGTTCAGGTGGGCGAGCAGGTCACTGACCGGGAACGTGAACGGGTCGCAGATCATCAGGCGGATGCCCGCCGGCTGGTCGAACCGGTAGCCGCCGAAGGCGCCACCGGTGGGCGTCCCGGCGAACTCCATGGCGAACGTCTCGACCGGGCCAAGCTCCGCGGCGAGCCATAGCGAGATGGCCGGCTCGGACTCCACCTCGCGGGAGCCGCCGGCCACCGCCTCCGCCACGCAGCCGATCAGCGGAACCTGGCCGGTTGCCCCGGCAACCGCCGCGACGAGGGCCTCCGCATCGCCGAAGAAATGCTCGGAAGCGAACAGCACCGCGAACGAGGGGGAGGAGCCTCCGAGTGCCGCCCGCGCCTCGCTCACGGCCCGCCGCGCCGCCGCGACGGGGTCCGCGGCGAGCACCAGGGCGCCTCCCGCCTTCACCAGCCCAGATTACGCGCCGATTGCGGTGACCGCCGATCGGCTTTGCTTCAGCCCGCCGGGATCGCTCACCGGGCCGGCCAGCCTCGCGGGCCAGATCCGTTTGATGATTGTGAACCAGGATGGTGCGCCATTGTCGTCGTGATATCTCGCCGCTGAAGCACAACACATAAAGGCGGCCGTTACTGGCCTACCCGGCCGTCGATGCGTTCCCGCAGCAGGCCGGCGTGGCCCCATTGCCGGGCCCGGGCGCACCTTCTCACCACCCTGAGCGGGGCTTATGCTCAGGCAGCGGTGCCGCGCCCGGCGGGGCGGGCGCCGTATAGCTAGCTGCCGACCGAACGGAATGTAACTCGCATGACCACGCCTGGCACTACCGCCGTCCCTGATCGCGCCCGTGTCGTCGTCGTTGGCGGCGGCGTCATCGGCACGTCGGTCGCCTACCACCTGGGGCACATGGGCGTGCCCGACGTGGTGCTGCTCGAGCGGGACCGGCTGACGTCGGGCACCACGTGGCACGCGGCCGGGCTGATGGCCACGTTCGGCTCGACCTCGCAGACCTCGACCGAGCTGCGGATGTACACCGGGGACCTGTACGCCCGGCTGGAGGCGGAGACCGGGCAGGCGACCGGGCTGAAGCAGGTGGGCCTGATCGAACTGGCCATCGAGCCGGGCCGGCTGGAGGAATACCGCCGGGTGGCCGCGTTCAACCGGCTGTGCGGGGTCGAGGTGCACGAGATCTCCCCGGCCGAGGTCGCGGGCCTGTTCCCGCTCGCGCGGGTCGACGACGTGCTGGCCGGCTTCTACATCCCGGCCGATGGCCGGGTGAACCCGGTCGATGTGACGATGGCGCTGGCCAAGGGCGCCCGGATGCGCGGCGTGCGGATCTGTGAGGGCGTGCCGGTGACCGGGTTCTCCCAGCGCGACGGCGCGGTGACCGGCGTGCGCACGCCCCGGGGCGACATCGAGGCCGAGTACGTCGTCAACTGCGCCGGGATGTGGGCCCGCCAGCTCGGCGAACTGGCCGGGGTGAACATCCCGCTGCAGGCGGCCGAGCACTACTACCTGCTGACCGAGCCGATCGAGGGAGTGGACGGCGACTGGCCGGTGCTCGAGGACCCGGCCAACTACGGCTACTACCGCGAAGAGGGCGGCGGGCTGATGCTTGGCCTGTTCGAGCCGGTCTGCGCGCCGTGGAACGTAGGCGGCGTGCCGGACGGCTTCTCCTTCGGTGAACTGCCCCCGGACTGGGACCGGATGGCTCCGTACCTGGAGAGCGCCATGTCCCGGGTCCCGGTGGCCGAGCACGCCGGGATCAAGAAGTTCTTCTGCGGCCCGGAGAGCTTCACGCCCGACCTGCTGCCGATCGTCGGCGAGGCACCGGAACTGAAGAACTACTTCGTCGCGGCCGGACTGAACTCGATCGGGATCCTGACCGGCGGGGGAATCGGCCGGGTGGTCGCGCAGTGGATCACCGAGGGCCGGCCCGACATCGACGTGACCGGCATCAACATCGACCGGCTGCACCGCTACCAGGCCAACCCCGAGTACCGGGCGACCCGCACGGTGGAATCCCTGGGCCTGGTCTACGCGACCCACTACCCGGGCCGGTCCATGCGCACCGCACGCGGGGCCAAGGTGTCCCCGGTGCATCACCGGCTGGTCGCCCAGCGTGCCTGCTTCAAGGACGTCAGCGGCTGGGAGGGCGCCGACTGGTACGCCCCCGAAGGTGCGGAGCCGGATCCCGGCGAGCTGTCCTGGGGACGGCCGGACTATTTCGGCCTTTGGGAGGCCGAGCATCATGCCGCGCGCACCGGGGTGATCTTGATGGACATGGCCTTCATGGCCAAGTTCGACGTGCGGGGCCGTGACGCCGGGCGGATCCTGGACCGGGTCTCCGCCAACAAGGTGAACGGCAAGCCCGGCCGGATCACCTACACCCAGTGGCTCAACCCGGCAGGCACGCTGGAGGCCGACCTCACCGTGACCAAGCTGGCCGAGGACCGGTTTTGGGTGGTCGCCTCCGATACCGCGCACCGGCACGCGGAGACCTGGCTTCGCCGGAACATTGGCGACGCGCACGCCTTCGTGACCGACGTGACGTCGGGGTACGCGCAGCTCAACATCCAGGGCCCGCGCTCGCGCGAGCTGCTGGCCTCCGTCACCTCCGCCGACCTGTCCAACGAGGCGTTCCCGTTCCGCAGCGCCGTCGAGATCGACATCGGGTTCGCCCGCGTGCTCTGCATCCGCATCACCTACCTCGGCGAACTCGGCTATGAGCTGTACATCCCGGCCGAGCAGGCGGTGCACGTCTACGACCGGCTTGTCGACGCCGGGCGCGCGGCCGGCCTGCGGCACGCCGGGCTGAAGGCGCTCGGCAGCCTGCGGATGGAGAAGGGCTACCGGGACTACGGCCACGACATCGACAACACCGACACGGTGCTGGAAGCCGGGCTTGGCTTCGCGGTGGCGCTGGACAAGCCGGGCGGCTTCATCGGCCGCGAGGCGGTGCTGGCACAGAAGGAGCGCGGGCCGCTGTGCCGGCGCCTGGTCCAGGTGCTGCTCAAGGACTCGGTGCCGCTGCTTTTCCACGCCGAGGTGGTGCACCGCAACGGCACGCCCGCCGGGTACATCAGGTCCGCGTCCTACGGCTTCACCCTTGGAGGCGCCGTCGGGCTGGCGATGATCGACACCGGCGAGCCGATCAACCAGGCGTACCTGGATGCCGGCGAATGGACGGTCCAGATCGGCGCCGCGGTCTGCCCGGCCGTCGTTTCGCTGCGCCCGATGTACGACCCGGCGAACGAGCGCATCCGGATCTGAGCCGCCTGCGGGCATCGGCTGTATCAGCTGGGCTCTGCTGCTGCTCTGTACAGGTGACCAGCGGGGGCTGGTGTGGTTCGGCATCTGGCAGAGGACTGGGAACCGGGGGACGACACATGGCTACGAACAAGTTCGCGATTGCGGCCAGGGCCGGCAGCACGCGCACCGGCCGCTGGGCGGGCCAGGAGCGCACGAGGCATGTACTGCTCCGCGATGATCTGGGGCAGCTGACGCTGCGGCGGCTGCGGCCGTGGCATCGCGTGCTGGCCCGAAGCGCCGCGGCGCGGCTGGACCGCGAGCTCGCTGCCGGCGCCAGTCCCGAGACCAGCGCCGGCCTCGCTGCGCGTGCCATGACACTGACGTCGGCGAAGGTCCGCCGCGAGCTAGCCGCCAGCGTGCAGCGGATACTCGCGGCCGCCGGGCAGCCGCCGGCCGCCGTGCGCTCACCGGCGGCTGCCCTCCGCCCGGCGCGCGTCCCGGTTAACCGGGCACTGATCAGCCAGGCGGCCGTGCCGATGGCCAAGCTGGCTGGCTGCCTGGCCGCGCCCGGCCCGGTCGCGGTTCAGGGTGTGGCGATGGTCAGCCAGCTGCTCGCCGATGGCACCGGGCCGCTCTACCACGAGGGGCGCGGTGATGATCTAGGCGACATCATCGAGAACGCAACCCGGGCACTCTTCATGGGTCGCCAGGATGATCATCAGTGAGGCGACTGATGCGCGGACGCGCAGCCGCTGTACAGGGATGCTGTGCAGCGGCTGCGCGTCGTTTCGAAGGATCGCCGGTTGCGCGTTTACCCGAGGCGGACTACCTGGCCTCCGGTGGGGCACAGTTGCGGGCCCATGCCCGTGGCCGGGGCGATGCTGCAGTTGGAGACGTAGATCGAGCCGTTGGGCCCGGCGGCGAAGCCGGAGGGCTGGAACAGCTTGCCCACGCCAAGGCGGGTGCGCTCGCCGTTCTGGCTGATGCGCACCACGTCCCCGGCCGGGTTCTGGGCGGTCAGCCCGTCGGTCTGGAATTCGGTGGCGTAGAACGCGCCATCGCTGCCGAAACCGCAGCCCTGCACGGTGGTCAGGCCGCCCGCCCAGACCGTGGCGTGATGGGCGGTGACCCGCCAGATGCGCGCGTGTTCCGGGGAGTAGAAGCCGCCGAGCAGCTCCCCGACGTAGAGCGCCCCGTCCGGGCCGCGCGCGACGCACGTTGCCACGGAGTCACCTTCGAAGTTTGCCGGCATGGCGAGGTAGTGAAGGACTCTCACGTTCCCGTTCCACTTGACCCGCACCAGGGCGTTGGCACCCGCGTCCGCCACGTACCGGCTCCCATGCGAGAAGAGCACGGCGTTGGGGTTGGCGTCGGGCCAGTCCGTGGGGCCGAGGTCGCTGTGGCGCTTGGTCCATGCCCAGTCCTGGTCGCCGACGTTTGACACGTTCTTCACCCAGGCTCCCGGCTTGACCAGCCACAGCCGGCCAAGCTGCGCCAGGGCCTTGGTGCGCACGTTGTCAGGGATCGCGCCTTTCGGCGGAACCACGTGTGTGTTCGCCCCGAACAAGCCGTAGAAGGTGCCACGGGGGCCGCGGGACACCGACGAGGGTCCCTCCGCTGCGATACCCCCGGCGCCAGAGGCGGAGATCAGGCCGGTGACGATCCGCTTGACGTGGCCGCCCTTGGTAATCAGGTCGAACGAACCGGTCAGCCCCGGGCATAGCTCGCCTTCCGGGCCGCCGCTGATACAGGTCTTGCCGCCGCGCCCGGCCTCGGCGAGATAGAGCCCGCCACCGGGTGCGGGGGAGAGGCCCCGTGGGTTGTTGAGATGGTCGGCGATGACCGCGAATCTGCCGTCATGGCCGCGGGCTTGTGCCCCGGCCGTGGGCGCTGCCATCACCCCCAAGGCGGCCACTACCCCCACGGCTGTGGAGACTCCGATCGCGATGCGTGTTCTGCTCATGTGTTTGCCTCCCGTGACATGAGATTTGCATTTGGCGCGTACAGAAATAGCCAAGACAGGGCAATGCCTTTGATTGCGCAGCCCGCGCGATACGCGCCTGGCCGACCTTAGCTATATCCCCCAGGAACTCCTGACATTACTATCCCTTTACCGTCCCCGTCCAGGCTCCTGAACGTAAAAACTCATAGGGTAACATTAAAATGACACTGTGCGACCTTGTACAACCGTTTGCGGTGCCTAGCTGGGCATACAGTAAAGGCATCGCCGCACGTCACATGGCATCTGAGTGCGAATACGTTTTTTGAGGGTATCGGAATCGTGACTGGCAGTACTACCCGTGCCGGCACGCCGGGCCTCGCCGCAGGAGAGCGATAATGGTGCCATTATAAATTGGCCCAATTGTTGCCGTCAGGCTCTGATCGTTATCGTCAGCCCGTGAGAGCCAAGGTTGCCCGGTACGACGTCACGAGGTGTCCATTCAGGGGTCTTGGGCTGAGCGCGTTGTGTTTAACGGTGTCAGCCAGTCGGGACTTCGGTATGGGGGCCGGTGTCTGGCAGAAGCCCGTTGCGCATGGCGAAGAGTGCTGCTCCTGCCCGGTTCGACACTCCGATCTTGGTGTAGATGTGCTCGATGTGGTTGCCGACGGTCTTTGGTGCCACGACGAGGCTGGCTGCGATCTGCTTGTTCGACAGGCCGCGCACGGCGAGGCGCAGGACGTCGATCTCTCTGGCGGTGAGACCGGCGACGTTTGCCGGGCGCGTGACGCGATGGCCAGCAGCGGCAAGCACCGCGGCCGCGGCATCTGGATCGAGGCGCCCGGCGCGAGCGTCGCAGCGCAGTTCCCCGGCGGCCTCATTGGCTGACCGGGCGGGCCGGTGTGGCCGTGGCTCGAGCATGGCCTGGTAACTGTCAGCGGCGGCCAGGAGGCGCGCTGCCGGCGGGATGGCGCCGCCAGCGAGTCCGGCCGGGTAGCCGGACCCGTCAAGACGCTCGCGCTGCTGGCCGACGAGGCTCGCTATTGGTGCCAGCGCCGCGGATCGGCGCAGCATTCGCTCCGCGAGCTGCGGCGCGAGGCGGACGCGTTCCCACTCGGCGACGGTGAGCGGCCCCGGCTTGTCCCAGATGGCATTCGACACGCCCAGGCGCCCGAATCCCGCGGTCAGCCCGGCACGGTAAAGCCTAGTGCGCTCTGCTGCGGGCAGGTCCAGACATGCCGCCGCGTCGCGTGCCAGTGTGGCGACAGCTTGGGAGTGGCCGAGCATGAAGGGCGACTTGAGGTCAACGAAGCGGGCGATGGCTGCGAGCGCCTCGTCGAGCTCGGCTGCCGACAGGACCCGCAATGCGGGTTCTCCGGCCAAGACTGCCTCCCATGAGCTGACCTCGTCGAGGCTGCGAAAGATCTTCTCGGCATCCGCCCGGAGGATAGCGACCAGGTTAGGGTCGAACTGGGTCGCAGAGCCGCGCCCGGCCACCTCGACAGCGCCGCCGATGCCGTGGTTGCGGTGGGCGACCTCGGCGAACTCGGCCAGCTGGATTACCCGCGCCGCCAGCGGTATCCGCTCACCTTCGCGCTCACCGGGCCAGCCCTTGCCGTCCCAGCGCTCGTAGGAGGCGCCGAGCGCGTCCAGCGCGCCCGGCGGCAGCCCGAGCTCGTCACCGAGTGAACGCGCTAGCTTGGCGTGCTGGGCGATCATCGCTTCGACCTGCTTGTGTCCGCCGAGCGCGAACTCGAATCCGACCCGCAGGCGATGAAGCGGCGTTGCGCCCGAGCCGAGCAGCCGCAGCATCCGGGCCATCTCGGCAAGCTTGCCGGCCGCCTCGGCGTATTTCATTGCCTTGAGCGCGATGTCGTCGCCGAACCACTGGACCTGCTCGTAGGCATCGGTGTGGCAGCCGACGTTGACCAGCAGCGCGCTGTAGTACGCGGCCGCCCGCGCGCCCTCCCCGGCACCGGCGAGCTCACACAGGCGCATGGCGATCCGGCACTGGCGCAAGACGTGCTCCATCGGCTGGCCGAACCCCAGATCGATCCCCAGCGACAGCGCGGCGAGCAGCTCCGCCAGCCGGGCACCCGTCTCGGATCCTTCGCCCATCCCGGCAAGTCTACGCACCGGCCACCAGCCAGGAAGACCAGCAAAGATGAGGGATTCACCCCATGACTGCGGGGAGGCCGCCTCGTATCGTCATCGCAGGGCTAGGACAAGGGATCGGGATAAGGGAGCAACCATGGCGAAGGCATCAAGCGCAACGGCCGAAAAGTCCGCGGACTACGGGGTCGCGATCGACCGATCAAGCCAGCTCGACGGGTACACCGTCAATTTCGTCACCATCACCAAGACCCACGACCTCGGTCCCATGCTGGCCTCCCTCCCCGGCGGCAGCTGCTCATGCCCGCACTGGGGCTACGTGCTCAATGGCCGCGTAGTCGTCCGCTACGCCGACCGCGAAGAGACCCTTGAAGCCGGCGACGCCTTCTACATGGCACCCGGTCACGCGCCAGAAGCCGAAGAGGGCACCGAGCTCGTTCAGTTCAGCCCCACCGGGCAACTCGCCCAAGTTGAGGCGGCCATCGCGGCCGCTGCCCGACGGCCCTGAACCAGGCTCGGCAAGCACGTTGCGCGGCAAGTGGCACGGGGTGCTTGAACCCTTGGGCAGCGGCTGAGCATGCTCGGATTGTGCCCGATAAGCCTGATGCGCCCGGTGGCGGCGGGGATCAGCGCGAGCTGGTCGCCCGGCTGCGGGCGGTGATCGAGGCCAGGGACAGCGAGAACGCGATGCTGCGGGCTGAGCTGCAGGCTCAGCTGGAGCGGTACCGGCGGCTGGAGCTGAGGCTCGCAGAGCTGGAGTGCTGCGGCAAGATCAACGCCGCGCAGGCGCCGCCATGGGCGCAAGCGCCGGACCGGGCCCAGATTGCCTGCTTCTTCATGACGCCCTTACGGGTCCTGGTCTTATGTTCATGCGGCCGGGGCGCGGGTCCGCCCGCCATCCGCGACCCCTCGTCACTCGGCGCCACTCAAACATCTGTCCACGGCATCCCGGATTGTTTACAATATTGTGAACGATTTGGCCGGGGCGATGTCAGGAGGACGGACGCATGCCCGGAGATCAGAGCGCCCAGCACTCGGCCGTCAGCACGGCGTGGCCTCCCGGGCGGCCGCCGTTCCGCGCCGACCACGTCGGCAGCCTGCTGCGCCCGCCGGAACTGCTGCGAGCCCGTGAGGACTTCACCGCTGGCCGGCTCGGTGCCGATCAGCTGCGCAAGATCGAGGACGCCGCCATCGGTGAGGTGGTCCGCATGCAGCAGGAGGTCGGGCTGCGCGACGCGACCGACGGTGAGCTGCGCCGCGAGTCCTGGCACATGGACTTCATCTACCAGCTCGGCGGCATCACCAAGGTGCAGGACGACACGATCAGGGTGGCGTTCCACAACGAGCAGAAGAGCTACGAATGGGCGCCACCGTCCGCGCACGTCGTCGCCCCGCTCACGCTCGAGCACACGATCTTCGGTGAGGCGTTCTCGTTCCTTCGCGACACCGCCACCACCGCGCTGCCCAAGCTCACCATCCCCTCGCTGAGCATGGTGCACTACCGGGGCGGCCGCAGCGCCATCGACGAGTCGGTCTACCCGGACATGGACCGGTTCTGGGCCGACCTGGTCGCGACCTACGCCGAGGAGGTCCGGCGGCTGTACGACCTCGGCTGCCGCTACCTGCAGTTCGACGACACCAGCCTGGCCTACATGAACGACCCGGCGCAGCGCGAGCACGTCGCGGAGATCGGCGGGGACCCCGAGCACCAGCACGAGCGCTACATCGAGAACATCAACCGGGCGCTGGCCGGCCGGCCCGCCGATATGGCGGTCACCACCCACATGTGCCGGGGCAACAACCAGAGCATGTGGGCGGCCGAGGGCGGTTATGAGTTCGTCGCCGAGGCGCTGTTCAACGAGCTTGCCGTGGACGGGTTCTTCTGCGAGTGGGACGACGAGCGCTCGGGTGGCTTCGAGCCGCTGCGGTTCGTGCCCAAGGGCAAGCGGGTGGTCCTCGGGCTTGTCACTACCAAGCGCGGCGAGCTGGAGAGCAAGGACCAGCTGAAGCGGCGGATCGAGGACGCGGCCAGGTTCGTCGACGCCGATCAGCTCTGCCTGTCCCCGCAATGCGGCTTCTCCTCGACCAAGGAGGGCAACGACCTTACCCCGCAGCAGCAGTGGGACAAGCTGCGGCTGATCGTCGAGACCGCACAGGAGGTCTGGGGCACGTGGTGACGCAACACTGGCCGGTCCTGGTGGTCAGCGCGCACGCCGGGGACTTCGTCTGGCGCGCGGGCGGCGCTATCGCCCTGGCCGCCTCCCAGGGCGCGGAGGTGACCGTGCTCTGCCTCAGCTACGGCGAGCGGGGCGAGTCCGCGCGCGCGTGGCGCGACGGCAAGAAGCTCGACCAGATCAAGGCGCTGCGGCGCGACGAGGCGGCAAGCGCGGCCGGTGTGCTCGGCGCCAAGATCGAGTTCCTGGACGCCGGTGACTACCCGCTGCGCGAGTCCGCCGAGCTGATCGACGAGATCGTGCGCTGCTTCCGGCGGGTCGGGCCCGCCGTGGTGCTGACCCACGCGCTGGCCGACCCCTACAACCCCGACCACCCGGCGGCCGCCCGGATGGCGCTGCAGGCGCGGGTGCTGGCGCAGGCCATCGGCTATGACGCCCCTGGCGAACCACTCGGCGCGCCGCCGGTGTTCCTGTTCGAACCGCACCAGCCGGAGCAGTGCGACTTCAAGCCGCAGGTGCTGCTCGACATCACCGAGGTGTTCGCGACCAAGCGCCGGGCGATGGAATGCCTGGCCGCCCAGCAGCACATGTGGGACTACTACACCGACCTGGCCACGCGCCGCGGGGTTCAGCTCCGGCGCAACGCAGGCCCCAACCTGGGCCTGCCGCAAACATGCAAGGCAGAGGCATACATGCGCGTCTACCCGCAGGTCACCGGGACACTGCAATGAGGAACGTGGTAGTCACCGGGTGCCCGCGGGCCGATCTGAGCGAGGTCGGCGCACTAACCTCGCTCGGCGTCGCCACCGTGCACGAGGCGATCGGCCGCACCGGCTACCTCGGCCCGGGGATCCGCCCGGTCCATCTGGGGTCGCGGATCGGCGGCACCGCGGTCACCGCGGTCTGCTGGCCCGGCGACAACCTGATGATCCACGCCGCGGTGGAGCAGTGCCGTTTCGGCGACGTCCTGGTGGTCACCACCACCTCGCC
>Ga0306920_100002238_pt1 | contig 24401 bp, 23 predicted proteins | sample flu12Cox44000170_FD_204666 | JGI IMG/M metagenome (GOLD analysis project Ga0306920, IMG submission 204666) | Lab enrichment of tropical soil microbial communities from Luquillo Experimental Forest, Puerto Rico - flux4day.12C.oxic.44.000.170 (v2)... | ecosystem: Environmental > Terrestrial >...
AGACCCCAGCTGCCGCCGCCGTCGACACTCCGGTAGACGCCGCCGTCCCTTCCTGCCCCGTAAATGTCGGCGCCAAGGCCCGCATAAACGACGGACGGCGCGACCGGGTCGATGGCCAGGGCATACGGGGTGGGACCAAAGGGCAAGCCACTTCTGCTGACACCCCAGGTAGCACCGCCGTTCGTGCTCTTGAAGACGCCCGGGTTTTGGCCCGCGTAGAGCGTGGACGGCGTGACCGGGTCAATGGCCAGGGCAGGGATGATAGAAAGTACGCTCAAGCCCGTGCTGCTGTCACTCCAGGTGCTGCCGCCGTCCGTGCTCTTATAGACCTGGTAATCATTCACACCAATCGCCGCATATTCGATGCTGGCAAACAGCGTCGACGGCGTGATCGGGTCGATGGCCAGACTCCAGACCCATACAAGGAAGTTGGGGAACCCGTTGTTGCTCAGGCTCCAGCTCGCACCGCCGTTCGTAGTCTTGAAGACGCCGTTTGTCGTGCCGGCATAAACCGTGAGCGGGTCGCTGGGATTCACCGCGACCGACGCAGCATTTTGTCCGAGGGTGTTCATCCAGGTGCCGCCGGCGTCCGTGCTCTTAAAGAGCGCGCCCGCAGTGGCAGCATACAACACGGACGGCGTGGCCGGGTCGATCGCCAGCGCGTTGACGTTCAGATAGGTCAGGCCGGCGTTGCTGGCGCTCCAGGTGGCACCGCCGTCGGTGCTCTTGAGGACGCCGCCGCCCCAGGTGCCGGCATAGACGGTGGTCGAGTTGACCGGATCGACCACCAGGGCGCGCACATCGCTGTCAGTCAGGCCGCTGTTGACCGCGCTCCAATTGCCTCCACCGTTCATACTCCTGAAGACCCCGGTATCGCTCAACGTAGGTTGGAAGGCATTGGCGGTCGGGAAGTTGCGTGAATTCGTCTCGCCGGCGACCCAATGACTCGCGGCAACCGATAGAAAAGTGCCGGCGCGCTCACTGTGACAACGCCAAATCCTTTCAACCATAGGCGAGTCCGATGCCCTATCGTCAAAGATAAGGAACATGTTTCTGCTCCTTTGGCAGTGAAGGCTGCTTCGACGCATCGTCCCCGTCCAACGGACCGGCTGGTGGGACGGCGCTCCCTACCTTTCGGGGATAACTAGGCTCAACAGGCATTACGGAAATCTCAGAGTTTTAGTTAACCAGTGTATCGAAGTTTCGAGTCCCTTTCGGGGAGTTAGTTGCTATGGAGGGAAAAATTATCATGAATGCGAAAGGCTACGATTAAGCCCCGAAAAAAAGTACGCACTGTTTGCCTCGCTTTACAGGAAGCCACCCTCCGAAGCATCGTGCCTCCTTTGTAGTGTCATTGAGGTGATCAGAAAAACACCTGCGGCCTCAGATTTGTCCATCTTTTTTGCGACGGTTTTGCCCAGGGTTCTGTGTCTGTTAAAATAGGGAACTCCGGATCTCGAACCTTTTTTATGGCACGTTCGGGCCATTGTCAGCGGCTACCCCTACGCGCCCGACCAATACTCCCAGCTTTCCCGGCAGAAAGGTCCGCTGTCCCAAATGCAACTACGCAACGACAATCCCAAAACGCGATGATATTCGGCCCATGCGTAACGATGCCCGTAAGCCTGTTCCGGTTGAAAATCCACATAGGGAACCCCGGATGATTATTTGCCCCGCTTGCGAGTCGCCGAATGTCCAGAGCTTGCGGGTAATTTACGAAATGGGCACGTCGGAGATAAATACGGCGAATTCCGGAGTAGTGCCTGGTTTTGGGGGCAATAGTCTAACGGCCATTGGAACCGGAATGTCGCTTGGAACAATTTCAGGAACAAGCAAAGGTTCGCAACTAACAGAAGCGGCAAGGCAAGCGACTCCGCCAGCGCGGATGAATTGGGGAAGACCGGTGTTTTTGATCATGCTGGGCCTTGCGGCTTTTGTTGTGTACGTTATTTTTACCGATACGCCGATCGCGCCTGCAGCTCTGGTCTTTGCGATTATCTGCGTTGTCTTGGGCATCGGCGGAGTTGTGTTTGCCAAAAAATGGAATGCGGAACACTGGCCGGTTCTCCACGAACAATGGAGTAAGTCATTAAAGTGCCTTAAATGCGGGCAAGTATTTGTTCACGGGGAACAGTTAAAAGGCAATCTCAATGTAGACCGCCTCCCGTTCCCCGCCCGGTTCCCCAATCGCTTTGCCTCAGAAGAATGATCGGCCAGGGTTTGATTTGATGACTTGTTTTGGGGGGCGGATAATTTTGCCATCGGCGCAAGTGAGACCCTCGCACTGCAGATCCTGGGCCAAGAGCGTTTCGCGTCCCTGGACCTGATTGCCGTGCGTTACCGCGCCCGGCAAGTTTGGCAGGAGCGCTATCTGATCAGCACGTCCGATTTTGGTTGCGCCACCGATCTGCTCGTAGTCCCCCTGAGCGACGATACCGAGCCTACTGGCACAGCGGGCATTCAGTCCCGGCACCGGCGACCATCCCCGGCAGGAAACCGACGCCGCGCAGGATGGTGATAAGGCCTGTCACCACGACGCACCAGCCGGCTACCCGGAGAAGATGACGCTGGAAAGTCCAGCTCAGCACCGAGCCGCCACTGCCTACCAGCACCATCACAGGCATCGTGCCCAGGCCGAACAAGGCCATGACTGCCAAGCCGTGCAGCATGTCGCCGGAGCTGCCGGCCAGCGCGAGGTAGGCGTAAACCAGGCCGCACGGCAACAATCCGTTGACCATCCCGCCCAAAAACACGCTGTGCCACCGGGCGGCGCGCAACCAGGCAGCGAAGAATCTCGACCCGAGGCAAGGTCCCGAATGCGCCTTCATGAGGCCGCGCCCGAAGCCCGCCGCGGCCAGTCCTTGCACTACCAGCAAGACGCCCGCGGTGATTGACAGTCCCGCTTGCAGGTTCACGATTGACCGCAGCTCGGTCATCAGTCGCCAGCCGCCGTAGCCAGCGGCCGCGCCCGCAGTGCTGTAGGTGAAAACTCGCCCCAGGCTGTAGCAGATTTGCCGAACCACATTGGCCGCCCAGGTCGTTCCGGTGGTGCCCAGCGCCAGCGCAAAGCCGCCGCACATGCCGATACAGTGTGACGAGCCCAAGAAACCGCCCACGAAGATCAGGAACCAGTCCATCAACTGCCCTCCGGAAGAGGAACGGACTGTGCCCGCGCACCTTCCGATCGCACATCTGCCGGTCCACCGAGGCGAAGCGAGTTGGTTACCACCAACAAGCTGCTCAGCACCATGGCCAGCGCCGCCAGAACTGGGTTCAACCGGCCAGTACAGGCGAAGGCGATGCCAGCCACATTGTAGATGAACGCCCAGAACAAATTTTGCCGAACAATGCGCACGGTGCGCCGGGCCAGATCGATGGCCCAGGGCAAGCGCCGTAGGTCGTTGCCTAGCAGACAAACCGAGGCCGAATCGCGCGACACATCGGCGCCGCAGCCCAGAGCGATGCCAACGTCGCTAGCGGCCAGCGCGGGCGCATCATTCAGCCCGTCGCCGACCATCGCCACCAGCCCGAGTCGCCGCCGCGCCTCGGCCAGGGCCGCCACTTTGCCGTCCGGGAGCAGATCGGCGACGACCGGCACTCCCAGTTCCCTTCCCATGACCGATGCCGGCGCGGTACTGTCCCCAGTCAAAATCGCCACATCCAACCCCTGCTCCTGAAGCTGGGCAATAGCCTGTGCCGCCTCCGGACGCAGTTGTTCGCAGAACACGAACACCCCTCGCACCGCTCCTTCCCATCCGATGCAGGTGAGCGGCTGTCCCGATGCCCGGGCGCCGTCCGCGACCGCGAGGAGCGATGTGGGCCAGCTCAATTCCGCTTCCGTCATTAGTCGTGGACTGCCGAGAAAGGCTCTCTTTCCCGATCCGGTTGAATCGGATTGCTCGATTCGACCGATTATTCCCCTTCCCGCCACGGTCCGAACTTCTACCAACCGGCCGTCTCCCTCAGTTTCCTGCCCGGCAAACTGCCGGATGGTCAGCGAATAGCAGTGAGTCGATGATGAAGCGAGGACGCCGGCCAGCTTCAGGACTTCACAGCGATCGGCGCCGGTCGCGGCCGCAAACTCGGCTAGAGCCGGCGTGCCGGTGGTAACCGTTCCCGTCTTGTCGAGACGGACTGCGCGGATCGATGCCAGCCGTTCGAAAGTCTCACCGTGCCGAAACAGCACCTGGGCCATGGCGGCGCGCCCCCGCGCCGCCCACACGGCCATCGGGGTGGCCAACCCCAACGCGCAGGGACAGGCAATCAACAGCACAGCCAGGCCTGTCAGGATGCCTTCACCCAGGCCGTGCCGGCTGCCGTGCCACGCCGCCGCGCCGCCAGCCACGGCCATGACCACCGGCAAGAAAACCGCGGTCACGCGGTCTGCCAGCCGTTCGAAACGCCCCTTGTCTTGCAGACCCCGGCGAACCAACTCAATCATCCGCGCCAGCATGGTATCGCCGGTATCGGCGGTCGCCGTGATGAGGAGGTTGCCATCTAGGTTGAGGCTGCCACCGCAAACGGCATCGCCCGGCTCCTTGATCGCCGGTGTGCTTTCGCCCGTCAGGGCTTGCTCATCCACGGTGACGGCATTTTGCATCACTTGCCCGTCGCACGGAATCCTCTCGCCCGGTAAGATGAGAACCTGGTCGCCGCGGTGAACTGCCTCGAGCGGTACCCAGACCTCTTCCCCGTCGCGCAGCAAGCGAGCGAGGGCGGGTAAGAGCCGGTGCAGGGCATCAATGGCGGCCAGGGTCTGCAAGCGGCCACGCGCCTCCAGCCAGCGGCCCACGGTCACCAAGACCAGGACCATGCAGCCAACCTCGAAATAAACCGACCCATCCTCGCGCACAACCGAGATCACCGAGTACAGGTAAGAGGCGACCACTCCGATCACGAGCAGCAAATCGGTGTGAATGAGACCGTGGCGTAAATGATCCCAGGCATTGTCCAGGAGCGGCAAACCCAATAGCAGGATCACCGGGAAGGCGAACAGCAGGCACAGGTACCGAAACAGAGCGCGCAAGACCAGCGCCAGCTCACCGGGAGTTTCGCCTTCCCCGCGATAAAAGTCCTGAGTCCACAGTGCCATGGTGAAGACCATGACGTTCATCGTCAGCAACACCGCGACCCCCAGGCATACCAGGGTCCAGTTCGCTGCCCCCTCTTCCCCTTGCTGCCGGGTCACCGCGGCCGCAAACCGGCAGCCGAAACAACAATAAGCCTTTTCCCCATCCTTTCGCGGAGCCGGGGAGATCCAGGGCCACCAGGGTTGCGGGATCGGTAGGCCGCAATACGCACATCCCACCGGCCCCTCGGCGTGCGTTTTCACGGCGGCGACAGCAATTCTTTCTGGATGGCGGGAAACAGGTAGCGGACGATGTAAACGACCGCGAAGAGCCAGAACGAAATCCAGATCAGGTGTACGTACCACGGAATGCGGTTGGTAATGTACCGATGGTGCTGCTCCTCTTGTGGCGGACTTTGCTCAGGCGTCGTCATAATGGAATTCCTCCTCCCGACCGTTGCTGCGCTCCTCCTGCAGTTCCTCGTCGAGTTGGCGTTCATTGGCCAGCATCTGGTACTTGGGCTTCTCGATGTCGCGGAACATCCCGTGCAAAACCGCCCAGCCAAACAGCAGCAGGAACCCGAAACTGACCAACAGATAATTCAAAATGGGGACGACGGTGAACGCCCCCTCTTCCTGGCCGACGAGGGCGAGGAATTCCAGGAACTTGGTGCCAAAGCCCAGCAGTGCCGGCACCAGGATCACCAGGGCGAGCACGCTCATGCCAATCGATCGGGCCCGCGGCGAACGGACAGGCGGTGTCATGACTTACCTCCCTGGACGGGGCGGATAATCGGGGTCGTGGTAATGCGGGTAGTTCTCCAGCCACGACCCCAGCCACTGCATGTAGGTAATGATGGCGAAGCCGCGCCGGTTCGGGCTGCCCGGACCGTCGCGCGTATTATCGTCGAAGAACCATGGGTAATCCGGCATGACCGAGCGCGGCGACGTCATGCGCGGGCGGAAAAAGTGGACCACGTGCCAGTCGTTCGAGCGCCGCCCGCCTTCCCGGCTCAGGTCCGGCCCGACGCGCCGGGTGCCGAACATGACGGGTCGTTGAAGCTCGTTTTGGTACTCCCAGCTCTGCGACACCGGCCCCCAGCGCCTCTCCTCGTTCGACACGGGCCGGACGAATTGGCTGTGACAGTGCCAGCAGCCCTCGCCGATATAGATGCGGCGCCCCTCTCGCAGCGCGGCCGCGCAATTGGCGTTCGTCGGCTCGCCGAAGAGTTTCGCAAACGCTTCCGGATACCGGTCCCGGAGGTCGCGGAATTCGGCGAGCACAGTCCGCGACCGGTTGACGTCATTCGCCTGCTCCTCGACCATTTGCTCGACGCTTTTCTCCGGCAGATGGGCGTACATCAGCCAGGGGACCACCCCGTTGGAGAGGAAGGCCAGCAGAAAGAAGCCGAGGCCCGCGATCAGAAAGATACCCGACTTGGTTTCAAACATGGCGAACTCCCCATCGCAAGATCAACCCTTTTCGTCCTTTTAGTCCGATGCTAAGACTGGGCGGCCGCCAGGTTCTCGAGCGAGGCCCGCTTCAAGCGAGCGGCCTGGTAGGTCCGGTACAGGTTGACTGCGAAACAGAACTGCCCCGCGATAATCGCCAGCCCGCTGACCAGCCGCACCCACCAGAACGGCATCGAGACGTCCAGCGAGTCCTCCCACGGCTGCAAGGCCGCCCACGATGCGCCCTGAACGAGGCCGGCGAAAACCAGGTCCACAAACATCACGAACATGCCGCCTGCGGTCAACCAGTAGTGCCATTCCGTGAACCGCGGCCGCGCCCAGTCCACTCCCAGCAAGCGCGGAAAGAGATACATCATCGTCCCCTGGATCCAGAACCCGAAGACGCCAAACATGACGAAATGGGCGTGACCGACGACCCAGTCGGTGAAATGGATGAGAGCCTGGAAGGTCAGCGTCACTTGCAGCGCACACTGTAAGCAGGTGATGAAGTAGAAGACCATGCCGGTGTAGAACCAGCGCAAGGGAACGTGCTGCAAGACGTAACCGCCCATGCCCCAGACAGTGCCGATGAAGTTGATCAGGACCGTGGTGACCACCATCTCGACGGCGATGGTCGAGACGACCGCACCATATTGTAAAAACATGGGAATGGGCGTGTACAGGAAGTGGTGAATGCCGGTCAGGGGATAAAAAAACGCAAGGCCCCAGAAGCCCACTAGACCCAGGCCGTGGCTCCAGATCGGCCGCTCCAGCATGATGGGCACGAAGTAATACATCAGTCCCCAGCCGATGGGCGTGACGAACAGACCGACTAGGTCGTGTATGAACATGCCGGCGATGGCGCCGCCGCCCGTGCCGGGAACGAAATACTCTGGAAGGAAATTCCCCATGCCGTAGGTCAGGAAGGTCCACACAAACGCGGACATGAAGTACCACAGCGACACGTACAGCGGTCCGGGAGTGCGCACGATGGGCGCCATGAAGTTAATCGCCACTAGCAGCAAGCCGGCCAGGGCCAGCGGATCGATCCAGACGGGTGTTTCGCCCCACTCAATGCCCTGAGCCTGGCCGACCAGGATGCCGCCTGCCGTGGCCAGCACCACGACCTGCCAGGCGGCAAAGATGAGCCAGGACAGCTTCCGACTCAGGACCGGCTTCAGCGTGAGCCGGGGCACGGCCCAGTGCAGCGCGCCGAGGAATGAATTGGCGATAAAACCGTAGGCTATGGCGTTTGTATGGACCATCCGCCACCGGCCTGGCGAGAAAAATTCGAGTGAGCGCAGCGGGTTGTGGTTGAGCAACTGCAAGGCCATCAACAGGCCGCCCGCCAGAGAAACGGCGAAATAGCCCAGGGCCGCCAGGAAATACCATAAGACGAGGCGTTCATCGACCAGGTGCGCGTGCCGTGCCGGGCCCGCATTCTCTTTCATGATGCCTCCCTCTTGGGTAAATAGGGAACGTACACTCCAAGCGGCTGTGCCAGCAGCAACGTCCAGCCGAACACCAAGTGGGTCCAGACGGCTACCCACCAGGGAATGCCATCGACAATCCAGCGGCCGTGGAAGAGAAGGGGTTGCAGCCAGATTAGAATGCCATAAAAGTTGACCAGCCACACCGCCAACGCCAGGGCGCTGACCGCCAACCAGCGCGTGGCCAACGACGCGGCCGCGAACCATCGACTCAGGATCAGGTGAAAGGGAATGCCCAGCACCGCTCCGGTGCCCAGGTACAAGCAGCAGCCGATGGCCAGGCTCAGGCCAGTGTCCTCGTGGAGGGCCGTCTCGCCGAGCGGAAAGGTGAGATATACCCGAATGAGCTGCAGCGGGTGTTGGCCGACGAGGACCGAGCCGACGATGTTGAATAGCAAGCTGGCCGCTGCCCCGAACATGCCGAGGACAAACCCGGCGAGGACATGGTAGACGGTGTAATAGGTGCGGGGAGGCCACTGGCCGACCGCGGCTTCCTGGGCCAATTCGGCCTCCAGCCGTTGCATGTTGCTGCGTAACTGGTCAAGCTCTCGTAGCTTGGTTTCCCGATCCACTACAGACCCTCGCAGTTTGTCAGTTCTTTCCGCTCGCAAATAGGCTGTGCAGTTGGCAAACCTCGTGCCTGAAACGCCACCGCTCTGACAGTGGCGGGAAAGCGGGAATTCTATACCTTACCTGGTCGATAGGGAAGTACCGATCCGGCCCCTTCTCCAGTGAATCGCGGTTGGCACGCCCTGAGCCGTCGAAGGGCGTGCCGAAGCTCGCACAGGTCCCGCAGCTCTTGTTGACTAATCGAACCCGCGGAAACACGGGTCGGCGTCCATTTTCCACTCCTCGGCCTTCATCGCCACGACTTCGACCACCGGCATCTGGCTGCGGAACGGGTCTTTCTCGTCCTTTAGTCGCACGAAGAGGCGCCCGCTGGCATCCCTTACCGCGATGGGGACCGCGTGACGGCAAGAAACAACCTTCGATGTCCCCACTTCGCTTTGGCCCAACCCCTCTTTCATTTCTTGATCGCATTCTTCAGCGTCTTGACTACCTCAGGTACATCGGTTTCGTTCAGGGACAGGTAGCCGAACGACTTGACTACCTTGCCCTTGTGGGCGACCACGGCGGTCAGGTGAGCATCGATATTGATCGCCCAGTCTTTGGGTCCGGCGGTCCCGCCGAACACCGTTAGCGCCGCACTCTTGAAATACTGCGAAATCTTCGGCAGATACTCTTTCGATTTATCCGCGTCGTCGGTCAGCCATACGGCCACGACCAATCCGTCGTCGCCCAGGTCTTCGTCGAGTTTCTTGTGGAAACGAAACATCGGCCGGCTAAAGTCCTTCGCCGACACGAACATGTACACCGTGGGCTTGTCCTTGCGCAAGGCGGCGTAATCGACTTCCTTGTCCTTTGGCTCGCCGGTGACGGCGTACACCTTCAGCGTAGCTACCTTCTCGCCCTCCTTCGGCCCGGACACCACGTCCGCGCGCGCCAGTCCGACCAGCAGCAGGCCCAGGAGCGAAACCGGAAGCAACCGCGTTGTCATCGCTGTCCTCCTTTGAAGTCGACCAAAGCTCACCTGCCGGGGCCACCGGAGAGAGAGAGTAGACCCCGAAAAGCCAGAATGAAGCAGTCTGCTTTGCCAGTACATGCCGCCACGTGGCATTGCGTTAACACCATTGTCGCGAAATTTCGCTCCATATCAACTAGCTCCCCGAAAGAGACTCGAATCTTCGGCACAGCAGTTAACACCAGCTCTGAGACTTGAGGGATCCGACCCATCGACTATAGAAACAGGAAAATCTCAGAGCTCGTGTTAACTACTGGGTCGAAGTTTCGCTTCCCTTCGGGGAGCTAGTTGATATGGAGCGAAATTTCGCGACAATGGAGTTAACCCGAGCGAGGCCGGGAACTATCAGCTGAGGTGCTTGGGAAGCGATTCTTGAAGCGGAGGCCGTTCCGTTCCGACCGGATCATGGGTTATTTTCTCGACGCTCATTGGCGGCCCACTCCCGTTCGGCAAGAGCGATATGGCTGAGTGATGGTCTTCATCTGCTCATCCGATCCGAACGCCGTTCACTTGGCTTTTTCCCGCTCCAACATTACGAGAGTGATTTCACTTCCGGGAGGGGAAGAAAACTCGGTGGGCCGTTCCTTTCCCGGAGGAGCAAAGCACAGCCTTCGAGTCTTCTCACCAAGTTCGTAAATCCCAAGGTACTTATTGCCTTTTCCTTCCCCTTCGGTCGGCGTGAAGTCGATGCTCTTCGGCTTCTTCGTGGGATCGATGGTGCTGGTCCCTTTGCTGATCTCCTTACCTTCTGAGTGCAGACTCCAGGTACCGTCAGAGCCATTAACTACGGTGAGTTTCTTGGCGTCTTCTTCCATTGCCTTGTTGCCGTTGACCTCAAGGGCGACGACCCGCCAAGTTCCTTCGGTTTGCTTGCGATCCTTCGTGATGGCCTCGTCCTTGGCATCGTCGGCGGTAGCAATCCCGGCAACCGACATCACCAAGAGTCCGACGGCCACGAACCCAAAGAGAAGTTTCTTCATTGTGGACCTCCACGACAAAAAGGGTGCCTTGGTCTCGACCAAGGCCAAAGTTTGACCAACTCGGCAGCCTTGGGGTCATGCCGTTCGAGTTCCTGGAGCGTCTTTCAGGAGTTTGGCAATTTCTTTCTTGCTGGCAGTCGCTGACCGGTGGACGGCGGTGCCGGCGAGCCGCTCCGCTTCGGCCTCGGCTTCCGTGACAGCCACGCCAAAGACGTTCAGCAACTTCCGGGTGTCATCGTTTATGGCCTGACTCCTTGCTCACGTACTTGAAGTTCCACGGTATGTACAGCGTGGTGAGGGTAGGCACTCATTTGGTCAGTTCTTGGACCTTTCGTTCATCCTCGGCAGCCATTTTTTCATCACCCAAGGCTCGATATGCCTCCGCGCGTCGCTTGTAGGAGTCGGCATCTTTCGGGTTGAGTAGAATTGCCCCGGAAAAATCGTTGATCGCCTGCTCGTAGTCCCTTGTCTTGCTGTGAATTATCCCACACGCTCGATAGGCGTAGGAGTCCTTAGGATCGAGCCGGATGGCTTCGGAGAAGTCTGTGATGGCCTGATTATACTTGCCTAGTTTGTGATACGCCTCCGCTCGGCTTCGGTAGTGGAAGGCGTCTGTGGAGTTGAGCCGAATGGCTTCGGTGAGATCTGCGATGGCCTGATCGTACTTTTGCTCCTCGTAGTTAAGCCATCCCCGGCTGCCGTAGGCAGCATCATTTGTTGGGTCCAGATTGATGACGGCGGTATAGTCAGCAACGGCAAACTCCCGCTTGTCCAACTTGCGGTAGGCATCACCACGCTTGAAAAAAGCGTTCACCTTCTTTGGATCGAGTCGAATTGCTTCCGTGTATTCACTGATGGCTAGGTCGTAGTCACCCTTCTGGTAGTAGACATTGCCCCGACTGATACAATCGTCACTTGGCGCCTTACTTGAACAAGACGACGCCACCAGCGATAAGGTAATCGCCAGCCAAAAAGCCTGTCCCTTCATGTCCATGTTGCACCCCATTGTCCGGCTACGAGGCTGTTTCCATCCACCACCGGCCCAGATTCCGGCAGGTTGCCATGACCCAGCCGCATATTTGAACACAAGACGGCCTCAGGAGACGACAGAAAATGCGCACCAGAGCGCGGGCGTACCACCATGATTTACGTGCCGGGCGCCGACAATACGTATACCTGTGGGATCAACGACGCGGCTTCCGTAGGGAATTGTCGTCGAACAACGGGTTCGCAACGGTGTAAGTATCGAGCACCTTCAAACGGGTGACTTCCGGTCTCCGAGCGCATAACAACGTCACATCTCGAAACTGGCTCGAAGGACCGGCTTGGTCGCAGCTGTCTTTTAGCGGTTCGGCGCTAACAAACTTCTGTTCTCCTCGGAAACATTACCTCGGCGAATGCCTTCCGTTCTCTTCCGCAACTTTGATCAGCTTGTCCAGCGCTGCGTCTATTACCTTCTCGCCCGGAGCGCCCGCCCACTTGTAACAGATCACGCCCCTGTGGTCGATCACATAAAGCGTCGGCGTGGCGGAGAGGTTCCACTTCGTTGCAATTGGCCCCGCACCCGCGTTGCCCGCATCGACAAAGGACCGCCAGTTGATCTTCTCCTTCTCCATGACCTCCTTGAGCTGCTTCGCCTTGAGGCCGCCGATGTGGATGCCGACGAGGGCGAAGGGCTTGTCTTTCAGGTTCGTCACGAGCGACCGCTCGTGGGGCCACTGGCCCCGTCAGGTCAGTCAGACGTAGCTCCAGAAATCGAGCAACACCACCTTCCCGCGATAGTCACTCAGCTTGAGGCGCTTGCCGTCCTGGTCCTCACCGTCAATGTCCGGGGCTTCCTTGCCGATACTCAGGTTGCGAATCCCGAACAGCTCCGCGCTGGCCAGCTCCCCGATCGCGTCGCCGCCGGGGAGCTTGACATCGCCGTACTTCTCCGCGGCTTGCTCGAAGACTCCTTCGATTTCCTTGAAGGCCTTGTCGCGATCCTGCCGTAGTAACTCCGCGAGGTACTCCTTGCCGTACAGGCCCGCGAACTCCCGCGCCAGTTCCGGCTGCTCCTTGCACAGATCGAGACGCTGCAAGCGATTGTTCAGGAAGCGACCGAGCGAGAGGCACGCCATCGCCTGAATGTTGTTGTGCGGGTTCTTCGCCAGGACGGCGCGAAGGAATGTCTCGTACTCTTTGCAGAATCCGTAAGAGACGCGCTGACAGAGCGGGCCGAGCTTGTCACTACGGAGGTGGTCGCGCTGGATGAGTACGAAGGCTCTGGCACGTGCAGTGTCTTCGCCCACGATTTCGACCGGCCAAGGCGTCGTGTTGACCTGCCAGACGGACTGTACCAGAGCGTCCAGGGCAATCGGATCGTTTGGGTGCTTCTCTGCCAGTTCCAGGAACTTCTGGGCAACTGCGTAGTGGTGCTTGTACGCACGGCCGACGAACTTCAGTCGCTCCTCGTCGTTCAAGGGAACACCGATACCCGGCGTTTTGTCGTATTCCTTGCGCATCATCTCGTACTGCTCCGCCGGGGTGGCCGGTTTGTCCGGGCCGCTGCCATCGGCCATGACAACCCACAGGTTGAGCATCAGAACCAGGATTCCCCCGGCATGTTGTTGCATAGGTGTGCCTCCGCGGTCTCCCGCCGAAGCTTTGAACTGTTTGCCGAGCCGAGGCTGAAGCGCAATCGCTCCATTTCAACTAGCTCCCATGCACGGACTGGCCGCTAGTTTCGTTGCCTCAGAAAGGGGAAGATCGAACTGGGCATCGTTTCACCCCTCGTCCTTTACCTCTTCCTTATAGATCGTGAATCCCGCTTTCAAGTAATTTGGCAATGCAGCGCGATGGTCCTTGGTGCAGGTGTGCAGCCAGAAACGCCTGGGACTGTAGCTCAACGCCTTGTCTATGGTCCACTGGAGGAAATACCGCCCTAAGCCCTTGCCGATAAACTCTGGCATGAGGCCGAATTGCACTAGTTCAATCTCGCCTGCGATCCGCCTATCCAACTCGGCAAAGCCAGCCGGGACGCCATCGACAAAGAGGACGTGAACTTCATTCCTGGAATCATTGAGAATGGCGGCACGATCAGCATCCGCGAGCTTTTTGCGGCGTGTCCAGTCGTAGTCCCGACCCACGCCGTCGTACAGGAATCGGTAGTAGGCAACAGTCGGCTTCCTGGCGTGGAAAACTGTAAGACCTTCCCTGGGCTCCGGGATAAACCTTCCAGGGTGGGTAAACATTTGCAGGTAGGTCGTCTTCACCATTTCCTCATTCCTCATGAAGCCACCGGATAGGCCGAATCAGTTTCTTTTTTGGGATTTTGCTCACGACCGGAACTTCAACACACGTTGGCACGACCTCCCTTACTTCCACGCAGGAAACGATAAGGTGACTCTTGCCGCGCCTTTGCCGGCTTCGCGGGGGACCCACACGGGGCCATGGAATTCGGTGCCTCAACAGCGCGCGGTCAAATCATACCGCCTCCAATCGGGTTGCCCACCTCGATCCTTGGCGGGGAATTCGATTTCGACCGCTGGCTGTAGGCCTTTCGGAACCACCTCAAACGGAATAGCAGCGAACGTTCCCTTCCCCGATCCAGTTGTGCCTACCTCGACGTAGATCTCCTCTTGCTCGCCAGGTTTCAACGACACCGAGCGCGAAAGGCACTGCGTTAGCGGGCCGCCGAAGTGGATGATCGGCGCGTCCTGGGGACGGTCTGTGAACTGAAGGCGCCCCTCAAGGCCGACCCCCGCCTGCTGGCGGTACTTCTCCTTGAAATCCACGCCGATTACCAAGTGTCGGTCTTTGCCGTAGCGCGTGAGATCCAAGTTGGCGTGCTTCGTCTTGCCGTCGATTTCCGTGACCTCCCCGATCACGAAGTCCTCTTGCGAATCAGTGGTGCGCAGGGCTTCGATGCACTCCCCCTCCTCGGTCAAGTCACCGTTGCCATTGCGGTCTACGTAGAGCACGTCCCCATCGAGCACCAGCCAAATGCGGGTGTTCGCTTTCAGGCCGAACACTAGCAGGCAGTACTTGGGCGCCTTTGTTCGGTAGGTGGGTTCCTTGCGAATGGCGCGGTCGATCTTACTCAATTCGGTGACTACGGCTTCGGTATGGCAATCGGCCCACAGCAACCCCACAAGCAGCAGAACATACATCCCCATGACGATGCTCCTTGAGACAAAGACGATACTCCCACGGCCCAGCGTTAAGAAACCTATCCTCAGCGCGAAATTCGCTTGAGCGCCGCAGCTGCGGCCTCGCGAACATCCTTGTCTTCGTCCATGAGGGCTCGTTGTAATTCCCTGACCGCACCCTTGGCGTCGTTCCCGATTTTGCCCAGGGCTACAGCGGCGCCTTTGCGCGTTGGGGCATCCATGTTCGTGAGCGCTTCCACTAGAAAGGGAATAGTTTCCTTGGCCTCAGGGCCCGCGATTTCGGCCAGGGCCATGGCGGCAGCAACCTGGACATTTTTTTCCTGGTCCTTGAGTGCCGCCCGCAAGTCGGCAGCGGCCGCTTTAGCACCGGGTCCCATCTTCCCCAAAACACTCGCAAATTTTGCCCGTGTCCAGGAGTCCTCGTCCTTGAGCGCTTCCGCAAGAGTGGGGATGGCATCCCTGGCCTCGGGACCCTGGATATTCACGAGCGATTCCGCGGCCATCCGCCGAACTCGCACTTCTTTATCTTTTAGCGCTTCGATCAGAATTGGCACAGTCCCGACACCGCGTGGGCCGAGGTTCCCCAACAACCAGGCATTATCGATGCGGACTTGGACATCTTTGTCTTGGAGGGCTGCTGCCAGCACCGCCAAGGCTTCTTTGGCTTCCGCCCCCAAGACATTGACGAGAGCAGTTGCAGCCTGACGCCTTCTGCCCAGGTCTTCATCTTTAAGTGTCTCTGTCAGGACCGGTACCGCATCCCTGGCATCACCTTCCTTAATTCGCACGAGGACAAACGCGGATGCGTGTCGCACATCCTTATCGGGGTCTTTAAGGGAATCGATCAAGGTAGGGGCCAACTCAATAGCGCGCGACCCTAGATCAGACAGTGCCCAGGTGCTGTTCACGCGGATATCCGTATCTTTGTCTTTTAGCGCCGCGCCCAGAATGTTCAGCGCCTCCTTTGCTTCTCCTCCCAGTACTTTGAGCAGATCCAACGCAACCTGGCGCTGGGTGGCGAGATCTGCATCGAGTAGTGCTTGCTTTAAGATGGCAACTGTTTCCTTGGATTCGGTTCCCCGAATCAGAACAAGAGCGTGGGCGGCACTGCGCCGTAATGCAAAATCCTCGGCTGCTAACGCATCGGTCAGAACGGGAACTGCTGCCTTGGCCTCGGCTCCCTGGATTTGCGCCAGCGCTTCCGCCGCTGCACGCCGGACCCCAATGTCGCTGTCTTGAAGCACCTCAGTTAACGCGGGAACCGCGTCGGCGGCAACCCATTCCAGTAATCCCAGGTTTGCAGCAAAAGCTGCCCGGGTCTTGGGATCTGGGTCTTTGAGCGCCTCGAAGAGCACTGCGAGAGAACCCTGAATCCTCACAATAGCCTCGGCGACCGCACGCCGGACTTCGATTTCTTTGTCTTGAAAGGCTTCAATCAACGCCGGCACGGCTTCGGCTGCACCGCTGCCAATTATTGCGAGATTGCGAGCCTGTTCCAAGCGGATATCCGCGTCCTTGTCTCTTAGCGATTCGATAAGGATCGGCACAGCCTGAACGGCTTCTGGTCCCTGAATCTTCACGAGTGCATCCGCGGCGGCCCGGCGTACAATCTTTTCTTTGTCTCTCAATCGTATCGTAAGAGCCGCAACCGCATCCACCGCGGCCGAACGTAATTTCCCCAGCGCCAAAGCGAATATCTGGCGGGTCGCGGGCTCCCGATCTCGAAGGCCTTCGAGAAGGACGGGCATGGCGGTTGGCGCCATTTCGGGCCCCGCAATTTCTATTAATGCATATCCCGCCGCGCTTCGAACTGTTCTTGATCGATCTTTGAGAGTTTCGACCAATGCCGGAAGAGCCGCTCTGGCCGCTGGGCCCATGGATGCCAGGTGATAGGCATAGCCGTCCTGCCCAATCGCCTTTTTTGTCTTTAATCCTTCAACCAGGAGCGGAACGACCTCTTTGGCCTCCGCCCCCTCGATTGACAACAAGGCAACGGCGGCTCCCAGGCGAATCTCGCTGGAACTATCCTGGATCGCCTCGGTGAGTAAAGGAACCATTGCTTTAGCCGCAGGCCCCTGGATGATGGCCAGTGCTTGAGCGGCGGCAAAACGCACCGGTTTTTCCGAATCATGCAACGCTGCGGTTAAAGCAGGCACCGTTTTCTTTGGGTCCGTTCCGAGATTTCCTATCGCCAGGACGGCTTCCCGGCGGGTTGTGCTGTCCGGGTCATCCAGTTTTTTCAATAAAGTTGGTAAGTCAACCCTTTCCGAAGATTTGGTTACTTGAGGAATAATAAAGAATTGGTACCCGAGCCACCCAAGGCCGCCAAATGCACCGACGGCGACGATCCAATAGAAAAGTGAATTCTTTTTCATTGATTTATTACCTCGGATTCGCGCTGCGATGTGCACCGTTTCTAACCCATGAACTTGCCTCTTAGACATGCGGCGGCGATCAATGCGCTTCTCTGTGGCTATCCATCATCGAGGAGTGGGACAATAGTGCGGCCAACCACACAGGAGCGGTCCGGTCTTACACCAAACCTTGCACTTCCTCCTCGCTGAGCATCGGGGCGAAAGAGCAGCCGAGGAGGCATTCCCCATCCGGTTGCTTGGTGATCCGGGCGTTCCGCAATTCCCCGCGGAAATCCGAGCAAGAATCTCAAAATGATTGGGAGCTTGCCTGCCTTCCTGAGACGAGAGGAGGGCGGTCCCCTTTGAGAGGTTCGAATCGCTTCCCTAATCGATGGGGCCGATTTGCTAATGGGGGAAAAGCTGCACCGGAACAGCCACTGGCGGTGAAAAATGTGGGTCCCCCTCTGTTCCATTTACAAGCCTGTCCCGTTCTAAAATAGCAAGCCGGGAATTTTTCCCGTTTTGCATTATCTTCCTCGATGGCAAATATCCGTCTATTAAATTAGACACGAATCGGTTTCCCAAACCGTCCCCAAAATGGAACGAAGGGCGAAAAACCTCAAATCTCCGGATAATTTTGGCGCCAATTCCGATGAATTGATGAGAGCATCCCTTTGATCTCTTGTCTTTAATACGGCCAAAGGCTTTCGAGTATGCTCCACCGGGACAGCGGCGGCTGCCGATTCGCCTTATCTGGTGGCTTTACCACGAATGAATTGAGGAAATGATGAGGACCCGTGTGACTACGCGTGTTCCGGGAGTGCACGTGGGTGGTTAGACAGCATCTCGCCTGGAACCGAGCAGCGTTCTCCCCGAGATATCGTTGTCCCTGAACCGAAGCAGCAGAAAAACGGCCGGCCGCCCGGCCCGCCTAAGGTAGGGGCAAAGACGGACCAAGGTGGGCCGGCCAAAGTCATTCCATCGGATCGTATCTTTCGGCGCGCAGGACCACAGCCCGGCGGCATCATCGCGCCAAGGGCCATGGCGGATGGCAACCGAGCAGGGACTGGATGAGTCTTGGGCTGGTTATTTCTTCTTCCTGGCGGTGCCGCCGACCTGGATGGCCGTGACTTTGCCGGTGTCATCGGTGGTGATGGTGATCGGCGTGCCAAGCGCCACATCCTTGAAGCCGATCCCGGCCTTGACCTCGCTCTTGTCCCCGCCTTTCAAGATGGTGACCGAGATATCGTCAGCGACCTTGAATTCCTTCTTCTCGCCGGGGGCGCCCTTCTTGCCCTTGGTCTGGATCGTCAGGGTACCGTCCTTGTACGAGTCGAACGTCCCGGTGACGCCCGTGCCCTTCTTGCCCTTCCCCTTGCCCTTGTCCCCCGCCAGGCCGACACTAGCACACAACATCAGCCCGAGCGCCGCACAAACGATCATTCGCAACATGAAGATACTCCCTCGCAATCGTTCAAACTGGTCGAGATCCTCGCGCGGCACCGCGCCGCCGAGATCCCCAACCCGACTATGCTCCGTGTGTTGCTGTCACCCATCTCTAGGCGAACAATTCCATGACCGGCTGGGCGCCGTTTTCCACAATGCGGATCGGCCGGCCGACCGGGGTCTGGTTCTGCTTCGTGTAATCGATCCCCAGGACCTGGCAGACGGTGGCCAGGAAATCTGGCCCGGAAATCTTCCGCTCGACAATGTCCAGCCCTTCTCGGTCGGTCTTGCCGATGACCTGGCCGCCTTTGATGCCGCCGCCCATGAGGATGGTAGTCCAGGCGCGGGGGTAATGCTGCCGGCCCGCAGGGCCCTTCGCGCTGGTAATCTTGGGGTGCCGGCCGAACTCCCCCATCCAGATCACCAGCGTGCTGTCGAGCAGCCCGCGGTCCTTCAGGTCGGTGATCAGGGCGGACATCGCCGGATCGACCTCGCGGGAGAGTTCCTTGACCCTGGGGAAGTTGTTGGTGTGCGTATCCCAGCCGCCCTGGAACACCTCGACGAAGGGAATGCCCACCTCTACCAGCCGCCGGGCTAATAAGCAGCCGTCGCCAAATTTCGTCCCTCCGTAGGCGGCGCGCGACGCCGCAGGCTCCTGCGAAAGATCGAAGGCCCTCGCTTCCCGGGAGCGCATCAGGGTGACCGCTCGCTGATAGGTCGTCTGGTGATCGCTGACCACCGCCGCTTTCTTGGCTTGCGCGAACTGAGTCTCCAGATCCTCAAGCAAACCCAGGCGTTTGCCGAACTGCTGCAAGTCATCCAGGGGGGCCAGGTTGGCCACCCCCCGGTTCGTGTCGGTGACGATCAGGGGCTGATGTCGGCTGCCCAGGAAGCCCGCCCCGTAGGCGCCTTTGCCGACCGAGACAAAATTCGGCAGCGGGAAGTCCTCCCGGCCCAATTCGGCGGAGGCGATGGCGCCAAGACTCGGATAGGTCAGGCCGCCCACCCCTTCGCGGTAACCGCTGTGCATGTAATATTTGGCCCGGGCGTGCGCGCCCTCGGGAGTGCTCATGCTGCGCAGGATGGCGGCGTGGTGCATGTGCCGGGCCAACTTCGGGAAGTGTTCGCTGATCTGAATGCCGGGTACCGAGGTCGGAATCGCCTGGAACTCGCCGGCGTCCTTGGTGCCCGGCTTCATGTCGAACGTGTCCTTCTGACTGGGGCCGCCTTCCATCCACAGCAGGATGCACGACTTGTGCTTGACGCCGGAACCGGCCGCGTGCGCGGCCATCAGATCGAACCAACCGGACATCGAGGTGAGGGCCGCCCCAGCCGCCGTGAACCTCAAAAAATCACGTCGTGACAATTCTGCCATTCGAAAGTTGGTCATGAGAAATCTCCCAGGGAGGACGCGCCGGCGGCATGCCGCGTAGCCGGCGCGCCGATGGTTAATGATTCAGCGTAAATTCACTGGAATTCACCAAGGCCCAGACGATATCGCTATACGCCTTCGTCGGATTGCTGCTGTTGGCCTGGAAGTACTCCTCCAAGCGGCGGCTCTCGGCGGCCGTCGGGCGGCGGGACAGGGTGGCCAGAAAGAGGATCTCGTTGTTTCGAGCCGGCGACCGGTCGCCCCTGACCGTCCGGTTGACGAAGGCCGAGATTTTGGCCGTCCATTCCGAGTTCATCAACTGGAGCACTTGGGGGATGCCGGCTGGGTACGCGCCCTGGTCGGCGCCTTCGCCGGGGCGGAAGAATTCCACGAAGCCGGCCCGCGAGACAGGCGACGGCGCCTTGGCTTTCTTACCACCGCCTTTCTTCGGGTGCTCGGGAGGCCCCAGGACCGTGGCCAGGGAGTCGAACAGCTGTTCCGGCGTCATCACTTTGATTGTCATGGAAACATACGGAACGTCCGCTTCCGCGGACTCCTTCGTTGCGGTGCTGGACCGCTGGTATGCCTGGGTGCTGCAGATCGCGCGGACCAGGTATTTCACGTCGAAACTGCTACGGGCGAACTGCCGGGCCAGAGCGTCAAATAACTCCGGGTGCGAAGGTAGGTTGTCATCACGCAAATTGTCCACCGGGTTGACCAGTCCGCGGCCGAAAAACTGCGCCCAGACACGATTGACCATGGCCTTGGCGAAGTAGGGGTTCTGCTCGGAAGTTAACCACTGCGCCAGGACGGGGCGGTACGGGTCGTTACTGTTGAGCGTCGGTGTCTGGCCTCCCAGGAAGCGGGGGGAGCTTTTCAGAGCGGAATCCGGCAACCGTTTCGTGCGCACGGTGCTCGCCTCGACGACGTTCGGCGTGAGTCCTTTGAAGAGCTTCGCGGGAGCACCATCGTCCACCTTGGCGAAAAACGCCGCCATGCCCCAGTAATCGGTCCGCTTCCAGGTGGTGAAGGGATGGTTGTGGCACTGGGCACACTGGAGCTGAATGCCGAGGAACGCCCGGCACACCGTATCGGTAAGCTTGTCGCGAGAACGGAGCGCGAGAAACAGCGTGGTGGCGCCGTTCTGCTGCTGCGTACCGGTGCTTGTCAGCAAGTCGGCTACCTGCTGATTCCAGGGCTTGTTGCTGTTGAAGCCCTGGGCAAACCAATCTGCCAGGGGTTCAGCGGGAAGTCCCCTAGAAAAGATGTCGCGCTGCACCAACAGCAATTCTTGCCAAATGTCACCCATGTGCCGGCCGTAGTGGGGACTGGCCAGCAACTCGTCGATCAAGCGGGCACGCTTGTCGGGCTGCTTGCTGTCCAGGTAGGCGGCGACCTTGTCGGCAGGCGGAATCACGCCGGTGATGTCGAGGTAGGCCCTTCGCAGGAATTCGGCATCATCCGCCGGCGGGGCCGGCGTCACCTTTTCCGACGACAGTCGTGCTTGGATGGCCTGGTCGATCAACGCGGTCAGAGTGGGAGCATCGAGCCGGCCCGCCGCGACTTTGTGGGATGCGTCACCGGCCAGTGCCGCGCCGCATGGAGTGAAGGTCACCATTCCTGCCAGGACCGTCCAGGTCCATGACAGGCCGGTCGCCTTGGTCGGGAAAACCATCTTGCTGCCTCCTATTGGTCGAATTCAGGTTTGCGGGTGTGTTTCAAGTCATCCAAGGTCGGTTCGTACCAGTCGTTCACCGGCCCCTTTATGTAAATCCCCGTCGTCGCCCGGAATTTGGTATCCTCAAAATGCCGGCGAGTGGAATTTTTTTCATACCAAAGCTCTGGCGAGGCCGGGGATTAGGGTGGGAGAACTGAACGTCCGCGGAAGGATAGCGAAATGGCGGAAGCGGAACCCAAGGTTGATCATCTACTTCGGTTATGGGTCCGGAACCAGGCCGACGTTTACCGATACATCTTCGCGCTGGTACCCCATATCGCCGACGCTCAGGACGTGCTCCAGGCCACCTGTGTCGCCCTCTGGCACAAGGCCAACGAACTGGACCTGGATCGGCCGTTTTTGCCGTTGGCCTTCCGGTTTGCCCTGCTGGAGGTACGCAAGCACCGAGAGAAGAACCGGCGCTGGGCCCACTTCTTGGACAATGCAGCCCTGGAGTCGTTGGCGCGAGGGCGCGAAGCCGTGCATGAGCTGCTCGAGCTGCGGCGCCAGGCGCTCGATGGCTGCCTGCGGAAGCTCGGCCCGGCGGAGGGCCAATTGATCGAGCGGCATTACTGGCAGCGGATGACAGTTCCCGAGATCGCTGAGGTGACCGGGCAGAACATCCATACCCTATACAAGGCACTCCAGCGCATCCGGCGGCAATTGCTGGATTGTATCACCGGCACGCTGCGGGCGGAGGGCGTGTCATGAGTGACGTGAACGGAGACAGCTTGGAGCAGTCGGACCTGGAGCGGCTGCTGTCGGGGTTGTGCGACGGCACCCTCAGTCCGGAGGAGCTGTGCCGCGTCGGCGAGTGGATTACGGCTGACCCCGGTGCCCGGCGGCTGTACCTGGAGTACCTTGACCTGCACGCCGCCCTCAGTGGCGGGGCGCTACGGGTGGTGCCGGAGCTGACCTCCGTCAAAGTGGTCCCCTCGGCCGCACCCGACCGAAGGCGTCGGGTTCGGTTCGTGCGCTGGGTCGGCGGACTGGCGGCCGCGGCCGCTTTGGTGGCGCTCGCCCTCTGGACCGTATTTCAGCTCGGCAAGGCACCCGTTGACCCGCGCCACGAGTCACCGGGCTCCTCGGGAGGCGCGTTCGCTGGCGCCCGGCTGGTGGAGTTACAGGGCTGGGCCGAGGCGCAGGCACGGCCGGGTGAGGCGGCCGAAGTGCAAGTCGGGGCCGAATTGCGGCCGGGACAAACATTGCGTACCGGCCCCGACGACAGTTTTGCCGTGCTCGAACTACCGGACGCCACCCGGTTGGAGCTAAGCGCGGACACCCAGCTGCGGCTGGCCGAGGACGACCCGCGGCAGGGTTGGCGGCTGATCCTGTCGGCCGGACTGTTGCGCGCGGACGTGCGGCCGCAGCCGCCCGGTCGGCCGCTAGTGGTCGTCACGCCGCAGGCGGAAATCGTGGTCCTGGGGACGTGCTTCCGCGTGGCTGCCGTGCCCGCCACCGCCACGGAGGTCGAGACCGAGGCCGGCACGGTGCGACTGACTCGCCTGGCCGACGGCGCCACCGTAGAGGTGCCGGCCGGGTCCTCCGCCCTGGCCGCTGCCGCCGCCGACCCGCTGGACGTGCGGCCGGTCCCGCAAGTGGCCGCCACGCCGCGGACCCGCTGTGACTTTGCCGGGGCCGCGGCCCTGACCTTCTTCCCTGATGGGGCGCGTCTGCTGGCGGCGGCGCCGCGGCGCGGCGCTGTGCTCGACGTTCAGACCGGCCGACCGGTGGCGCCGCCCATCGCCTTTAGTCCGAGCAAGGCGCGGCCGTTCCTCAGCGCCGATGCCCGCACTGTACTTCTACGCGAGCGGGACGGCCGCTTCCGCATCCTGGAGGCCGAAACCGGACGGGAGGAGGGGACGATCGCCACCGCGCTGGAACCGAAAGCCGCGTGCGCCGTTTCCCCGGACGGGTCGCTCGTGGCGGGCGGCACGGCCCACAAGTCTTCCTCCCTTGTCCGGCTCTGGCGGACGACAGATGGAGGCGAGTGGAAGGCGCTTGAGGTCCATGCCCGGGTCGCCTCGCTGGGATTCTCCCGCGACAGCCGCCGCCTGGCAGTGGGATTGTCATGGACCCGCAAGGACCCAATGGGCCGGGTGGTGGTCTGGGACCTGGCCACCGGGGCGCGGCAGGTTTCGCTGCCGGTGGGCCCGCTGGCGGAGATCCGGGCCGTGGCGTTCGCGCCGGACGGGCGGCAGCTCGTCGCCGTCACCCATCTCGGCGCCGCCTACCTGTGGGACCTGGAGGCGATGGCGCTCGTCGCCGTCCGCAACGTGCTCGACGGCTGGACCCGGCCGGTGCATTCTCTAGCCTTTGCGCCGGACGGGCGGCTGGTGGCGGCCGGCACTGGCGACGGCCGGGTGCGGCTCTGGAATCTGGCGACCGACCAGGAATGGGTCCTGGACGTCGGGCCGCGTGCGGTCACCGCGCTGGCGTTCGCGCCGGACGGCCGCACGCTGGCCGTGGGGCTGGGGAACAAACAGCCAGTCACCCTCTGGAACCTGCCGACGGCGTGGCTCGCGCCGTGAGGTTGTTGCACGTCCAATTCAAATTGAACTGAGTGATGGCCAGTCCGATGAGGTCCTCTGCCCCGGTTGCGGCCGCCCCCCGACCTCGTTCGCGGCACTTCTTTCCACTTGAATTCTTGCAGGAGTATCGGCTTTCCTCTTGCACGGTGCAGCTTCCTCTATTCTTATTTTATGCCGATGACCTCGGCTCAACAGGGACTCACCCTCGATTCCGCGGATTCGATCACGATCATTGGAGAGATGCAGCAGGGTGAAAAA
>Ga0306920_100002239_pt1 | contig 24401 bp, 18 predicted proteins | sample flu12Cox44000170_FD_204666 | JGI IMG/M metagenome (GOLD analysis project Ga0306920, IMG submission 204666) | Lab enrichment of tropical soil microbial communities from Luquillo Experimental Forest, Puerto Rico - flux4day.12C.oxic.44.000.170 (v2)... | ecosystem: Environmental > Terrestrial >...
CGACGATAAACCTGAAGCCGAAGAAATCGTCCTGCGCGTGAACAACGGCCGCCGCAAAGTGCCCACGATCGAAATCGAAGGCCGCTATTTTTCCTGCAGCCCATTTGATCCGCATCGCCTCTCATCGGAACTGAACATTCCTCTGAACAAGTAGCCATTAAGCGAGTCCCGCTCCTCGCGTCATCACCCCCGCGACGCGCATATCTGGCGTCAACACGACCAGATCCGCATCCGCCCCCTCGGCAATCAGACCCTTCTTGCCTGCCAGCCCGATGCGCCTGGCTGGCAAAATCGTTGCCATCCTCACTGCGTCCTTGAGACAGACGCCCAGCGCCATCACATTGCGCAAGGCACGGTCAAGCGTCAGGGTGCTGCCCGCGAGTTTTCCCTCCGAGTTTTGCGCTATGCCGTGTTTTACCGTCACTTCAAAGTTCCCCAGTCGATAGCGCCCATCCGCCATTCCCGTCGCCGCGATCCCGTCGCTGGCCAGCAACACCGTATCAAATCCCTTGGCTCCCAGCAGCACTTGAATCGCCGGACCGGCCACGTGCACCAAGTCGGCAATCACTTCGGTAGTCACTTCGGGATCAGTGAGTATGGCCCCTACGATGCCCGGGTCGCGGTGCGAGAACGGCCGCATCGCGTTGTAGAAGTGCACCGAATGCCGGGCGCCCGCTTCGATCGCCGCCCGCGCTTGATCGTAATCTGCATCCGTGTGTCCCAGCGCAACCACGATTTTCCGGGCTGCCGCGTGCGCGATCATCTTCATTGCGTCGGGTAGTTCTGGCGCAACCGTCAGGATACGCACAAGCCCATCGGCCGCCTCGACGAATTTGTCGAGCGTTTCAATCGAAGGTCTGGCAAGCGCTTCGGGAGGGTGCACCCCGCGCCGCGCCTTGCTGAGGAATGGTCCCTCCAGATGGATGCCCACGATTTCGGCTTGCGGCCTGCTTTCCGGCCTCACTTCGTCCGCGTTCTCATGAGCGCGAATGTAGCGCGCGATTCCCTCCAGACTGCGGCGCGTTTCCTCGACAGGCGCGGTGACCGTCGTGGCCACCAGGGAAGTCGTGCCGTGCCGCGCGAGGAGGGAGGTAATACGATCCAGGGCCCGCGTACTGCCTTCCATCACATCGTGTCCGCCTGCGCCATGAATGTGCACATCGACGAAGCCAGGAACGACGGTCATGCCCGCGGCCACATAATCGATCGCTCCCGTAGGCACACTGATCGTGTCGCGGTGACCCAGTCCCGTTATGCGGCTCCCTTCGACGACGATAATCCCGTCACTGATCTCCTCTTCAGGAGTCAAGATCCGGCTGGCGTGGATAACGGTAGTCTGCATGACCCCTCGGGTCGACGCCTAGATTGAAATACAGCGCCGCGGCCTTCGGCATCTGCTATTGCCGCGCTAGCCAACATGCTAGAGGAATTTCGGCTCAAATTTGAGCCGGATCTTGCATCCGTTGCTTTGTCCGCTACAATCGTCTGTCCTGGTTTCCAGCAGAGAATTCGGAGGGAATGGATGGCTCACGACAAGCGTTACGTAGCTCAGAAGCGCCAGCGCCGCCGCCGCAAGGCCGCCAAGGCGAAGGTAAAACTCTACGAACAGGGCAAAATCCCCTACGGCAAGCTTCCCGCGCTGGCCAAGAGATTCCACGCCCGCAAGATGCGCGCCCTGAGCAAAGCCCAGTAGCGGAAACAGCACAAAAAAAGGGCGCCCGCCTCTGCGGACGCCCTTTGCTCTCTCTTCTGCCAGCTACCGGCCAAGGAGCAAGGGGGCTGGCAGCCCTACTTGTTTAGTTGCCCGCTGCCTGAGTGCGGGGAGTCTGCACCTTCGGCACGCTCAGGTAACCCGCGATCTTATCCTTTCCGACCTGGTTCACCGTGAATTCAAGCGGAGCACGAGCACCGTGCGTGAAGAAGTAAATCGGTTCGTTGACCGACCGGTTCCTCTTCTCGTAGCGGTTATCGTCGACAAAGATGGCCACCGTATACATGTTCTTCTTGGTGTTGACTCCGCGGAGCTCGACCATCAGATCCCCCACCTTTTCGCGGGTATTCTTCTTATCGATGGTGAACTCATAGTAATCGCGCTCACCAAGACGGCGCAGTTCTTCCACTTCGTCATGATTCTTGGCGATCAGCGTGCCAAACTCACCGCGGGTCATGTTCAGGTTATTCTTCGTCGCATCCAGATCCGTCTTCACGTTGGTCACGTCGGTGCCGAGTTTGTTCACGTCATCGACGGTGGCCTTGGTTGCCAGCTGTCCGTTCACGTTGTTTTGAAGATCGGTGAGCTGCTTGGCTTGGTCTTCCTTGATCTGGGCGGCCTGCTTCCGCGCGCGGCTCAATTCGGTCTGCGTCAGCTTCATTTTGTCGGTCACAACGCTCAACTCACCCTGCAGCTGCGCGTTGAGATCCTCAGCCTTGGCGAGACGCTGGGCCAGCACATCGTCGCTCTGCCGGAATTGCTGCCCTTGCGCTCCGATGGTTTGCTGAAGAGCTGCCGCATGGTTCGATGCTGACCAGGCCACTCCGAGGCCGGCCAGCGAAATCACAGCGAGCGCCACAATGACGATCCCGACCCATCGAGGTGCCGGCGCTTCCTGAATCACTTGTGTTCTTTCTTCAACCATTTTGTCAATTCCTCCGTGGGAAACCCCTTGCGGATATCTTAGCGAAGCACGCCCTGAACCAAATCGCCCAAACGGCTTACCCCGTCCGTAACACCCTGAGATACAGTAAATTAGCTAGCTCCTAAGGTGAACATAGGTCCACGTGCTAGGGTCGTTACCCTGCAATTTTTACTTGATCTTAATGATTTCTGCGCTGCGCCAAATTGCGTCTGCACCCGGTTCTAGAACCGGGCCAGATGGGAGAGGTGCTCAAGGCAGCAAGTGCCCAAGGCGCCAGCGCGAAGGCTCTGACCGCTTTGCTTACGTCCTGGTAATGGTCATTGATTGCAGCCTAGCGATTCGATCGGCAAGCGGTGGATGCGTGCTAAAGAGGCTGGCGATAAACTGGCCAGCGCTTCGCGGAGCTACTATGCATAGAGCCGACGTCGAGGGCGAAATTTGCATCGGGATTTTCTTGTTGTAGGCACCCAGTTTTTCTAGGGCTCGCATCAACCCGTACGGATGCCCAATCATTTTTGCACCCGATGCGTCCGCCTGATACTCCCGCTGCCGGGATATGCCAAGCTGCAGCAGGAGCGCGGCGATGGGCGCGAGAATCAGCATGAACAGGGCAGCAATCCCTCCGCCTTCCCGGTCGCGATCACCACTACCGCCGCCCCAACCACCGAAGATCATGGCAAACTTGCCCATCTGCGCCAGCCAGGTAATCGCCCCGGCCAGCGTCGCCGCAATCGAAGAGGTCAGAATGTCGTAATTGCGGACGTGCGAAAGCTCGTGCGCAATCACCCCTTCCAGTTCCTCGTCGTCCATCAATTCCAGCAGCCCTTGGGTGACGGCCACCGATGCATGCTGCGGATTGCGGCCCGTGGCGAACGCGTTCGGAGCGGGCTGCGCAATCAGGTAAAGCTTGGGCATCGGCAGATTGGCCTTGGCCGCAAGTCGCTCCATCACCGCGTAGAGCCGCGGCGCCTGTTCGCGGTTGATGGGCACGGCGCCACTGGACATGAGTGCGATTTTATCGGAGAAGAAATAGGCGACGCCGTTCATCAAGATGGCAAACATCAGCGCAACGGTCATACCGTTACGCCCGCCGAAATACTGTCCGATGAACAGCAGCAGCAATGTCAGAGCAGTGAGCAGAAAAGTTGTCTTGATCGCTCTCATGGTCGGCTCTCCTATTAGGCCGCTCCCGCGGTTACCGCCTGCCGGCTGAATTTCATCTCTCCCGTCTTGGGGTCGGCGTCCACGACGACCTGGTTGCCCGGACGAACCTCCCCATCGAGAATCTTCAGCGCCAGAGGATCCTGAATCAAGCGCTGGATCGCCCGCTTCATCGGCCGCGCTCCATACGCTGGATCATAGCCTTCCCGAAAGAGCAGCGTTTTGGCCGCTGCACTCAGTTTCAGGGTCACCTGCTTCTCAGCTAATCTCTTGGTGAACGAGGTTAGCTGCAGGTCGATGATCCGTTCGATCTGTTCCTTGCCCAAGGGGCTGAACATCACGATGTCATCGATACGGTTCAAGAACTCCGGCCGGAAAAGTTCCCGGAGTGCACCCATGGCCTCCTCGCGTGCCCTCTTCGGATCTTTGGCCGCCAGCTCGAAAATCGCCGTGGATCCCACGTTCGAGGTCATGATGACCACCGCATTGCGGAAGTCGACCGTGCGGCCCTTTCCATCGGTTAGACGTCCGTCCTCCAGAATCTGCAGCAGCACGTTGAACACGTCCGGATGGGCTTTCTCCATTTCGTCCAACAGCACCACCGAGTACGGCCGCCGCCGCACCTGCTCGGTCAGTTGTCCACCTTCCTCGTAGCCGACATACCCCGGGGGGGCGCCAATCATCCGCGCCACGGAATGCTTTTCCATGTACTCGGACATGTCCAGCCGTACGAGGGCACGCTCGTCATCGAACAAGAACTCCGCCAGCGCCCTGGCCAGCTCGGTCTTGCCGACGCCGGTCGGCCCGAGAAACAAGAACGATCCAACCGGCCGGTTCGGATCGCTCAGCCCCGAACGGCTCCGCCGAATTGCGTTGGCCACGCTCGCCAGGGCCGCCTCCTGCCCGACGACTCGTTGCCGCAGCCGCTCTTCCATGTGCACGAGCTTTTCGATCTCGCCTTCCAGCAACCGCCCGACAGGGATACCCGTCCATTTGCTCACGATCTTGGCAATTTCCTCTTCGCCCACTTCTTCCTTCAGCATCGGGTGGTCTTTTTGAAGTTCGGCCAGCCGGTCCTGGGCCGCCTTCACTTCCTTTTCCGCGGCAGCAAGTTTCGCGTAGCGAATCTCCGCCACCTTCGAAAAATCCCCTGCACGCTCAAACCGCTGCTCCTCCGTCTTCAGCCGGTCGATCTGTTCTTTACCCTTACGTATGCGAGTGATCGCATCTTTCTCGGTCTGCCAGTGAGCTTTGAGGGTGCTGGACTGCTCGCGCAGCTCACCGAGTTCCTTCTCGATCTGGCCCACCCGCTGCTTCGAATGCGGATCAGACTCCTTGCGCAGGGCCTGTCGTTCGATTTCTAGCTGCATGATGCGCCGCTCGATCTCATCAATTTCCGCGGGCAGCGAATCAATCTCCATGCGCAGGCCGGCCGCAGCCTCATCGACCAGGTCGATCGCTTTGTCCGGCAAGAACCGGTCGGTAATGTAGCGCTCCGAGAGCAGCGCTGCGGCAACGATCGCAGCGTCCTTGATGCGCACTCCGTGGTGCACTTCGTAGCGCTCTTTCAACCCACGCAGAATCGCGATGGTGTCTTCCACCGACGGTTCACCGATCATCACGGGTTGGAACCGCCGCTCCAGCGCTGGATCCTTTTCGATGTACTTGCGGTACTCGTTAAGCGTGGTCGCGCCAATGGCTCGCAGTTCTCCCCGCGCCAGTGCCGGCTTCAACATGTTCGACGCGTCCATCGAGCCTTCGGCCGCACCCGCACCAACCAGTGTGTGCAGTTCATCGATGAACAGAATGATTTGCCCCTCGGATTCGGTGACTTCCTTGAGCAGCGCCTTCAGGCGGTCCTCAAATTCGCCGCGATACTTCGCTCCGGCGACCAAGGCCGCCAAATCCAGGGCAACAATCCGCTTCGGCTTGAGCACTTCCGGGACATCGCCTGCGACAATTCGCTGCGCCAATCCCTCGACAATCGCTGTCTTCCCTACCCCCGGCTCGCCGATCAACACGGGGTTGTTCTTCGTACGCCGGGCCAGGATTTGCATCACCCGCCGGATCTCTTCGTCGCGCCCGATCACTGGATCGAGTTTCCCTCGACGTGCCGCTTCGGTCAGATCGCGTGCGTACTGCTCGATGGCCCGATAGGTGGCCTCGGGATTCTGCGAGGTAACCCGATGACTGCCGCGAATGGCCGTCATGGCTTGCAAAATGGCGTCGTGGCTCGCCCCATGACGCGCCAACACCTGCCCGGCCGGATCACGCTCGGCGGCTGCGATCGCCAGAAGAACGTGCTCGGTCGAGACATACTCGTCCTTGAGCCGGCCGGCTTCGTCAAAGGCCTTCTCCAGCACATCATTGGACGCCCGGCTGAGCGCTTGCTGCGATAGGTCAGAAACTTTCGGCAGGCGGTCAATTTGCCTCTCTATCTCGCCAGCTAGTCCGGCGGGCGCGGCGCCCAACTTTTCAAGTAGCGGCGGAACGACTCCGTCGCCTTGGGCCACGAGCGCCCAGAGCAGGTGCAGCGGCTCGATCTGCTGTTGCCCCGAGCGCGCTGCCAGCTCCTGCGCCGCCTGCAGCGCCTCCTGTGCCTTCACCGTCAATTTGTCCAATCGCATCATGGTGGAATTTTCTCACTTTTCCCCAAAATCTCGAAAACCGCAGTCCCCGTCCTAACGCTCGAAGGGCCGGCCTGTCTGCCGGCCCCGCGCGTCCAACTCCGGCCTCTGTCGAGAGCCCTAGTTGTGGTTGTTGGTGACGTTGATCTTCACCTGCTTGGGCTTTGACTCGGCCCTCTTCGGCATCTCGACCGTCAGCACGCCGTTGTTGTACTGGGCCTTGATCGTCTCCGTGCTGATCGTGTTCGGGAGGCTGAAGCTGCGGCTAAACGAACCATAGGTCCGTTCGATCCGCAGGTAGTTCTCTTGCTTGACCTTCTGTTCGAACTTGCGCTCGCCGCGGATGGTCAACATGTTGTTCTCCACCCGAATGTCGAGGTCTTTCTCGCTCATGTCAGGCAGATCCGCCTTCAACACCAGTTCGTTCTCCGTCTCGTAGATATCTACGGTCGGCGCCCACGTCGTCATGGTGGAGTTGTCGGTACGGCCTGGAAAGGTGCTGTCGAACATGCGGTTCACTTGCTCCTGCCAACTCGCCAGGGTAAGGAATGGATCCCTTCTGGTAATCGCGCTCACTGTTGTATCCTCCTGAAATGTGTTTCGCTATATAGCGTTATAGAAGCATAAAATATGAGCATAACAATGTCAAGTATAATCGCAAGCACTACCGCCTACCGCCTGCCCCTGAGCTAATCTAAGACCTTAAATATTAGGCACTTGAGGTAGTGCGTTTCAGGCATGGTCAGCAGGATAGGGTGGTCCTGAGCTTGGGTCCTTCGTTCCACGACCGCGATCTTTCGGCCGGCGTCGTTAGCTCCTTCGGCCAGAATCTCGAGAAAGAGGGCCTCGGAAACATGGTGAGAGCAGGAGCAGGTCAGCAGAAATCCTCCTGGTTCAAGCAGCTTCAGCGCCCGCAGATTGATCTCCTTGTACCCGCGACAAGCCGCCGGTAGGCTGTCGCGGTTCTTGGCAAATGCCGGGGGATCGAGAATGACCATTTGGAACCGCCGGTCGGCTTCGTCATACTGCTTCAGCACGTCGAAGGTATTCCCCTCGCGGAGGGTCACATTCAGAAGAGAGTTCAACTGGCGATTCCGCTCGGCCATCTTGAGAGCCGCGCCGGTGATATCAATCGCTTCGACACTCTCGCAGCGGTCCGCAATGGTGAGCGCAAAACCACCCTGGTAGGAAAAACAATCGAGCACGTGTCCAGAGGCGTAGCGCCGGGCGGCCCAATGGTTTTCTCGTTGGTCCAAGAACGATCCGGTTTTCTGCCCTTTGGCCAGATCGCGGACCAGTGTCACCCCGTTTTGCTTTGCCAAGATCTCCTCTAAGGCCTCGCCGTAAAGCAGACCCACGCGCCGATCGAGCCCCTCGAGCAGCCGCACCCGCGGATCGTTTCGCTCGATGATTGCTTTTGGCGAAAACATCTCCACCAGGATCTCCACCACCAGCGGCTTCAGCCGCTCGGTGGCCTGGCTGAGCGTCTGCAGGACCAGATAGTCGCCATAGCGGTCCACGATGAGCGAAGGCAGTAGATCGCCCTCGCTGAAAACTACCCGGTAGGCTTCCGAGTTTTCCACCACTTGCTGGCGATACGCTTGCGCTTGGGCGAGCCGTTTGGCCAGGAAAGCGCGATCCACAGGCAGGTCTTCGCGCGTCAGCACACGAATCGCAATCTGCGACTTATCGCTGTAAAACGCTCGGCCCTGGAAACGCCCACGGTCATCTTTCAATTTCACGATCGCGCCGGGTTCCGCGTCAGCCGCATGGATGTCACTTCGATACACCCAGAGATGGCCGGAGCGCAGGCGCTCGACGCCGCGCGGACTGATCCGAACCACGCCCTCTTTTTTCCCCGGCCTTGTCGGCTGCTGAGCTCGCGACGTCATGGCCTTTGCGTTACTACACTAGCAAACCCCACCCTCATTCACGGCCTGCCCCTCACCGGTCCCGCTTCGAGGGCCGGAAGAAGCGTGCTATCGCCATCCGATTCTGCTCGGCAACGACAATTGTAGACGGCCAGGGCAGCAGGAGCCGGCTGGGTTCTCTCTTTTGACGGGACCGCGAGCGGGGATGAGACTAATGGGACGCGCAGCCAGAGGAGCCCGATCCAACCGAGCCGGCCGATCAAAGCGAAAGCGCCAAGCGATGATTTCCGCAGCGCTTCCTACTTTCTACTCCTGAACCTCAGTAGATGTCGTATTGCTCCCAATGCAGCGCGGGGTCTGCCTGGATAATGATACTTTTCTTGGTCCAGCGCTCAAGTTCCTCGACGAGCGAGGATTCGCGCGTCTTGAGCGCCTTGGCAATTTCCGGATGAACGCGCAGCGTGACACTTGCCGAATCCATCTCCGGGGCCATCTTGCGCGCTTCGGTCTGAATTTCATAGCAAAGTGTGGGAACGGACTTCACCATGCCGGACCCGGTGCAATAGGGGCACGGCTGGCAGAGCGTGCGTTCGAGGGCCTGCTTGGTGCGCTTGCGGGTGATCGCGATCAAGCCGAATTCATTGAAGCGCAGCATTTTGGAGGGTGCCCGATCGGCCTTCAATGCTTCTTCAAGTGCGGCCATCACTTTTTCGCGGTTGCGCCGTTCTTCCATATCGATGAAGTCAATGATGATGATTCCGCCGAGATCGCGCAGGCGCATTTGACGCACGATTTCCTTCACGGCTTCCAGGTTGGTGCGCACAATCGTGTCTTCCAGGCGCGTCGAGCCCTTGCCTACGAATTTTCCGGTGTTCACGTCGATGGCCACGAGCGCTTCGGTGTGGTTAATGACGATATAGCCGCCGGACTTCAGCCAGACCTTGGGGCGCAGACCCTTATCGATCTCCTGCTGGATGCCGAACTCCTCGAAAATTGGCGTGTCTTTGGTATACAGCTTCACCCGATTGACCAGTGCCGGCTGGAAGCGGTTCATGAAATCGACGACCTTGGTGTACTCCTCTTCGGTATCGACCCACACCGCGGTGTAGTCGGCGTTGATATGGTCCCGCAGCATGCGCTCGACCAGGTTCAGATCGCGATGCAGAAGGGCAGGCGCTTTGCGCTGCTCGGCCCGCGTCTTGATTTCCGACCAGGTGCGCGTGAGGAATTCGACGTCCGCACGAACTTCATCGGACGACGCCCGAGCGGCTGCGGTGCGGACAATGAAGCCACCGCCGGCACTGCCTTTGGCTTCGTTGACCAAATGGCGCAGACGCGAGCGCTCTTCGGCTGAAGCGATTTTTCGCGAAACGCCGGTATGGTCAAGCGTGGGCATGTAAACCAGAGAACGGCCCGGCAGCGCGACGTGGCTGGTAATGCGCGCGCCCTTCTTGCCGAGTGGCTCTTTGGCGATTTGAACGATGATTTCCTGGCCCTGCTTCAGCAGTTCGGAGATGAGCTGCGGCCGCCGCTGTTGCTGCGGACGATGATAGCGGCCGTGACCGCCGCGATGGGGACGCCGGCCGCGGTCCCGTCCACCGCGGCGGGCGGGATGCTGCATGCGCACGCGATGATCGTCATGCAGGCGGGCCTGCTGCCAGGGCTGGGGCTGGTGCACCACGGGACTGGCGTCGGGGACCGCAAGCTCTTCATCCTCGGCCGAGACGATTCCCGCTTCGACTTCGAGGTCGCGTGCGGTGTCCGCCAACGACTCGAGGATTTCTTCTTTGCTGGCCTCTTCTTCCGCCTCTTCTTCCGCTTCGGCTGCTAGGTCGGCCTCTTCCGTGGTCGCGGCGCCAATCTCTTCGCTTTCGTCGGCCAACAGAGACGTGGACTCTAAAGCGGGTGCAATCATTCCTTCCGCTTCCGCCAGCTCTTCCTCTGCTTCCTCCTCCGACTCTTCCAGATCAAGATCGTGGTCGGCTCCTTCGATTTCGGTAGCAGCGGCGGAATCTTCAGCGGCAAAAGCTCGCGCCGCGGCCTGTCGCGCGGCCTCTTCGCTTTGCGCCTCGGCAACCTGCTCGGCGATGGAGCTGGCTTCGTCCTCGCTGAGCTCGGAAGTTTCCACTTCGCTCAGTTCCTCCTCCGCTGCCAGGTCTGGCGCGAGCGCTAGCGGTTCCGGCTGAGATTCTGCCGCGTGGACCGGCTCGGGCTCATCATGGGCGACCAGGTGTTCGGAGGGAGTAAGCCTGGGCGCGGGCTCGGCATGCGCCGCAATTTCTGGCGCGTGCTCGTGGTGCGGCCATTTCGACAGTGTCTCGCCCGGCAAAGGCTCTAGTGAGGAAGCATAGCCTCGGTGACGGGATTCGGGCGTGCCTTGTTGCAAAGCCTCGTGCATTTCAGCAGAAGGGGTCGCGGCCGGCGGGGTGGCTTGCGCTTGCGATTCGGGCAGCGGTGCCGAAGCGGGTTCGCCCGCTGCGCGAAAGCGCGCCAGGTGCTCGCCCGGAAGAATCTCGGAAATTTGCGCTTCGCCGCCACTTTCAGGGGGTTCATAAGGACGATGCGATGCGTACTTCGAGGCGGGCAGCTCGCGGCCGTAGCGACGATCGCCACCGCGCCCACCGCGCCCTCGGCCAAATCGGCCGCCACGGCGGTCGCGTCTTCCAAAATCGCGGCCCTGTCCCTGTCCATGATGGCCGCGATTCTCAAATCGCGGGCGATCGTGCCGCCCGGGGGCCTGAGTGTGTCCGCTATTGAATGCCGAGGCTGCGGGCGGGGCAATATTCTCGCCCGGCAATTCGCCGATCAAAGGCGCGACGGATGGTGCCGGTTCCACATCGGGAGGCTCTAGCGACGAACCCGCGCCTGGCTCGGCGAAAACAGCCCCACCCTCCTCCTGCATTTTCTTGACTTTTTCCTCAACCGGCGTGAGGGTTGTCTCGAAATCTTCGATTCCTTCCAGGAAATCACTGACGTAGAGGAAGGCGTCGCCGTCAAGGCCGATATCCACGAAAGCCGACTGCATGCCGGGCAGCACGCGTGTTACGCGACCTTTATAGATGCTTCCGACTAGAGCAAATTCCTTTTCCCTCTCAACGTAATACTCACAAAGCTGGCCCTCTTCGAGAATGGCGACCCGCGTCTCGTGGGGGTTCGCCGAAATGACCATTTCCTTCGACATTTAGACTCCTAGCGGCGCAGGCGAGGGCGGCGCAGACTTGCGCGTACGCGCGGCGGGCGTGGCGCGAGGCGGGGCGCCTGATGCACCACGATGGGCCGTTTAGGAAAGGATTCACTTTCCTCACTCGATGCGTCTTTCCATCAAACTAAATCATCGCTCCGGCTGAGCCGGAAAGCGGAGACCTTGAGAATCAGTTGACGAACCGTCTCATGCGGACGTTCATCACCAGTCCCAAAGCCAAAAACACGAAGGCCGTCGCCGACCCTCCATAGCTCATCAACGGTAGTGGAATGCCGGTCACCGGCATGTAGCCGATCACCATCGAGGCGTTGACCAAAACGTGGAATCCCAAAATGGCGGTGACTCCCATCACGACGTACATCCCCGCGCGGTCTTTGGCCTTCTGTGCGTTGTCCACCAACCGTAAAATCAAACCCAAATACAAAAGCAAAACGACGCAAACGCCAATAAAACCTTGTTCTTCAGCCAGCGCTGCCAGGATGAAGTCCGAGTAGCGAACGGGCACGAAGCCCAACTGATTCTGGCTGCCCTTGCTAAACCCCTTACCCCAGAACCCCCCGGAGCCGACGGCAATCTCCGACTGCAAGATCTGATAGCCGGCTCCACGTTGGTCCTGCTCAGGATGAAGAAAAGTCTCGATACGCTGCTGCTGGTAGGGCTTTAGGTGATGCCGCATGTTCCATGCAAGCGGAACCAGCAGCGCGATCAGCAACAAGCCGACCGCCGCATGCTTCCATTCAATGCCGGCGAAGAAGGCCCCGACCAGTGCGACGGGAACGAGCACCATAGCCGTTCCCAGGTCGGGCTGCTTCAGGATCAGGGCCACGGGGACCAGAGTCAGGCCGGCGACTTTGGCTAGGTCCCGCAGCGTCAGGCGATCCGTGCGCACTTCGGTGAAGTAGCGCGCCAGCACGATAATTATAATCAACTTCATCAGTTCTGACACTTGCAAAGTCTGGCCACCCACCGAAATCCAGCGTTTGGCGCCCAGCCGTGAGTAGCCAATCACCAAGACGATGAGCAGACCCGCGATTCCCGTCACATAGAGCACTGGCGCCTGATCCAACAGTGTGTGGTAGTCGATTCGGGAGATCAGAAACATCCCGACGACGCCGATTCCGATCCACATGAGCTGCTTCCACTGCATACCCGCCAGGGCGCTGGCGTGTGTGGAGGAATAGATTTCGAGAATGCCGAGCAGGCAAATGACACCTACGATGCCAAGCAGAGGCCAGTCGAAATCTTGTATGCGCGGGCGGCCCGTCATCGGCTTTCTGCCTCGGCTTCGGGGTCGGCTACCGGAATCACATGCGATGGCTGAATGTTCTCGGCCGTCGACGGCTGGGCGAAGTGGCCGCTCTTCTTATCGTAATAAGCCTTCACCAGATCGCGGACCACTGGCCCGGCGGTTGTACCACCGTGCTCGGTCGAACCCTGCACGACTGCCGCGACGACGATGTCCGGATTGCGCCGCGGCGCATAGCCGACGAACCAGCCGTTGGTGAGTTTTCCGGCTCGGCCGCCAACCTTAGCTCCCGCCTGATAGCTCATCACCTGGGCTGTGCCGGACTTACCTGAAAAATCGACGTCCTGCAGGCGAAGAGCGTAGCCGGTGCCCCCGCCTTCGTTGATCACGTCATACATCCCCTGAGTGACTTTTTCCACGGTTTCATCGGAGAGCGGGAAGCGCTCCACCTTCAAGGCAGAAAGATCTTTGAGAAGGTGAGGTTCTACCAATGTGCCGCCGCTGGCGACCGAATCGTAAGCGCGAGCGAGTTGAATCGGCGTCACCATGATGGCACCCTGGCCGATGGCCACGGAAATCGTTTCGCCCGCGTACCACTTGTGGTGATAAACGCGCTGCACCCATTCCTCGGAAGGCATGAGCCCAGGTTCCTCACTAGGAAGATCGATCCCCGTGCGGCGGCCTAGACCCAGGCCGTTTGCGTAATAGTAGATCTTGTCGATGCCCAGGCGCTGGCCCACGTTGTAGAAGAAAACATCGCAGGAATGGACGATTCCGGTGTGAAGATCGACCGCGCCGTGACCTTTCGGCTGCCAGCAATGAAACACGCGCCCGTAAAAGACGGCTTCGCCCGGGCAATAGGCAATGTAGTCAGCGGGAATTGCCTTTGATTCGAGCATGGCCGTAGCCATGATGATCTTGAAGGTGGAGCCGGGCGCGAGCTGTGCCTGGATCGCGCGGTTCAACAGCGGGGTGTTGGGGTCCTTATTGAGCGCGGCCCATTCCTGCGGGGGAATGCGGACAGCGAAATCATTGGGGTCAAAGGTGGGGCGGCTAACCATGGCCAGAATTTCGCCCGTGTGGCCGTCCATGGCCACGACCGCGCCCTGCTTATCAGCCATGTCCGTATCTGCGATGCGCTGCAGATCTTCGTCGATGGTCAGCTGAATGGGCTTGCCGGGAATGGCGTCGATGTTGTCGAGGGTACGAATCACTCGTCCGACGCTATTCACTACCACACGCTTCATGCCGTCGGTACCGACAATCAGCTCGTTGTATTGTTTCTCAAGGCCGGCCTTGCCCACAATGTCACCAGGCTTGTATTTGTCCGCATTCTTTTCCAGTTCCTGCGGGGATACCTCGCCCACGTAGCCAATCGTGTTGGCCAGCACTTCTCCCAGCGGATAACGCCGTCGTTGCACCATTTCAAGTTCGAGTACCGGAAGGTCGGCGCGATGCGATTCGACAAACTCGATGTCCGCTTCGCTCGCCGCAGGTTTGACCACTAAGGGCAGAAATTTCGGCTCGAATTTTGCAGCTTCCAGCTGTTGGTGCAGGTCTTCGGCAGAGATGCCCAGACCATCTTCAATTTGCGGAAGGCTCTTTTCGAGCACCTTCGGGTTGTCTCGCATCAGCAGGATGCTAAAAGAAGGATAGCTATCCACCAGGACGCGGCCCTCACGATCGAGCATGGCTCCCCGCGGGGCAATGATGGCGATGGGGCGGATGCCGTTCTTATCGGCGAGATCGGCGTAATGTTCGGACTGAACCACTTGCAATTTCCAGAAGCCTGCTAGAAGAAGAACGACCAGCGCGGCCGAAACGTAAGAGAAAAGCGCAAGTCTCCCCTGCGGGATTTTCTGATCAGTGATGTTCCAGGGTGCCAAGGAATCTCCTGCCTGCCGGCACGCGCAGGCCTAGGGAGACGGGCCCGCCTGGGCACGGGCAAACGGACGCCTGCGCGCAATCTCGAAATCACGTCGAAACAAATGCTGCTAATGTCTCGGACTGTTCAAGCTATCACCTGGGTGAAGGCGGCGCAAGGTGGCATGTCGTTGTGGTCAACGTGGCCCAATCGTCCCTCTCACACGCCTTCCCGATCGTGACGGTGGGAAAACCCCCGGAAAGAACCGCCGAAACGCGGATTGCTTTTGGGGCCCTGGGGCGAGCGGCCGTGATCGGCTAGGCGGAGCGGCGGAGCCGGTCGAGAAGCGCAAAAAGAACTACCCCGAAGGTCGCCGTTGCCAGGGAGTTCCAAAAGAGTGAAAGCGTGAAAAACGGAGCGGGATGATTCAGCAAAACGTGTTCAGTGACCGCCAAAACAATTTGATGGAAGTGAAAAAACAGGAAGATCAAGGCGAACCGGCTGGCGGGGTGTTCCGTGTCGATGCGAGCGCCTATCGAGGACGCCAGATAGCCCACCAGAGTCTTGGCGATTCCGAAAAGCCCGATCGGATTGTCGTGGCTCAATCCATCCTGCAAAATTCCGATCGCAGCGCCGAGCAGCAATCCGCTGACGGGATTGCGTCGGCTCACACCGAAGTAAACCGTAACGAGAAGCGGCAAGTCGACCAGCTCGGCCCAGTGGCCGAATTTGTGAAGAAACGCCTGCAAAACGAGGGCGAGAAAGCAGACAGCCAGGACCGTCCCGCTGTAGTACTTGTGCACCTCAACGTTGGCTTCCGATGGCGCCCCGGGATTGAGCATGTAGGACATGTTAGTTGTGCGGCGCTGAAGTTTGGGCTGGCGAGGACGGGCCCGAAGGCGCATTGACGGCGGGCCTCTCGACAGAGGGGTTTACCGGCCCGGCTGCACTCGGCTTGCTTGCCGTCGAGGGTGTCGCTACGGCCGGGGCTGAGAGCGCGCGTGTCTCAACCACGCCCGAGGGCTGGGCGGCGAATCCCTGGGCAGCCGACCCGTCGGTCTTCTTCTCCGACAGGTCCTGTTGGGTAAGCAGAATGAGTACGTCCTCCAGGCGATCGAGGTGCGCAGCCGGCCGAACGCGAATGATCTGGAACGGATTGCCGTCCTTGGCGCTGGCGATCGTGCCGATCAGCAGCCCCTTGGGAAAAATGCGGTCTTCGCCGGAAGTGACGATCATTTCGCCGCCGTAGACCTTTTCATCGTTCACGATGTAATCCAAGCGCGGGTCGGGGTCTCCGCTGCCTTTGATGACCCCGTGCGCACGCGTATCCACGAGCAGAGCGCCAACGCCGCTGTCCTTATCATTCATCAGCAGAAGCTGCGAAGTCGTAGGGAAAACTTCCACAATTTTCCCGACTATGCCATCGGGCGTGATCACACCCATATTGCGGTGGACACGATCGCGATCGCCACGGTTCAGAACAAGGGTGTGCGAAGCAGGATCGGCGCTGGCCCCGATTACTTGCGCAGCGAGCGTGGGTGCCTCGTTGTGCGCGTCGTGAAAATTCAAAAGCACGCTGAGACGTTGGGCTTCCAGAGCCTGGCTTTCGAGTTCTCGGTTGCGAAGTTCCAGCTGCGCGAGCTGGCTGCGCAGGCGGGCATTTTCGAGGTGCGCGCCGTGCAGGGCGATATAGCCGTTCCAGATGCCTCCGATTTTCGACAGCGACCAAGTTCCCAGGCGCTCAAAAGGCGTAACCACGGCGGCTGACCAATAGCGGATCAAGCGGACGTCATGGTCGCGCTTGATCTGAAAGGCCAGCAACAGAACCTGTACGGCAAGCGCTAGGACCAGCACGGTGAGTGGGCGATGACGAGAAATGACGGCGTCGACCATGGCTTCGCCTCTTTGGGCGCGACTTTTGAAATTCTCAGTCGATCGAAACGGTGCGCAAAAGCTTGAAGTCGCTCAGCATTTTCCCCGTGCCGAGCACCACGGACGCCAGTGGATCGTCCGCGATGGAAACTGGCAAGCCCGTTTCTTCCCGAATGCGCTTATCGAGATTCTTGATGAGCGCGCCACCGCCGGTCAGAACAATGCCGCGGTCGCTGATATCCGCGGAGAGTTCGGGCGGCGTGCGCTCGAGGGCAACCCGAATGGCGTTGACGATCGTGGAGATGTTCTCCGAGAGCGCCTCGCGAATTTCGCTGTCGTCGATAGTGACCGTGCGCGGGACACCCTCGATCAGGTTCCGACCCTTGACTTCGAGTGTCATCGGCTTTTCCAGGGGGTAAGCGGAGCCGAGCTCCATTTTGATCTGCTCGGCCGTGCGCTCGCCAACCAGCAGGTTGTACTTGCGCTTGAGGTAATGCATCACCGACTCATCCATTTCGTTGCCTGCTACACGCACCGAGCGCGAGTAAACGATGCCGCTCATGGATATGACGGCGATGTCAGTTGTGCCGCCGCCAATGTCCACGACCATGTTGCCCGAGGGCTCCTCGATCGGGAGGCCGGCGCCGATGGCGGCAGCCATGGCTTGCTCGACGAGATAGACTTCGCTGGCGCGTGCCCGATAGGCGGAATCTTGCACGGCGCGCTTTTCGACCGGCGTGATTTCGCTCGGAACACCGATGACGATGCGAGGATGCACTAGAACGCGGCGGTTGTGGGCTTTCTGGATGAAGTAGGTGAGCATTTTTTCGGTCACCTTGAAGTCCGCGATCACGCCATCTTTCATCGGTTTGATGGCCACCACGTTTCCGGGCGTGCGACCAAGCATCTCTTTGGCCTCGCGGCCGACTGCCACCACTTCTCCGGTGTTCTTATTGATTGCGACGATCGAAGGCTCGTTGACCACGATGCCTTTGCCACGCGCGAAGACGAGCGTGTTGGCCGTGCCCAGGTCGATAGCCAAGTCCGAGGAGAGCAGGCTAAAGATCGACCGCATGTTGTAGCCGTTTTTATTTACCACCCGCGTTTTCCCCCTGAGTTCTCGCTCAACGCTGCCCAAGCGCCCGGACGCCTGCGCGTTTATGCCTTCCCTTCGGTGAACCGCGCGGCTAAGGAATGACCACTTCCACGCGCTTGATTGCTGTTCCCCCGCGCCGGTTCTGCCCGGTGATCACGATTTCGTGACTGCCCCGGATCATGGCCGGCGTAAAATATCGAAACGTTCCGTCACGTTTGATGTCGGCGACTTGTTCGCCGTTGATGATCAGGGCCGCACCGGGCTCGGTACGTCCCATGACTTCGACCACATCACCGTGCAGCTGGGTGCCATCGATCTCAAGCAGCATCTCCTGCTCTTTGCCTTGCGCGACCAGCGTGAATTTGTAGGAATCACTGGCTTCGCTCGCCGTGTTGCTGGCATCGATTGCACTCACCCGCCAGAAATAGTCGCCGGGGTCGAGCCCCGCGATTTCAACGCTGGTCTCGCCGGTTTTCCGTTCTGTCACAATGTGGCTGAACATGGTCGTCGTGCTGATTTGAACATCGTAGACCTTGGCCGTGGCCGAGGGCTTCCAAGAGAAGCGCACCGGGTCGTGTTTCGGGTCGGCCACGATAATGGGTTGAAGGTTCAGGGGCGTGACAAGCTCGGGCGGCGCGAGAACCTGGGTCTTCACGATGGGGCCGCTGCCGGCTGGTATCGTGGCCCTTTCAAACGCGCCGATGTCCACGTGTTCGCCGCCCCGATCGAGTTCTGCGCTGCCAGAATCGACCGTGACCTGCTGCTCGTTCGTTCGCGGATCGCTGCGAACGGCCATGCTGCTGTTTGCGCGAGCGGAGGCAACCGCGTTCTCGAAAGAGACCTCGGCCTTGGAGCCGGGCACAGGCCACGCGCCGGTCCGAAGATCGACTTGGCCGGACGTCATGTGCACGGTGACCTGCGTCGGATGATCCTGCCCGACGAAGTTTTCCTCGACGGTCACGTAGGTATCGCCCTTCACCGTGTAGGTGGTCCCGTCAGCAAAGGCAATGCGGGCCATGCCGTCAGAACCCGTTTGGATAAGGTCGCCCTTATCAAGCGTGATTTGATAATCCGCGTTCACCCATTGCACCGAATTGGCCTTTTTTACCTGCACTTTGCCGTCGAGGTTAACGAAGCGCGCCTGGCGGGCCGAAAGCGTGGCCGTCACGCCCGGATCGGGGCGGCCCATCGCGTCCGAGACGGCACTCATGAACTTGGAAGACTGATCTGGAAAAAGAAGATAGAGTGAGGCCAATACGATCGCGGTGATCACCGCGGCATACAGCATCACTGTGCGGTACTTCACCGTGTGCCAATAGACCTCGACGCGCGAGACCTTGGGCTTCACCACAGCCACGGATTTGTCGTCCGTCACGCTCACAGGGGGTCGATTTTTGAATTTAGCATAGGGGTAGGGGCCTTTCAATAAAGCCACTGGAGAAGTGTGCAAGCGGCTAACCCCCCGATGGGCGGCCCTTTAAGTCACTGGACAAAAGTTGGCCATGGTTAGGCAACCTCGCCTCGCCGCACTCGGCGAGCAACGGGAGGGCTCAGCCAGGGAGCGTCGGCCGCCGGACCACAGAGAATCTCTCCCCCCGCCGTAGCCTCGCATGCACCAATGGCCGTTATATCGTTATACGATATAATAGAGGCGGTCGGCGGTGAAGCGAATGATCGATTACCAAGCGCTTGCGGATTTCCGCTACGAAATTCGGCGGTTTCTGAATTTCAGCGAACGGGACGCGCAAGCGAGAGGCATCGAGCCTCAACAGCATCAAGCTTTGCTGGCTATCAAAGGATGCCCGAAGGGCTCTCTGACCACCATCGGCACGCTCGCTGAGCGTCTCCAGGTTCGGCATCATACGGCGGGCGAGCTCACCGATCGGCTCGAGAAAAAGGGCTGGATACACCGTTCACGCTGCCGGGACGACGCGAGAAAGGTGAGCCTGCACCTCACGCGCGGGGGCGAAAAGCTTCTTAAAACACTGTCGGTCTCGCACGGCGACGAATTGCGCACGGCCGGGCCGCGGCTGCTGGCGGCGCTTCACTCCGTGCTGGTCGACAACGGACAGCCCCGCAATCGGTTCAAGAAAAAACCCGCCGCGAGAAACAAGCAGAATTCAGGAGGAAGAATTTGAGCGCTTTGCCTGTTTCAGGAGCACAGCAAAAAAGAACCCTAGAGGCGGCGCCTCCCGCCACGTACCGCATCGGATGGATTTCCAGCCTGGCGGCCCTGCTGGGCATCCTGGCTGGCATCATCGCCTATCTTCTCTACGATTTGATTGCGCTCTTCACGAATCTCGCTTACTACCACCAATGGTCCTTTCATTTTCGGAGCCCAGAAAACACCTTGCTCGGCGGCTGGATCCTCATCACACCCGTCATCGGAGGTCTGCTTGTCGGCCTGATGGCCAAGTATGGCTCACCGAAAATCAAGGGGCATGGTATTCCCGAGGCCATGGAGGCGGTGCTCACCAGCCGCAGCCGAATCGAAGCACGCGTGGCCATCCTCAAGCCCCTTTCGGCAGCGATCGCTATCGGCACGGGAGGCCCATTCGGCGCAGAAGGGCCCATCATTCAAACCGGCGGCGCGTTTGGATCGCTCATCGGTCAACTGGTCTCCACAACAGCCGCCGAGCGCAAAGTGTTGCTCGCCGCCGGTGCGGGCGCGGGCATGGCAGCAACCTTCAATACGCCCATTGCCGGCGTAATTCTCGCAATTGAACTCCTGCTCTTTGAGTTTCGGGCGCGCTCGTTCATTCCTCTGGTGATTTCTTGCACCCTGGCCACCAGTGTCAGGTCCGTCCTGCTCGGTCAAAAATCGATGTTCGGGATGGGCAACGTCGATTTCGCCGTCCTTCACGGCCTGCCTTTTTATGTCCTGCTCGGACTCGTTTGTGGCCTGGCGGCCATTGGATTCACGAAATTGCTCTATTGGGTGGAAGATCGCTTCGATCTCTTGCCAATCGACGATCTGTGGCATCCAGCAATCGGCGCACTCGCCCTTGGGGTGATCGGCTTTTTCATTCCGCGAGTACTCGGCGTGGGCTACGACACGATTTCGGACATTCTCAACAATCATCTTGCGCTGAAACTGTTGATTCTGATCGCAGTCTTCAAAGCGCTTGCGCTTGTGATTTCGTTGGGGTCGGGGACTTCCGGTGGCTTGCTTGCGCCCATGTTCATGTCGAGCGCGGCCCTCGGAGGGGTCTTCGCAATCTCGATCAATCATATTTGGCCAGGCGCGCACCTGGCCCCAGGAGCATACGCGCTGGTAGCCATGGCGGCGGTTTTCGGCGCCGCGTCGCGCGCCACTTTTGCATTTATTGTGTTCGCCTTCGAAATTACGCGCGACTACAACGCCATTCTCCCGCTCATGCTCGCCTGCGTGATCGCCGATCTCATCGCTCTACGCTACCTGAACGCCTCCATTATGACCGAGAAGCTAGCGCGCCGCGGACTGCATGTCCCCGGAGAATACGAGGCGGGCATTTTCAGTCTGGTGCGCGTGGGCGAGATCATGAACACGAATGTGCAGCTGGTGCCGCAAGAGATGACCGTTGCGGAACTGGCCGAAACGTCCAAGGGGCACAATCCTGTCTTGAACCTCTCGGACGGCCTTCCGGTTATCTCCCGGGATGGAAAGCTAGCCGGAATTGTGACCCAGGGCGACTTGCTACGGGCCTTCGAAACGGACGCCGAAGGCAAACTCAGCGTTCTCGAAGCGGGATCGCAGGCGCCCATCGTTGCCTACGCCGACGAACCTCTGCAAGAGGCCCTCAACCGCATGCTGCAGCATGATGTCGGACGATTGCCGGTAGTCAATCGCAACGATCCCGGCAGGCTGGTGGGTTATCTGACCCGTTCAAATCTTCTGAGCGCCTGGACGCGGCAGATCGAGGAAGAAGCCGTACGCGAGCATGGCTGGTTTGCTCGCTGGCGAAATACGAACGGAGTGCGCCCCGCCGCCGAATAGGGCGCCCATCCCTCTCTCCTAACGTTGCTCGGGCTAGTTGGCTATTGAATACCCAGCCGGTCGATGATACGGAGCAGGTCGGCGGCCGAAACGTCATAGAGAGAATGCTCGTCTTCCTGCTCGAGACGCTCGCGCAGGTACTCGGCGGCCATATAACTCGCTTCGCGGTCGCTCAGGTTCCGCCCGGTGCGGTCGCGAAAGTTCACGAAACCGGTATGCGCCAGGCCGACGATCACTCCTGTTCCCTCCACGAAGAATTTGCAATCCATGGTATCGCTGTGTCGGGTGGCGATTGCATTCCAGCAATGCGAAAACCGGCAGTGGTAGACATGATCGGTCACCTTGGAGGGCACCTCAAAGGGGCCGACGAATTCACTCATGGCCCCGGAATTGGGGATCGTCGGATAGGGTATCGATTTCGTCGCTTCCATCGACGTCTACTTTCTTGCAGCAGCAAACGCGGGCTGGCTGGCCTGCTTATAAATTTGAAGTGCGGCAGCGCTTGCGGCTCCCGCCGGAAGCCGGAAACCCTGATCGGAGAGCGTTTTTTCGAGCGCAGCCAGGAAAATCAGCACGTTTGACTTCTGGCACGAGTAACCCATCAGCCCGATACGCCAGATCTTGCCTTTGACCGGGCCAAGCCCGCCGGCAATTTCAATACCGAACTCCTCGAGCAGCTGCTTCCGCACCAGGACGTCTTCGGTGCCTGCCGGGATATTCACCGCGGTGACAGTCACCAGGCGATCGGCAGAATCGGAGACAAACATGGTCAGCCCCATCGCTTCGAGGCCCGCAATCAAAGCCTGCTGATTGACGCGATGACGTTCCCAGCGCGCCTCGAGCCCCTCTTCGAGGACGGCCCGTAGCGCTTCGCGCATCGCGTAAATCAGCGTGATCGGAGGCGTGTGGTGGTAGAGACGCTCCTGGCCCCAATAGTTCATGGCGGTTGTGAGATCGAAATACCAACTGCGTACGGGTTCCTTGCGTGACTGCATGGCCTGCTCGCCGCGCTTGCTGACGGTGATCGGCGCCATTCCAGGCGGCGCGCTGATTGCTTTTTGCGAGCCGCTGAAGCAGAAATCAATTCGCTCGCCGTCGACGTCAAGCGGCACTCCCGCCAAGCTGGCCACCGCATCGACCACCAAAAGCGCGCCCAGTTGATCCGCTACTCCTCGATAATCGGCGATCGGCTGCACGATGCCCGAGGAAGTTTCGCCGTGCGCCAATCCCACAAATTTGATCTTGCGACCTTTGCCCGCGCGCAGAACATCCGCTGGATCGACCCTGCGGCCATAGGGCACCTCAACGCGAATCACTTTTGCCGGAATACGCTCGGCGATGATGGCCATGCGCTCGGAGAATGCCCCGTTTACGCACACGATGCATTCATCACCCGCATCGAGCGGGTTCACCACCGCCGCTTCGATGCCCCCGGAACCGGAAGCGGAGATGGGAAAAGTAAGGCGGTTGTTCGTCTGGAAAACTTGACGCAGCAGCACCTGCACGTCGTCCATCAGGTGTATGAACCACGGATCCATGTGGCCCACAATCGGTGCGGCCATGGCCCGGTACACGCGCGGGTCCACGCAGGACGGGCCCGGGGTCAGCATCAATCGGTCCGGCGGCAGAAGCTCGCCAATGTTTTCGTCCTTAAGCCGGTTCATTTTTTTCCCTTAGCGCATCGAGACGGGTGTGGACAGCTTATCCGCCGGGATGCCAGCGTCTCGAACAGTCTAGTCTCGCTAAACCAAGCTCCGCTGGTCAACCGCCAAAATGGACGACCGGATCGAGACGCGCGGACGAAGGGTGCTTGAAAATCGGCGGGAAGCCTGCCGGAACGAAAAGGAGGTCGCTGCCGCGAACGGCCGCAGCCTTACAGGCCTTAAAAACGGCCTCGCTCAGGGGAGCGAGAAGACGTAAACCGAGTCGACTGCCACCACGGCAACGTACTGTTTGCCATCCTTCGCTTGGTAGGTCATCGGATCCGCATTGGCCAGTTTGCCGAGCTTGGTGACCCACAATTCCTTTCCGCTGTGGGAATCAATGGCGCGAAACCGGCTATCCGGCGTCGCACCGATGAACACCAGCCCGCCGGCGGTAGCAATGGGACCCGCGCTGCCGCCGCCTCCGGTGTTTTCCTTGCCCGGCGGCAAGCCTTCGGTGATGCCAACCACCGACTGCCAGGCAATCTCACCCGTGTTGGCGTTGATCGCGTAGAGTTTTCCCCAAGGCGGTTTCTGGCAGGGCCAATTTCCGAGCGGGTGGCCGTTGGCATCCTTCATATTCACGCTGAAACTAAAGTAAGGGCCAGGCCCATCGACGCTCCCGCGATCATAGATCTGGGTCGAGCCTTCGTTGCCACGACCGTAGACGAGCCCAGGCTTCCTTTTCTCAAGCCAGCCAATCAGGGACATGTCATGCGTTTGCACGAAAACGTAGCTATCGCTGGGATCGACCGCGGTGCCACCCCAGTTCGCGCCGCCCGTGCCGCCAGGGAACTGTATAGTTGTCTTCGGCGGGGTGCCATCCTCGTGGTACAGCCAGCCGGTGAACGGCCCGGCGTTGTAAAAGCTCCCGCCATTGTTTGCCAGCAGATCCCGGCAAGCCTTGGCGTGCTCTGGAGTGGTGTCCTCAGCGGCAACCATGTCTTCCGGCTGGTAACTCATGCGCGCGAGCGGCGGCGGCTTCAGGGGGAAAGGTTCGGTCGGCGAATACCACTCGCCCGGCACGTCGCCTTTGGGGACGGGTCGCTCTTCGACGCCGAACACTGGATTGCCCGTATCGCGGTTCAAAATAAACATCAAAGCGGTTTTCCCGATGGCCACGAGTGCGGGCACGTTCTTGCCCTTT